>Ga0099825_1002138_pt1 | contig 26131 bp, 23 predicted proteins | sample SiratroredBW_FD_76838 | JGI IMG/M metagenome (GOLD analysis project Ga0099825, IMG submission 76838) | Root nodule microbial communities of legume samples collected from California, USA - Siratro red BW | ecosystem: Host-associated > Plants > Roots > Nodule | place: USA: California | collected... | reverse complement strand
TTTTTTTTTTTTTTTTTTTTTTTTTTTTTTTTCTCTGTATTGAAACCAAGTCAATTACTTTAGCGTTATTTTTACTTCTTCATTTCTGGGTATGACCTAGTGTTATCGTATTATTCTCATCTGCAGAAAGATAAATTTTTGAGTCAACCTGTAGATATAATGACACTAATATTAGACCAGGATCCTTCACCATATTCTTTAGTGTGATAATTTCTTGGGTAAAATAGTTTTTTTTTTTTTGTCCTTACTCTTTAACCGCAACACATCCCAAAAATGTTGGATTTTTGTCTTCCAAAGATTTAATAATTTTTTAGTCTTTACTGTTTAAGAGCAACACGTCCCTGATGAGGGACTAACACTACAGAGACTAAAACATATTATTTTTTAAGGGACTAGAGGCGACGTTTTGAAATATTTTGCAAGTGTTATTCTAGAATTGAAGCTTTGTGTATTCTCATTGAGCCTTTTCTCACTGCTTATGATTTATGAACAGGTCGTGGCGATAACAGTGTTTTTCTTACTGTCTATTGCATATTATGCCTTCTTTGCCCCTTTTCTTGGAAAGGACATCTTTGAATATGTGGCTATTGGTGTTTACTCTTTATTGGTAAGCAGTACACTGATTTTTCTGCGCTCTCCCCTCACTCTTGTGTGTTTCATATGGGAGATTCATTCTAAAATAGGGTGTTCAATATTCCTTCATTAACTTGTATTTAAATGTTGAATGCAGGCTCTCTCTGTGTTCTTTCTTTATGTTCGATGCACTGCCATTGATCCTGCCGATCAGGGTGTAGCGGTTGACTGTGACAAGTCATCCAAGAATAGATCAAAACATGATGAAGAGTTAGCAGGTTGGACTTTGAATGCTACTGGCATCTTTTTGATTTTTGGTTTATTCTTGGGATCAGATTTGTTAGAAATAATGTATAGGAGGAATAGGGCAGATTATACATTATTCAAGTACGTTAATAGAGCAACTGTATATTCTTGTAATTGTAATTTTCCTTGTATTTATGACTCTTTTTATAAATATATTTTTCTGTTGTATAATTCAACTCATTCAATTCATCCAATCTGTGTTGTTCTGTCGCTTTTTCAACAAGATTCAAATCATGATTCGTCATAAGCGGGTTCTCAGTACTTTAGTATATTTCTGGTTTTATCAAGCAGTAGTAGACCACCAAAATGAGAGAACTGCTCTGAATTTAATTATACAGCAGTGACATTTTTGGACTATGTTGTTACTTGTGAATGTCTGCACACGGATCCTAAATCATTTGAAACAGTTTTATTCAAGCATTTTTGTAGGTTTGGTAGAACCACTCATTTAGATTTTTACTTGTTCAAGCATAAATGTAGTCACTTTGTTTCTTACCTCCTATATGGCATATACAGACAGATGGTCATGAATTTATTATCTTAATTGATTTGACAACAATACTTGTTGGGAATATGTCGGCAGCAATTGATGATTTCATATGCCTTTAATAGCAATTTCAGTGTAATTTGATAGTTTATTTAGGATTTGCATCTCCTATTGCAGAACCCAGCAAGATACTAAAGGGTGAAGGAATGTCTGATCGGCATAATTCAAATTGGTGCTCGAAAGTTGGGTGTTTCTTCTGTGGTTTTCTTGTTAGAGAAGACTGCCGCAGTAATGAAGATATCATTCCACAGCAGCAATCTGGAGAAGAGGATGCTTTGTTCTGCACTTTGTGCAATGCTGAGGTTGACACAAGCTTTTTGAAAAATGTTATTCTGTTTTTTCCATACTGTTTCAAATAAAGCCAAATGGAGAAAAGCGAGTAATGAAGAGAAAATAAGGAAATAAAATTGTAAGATGGTTTCCTAGAATGCAATGGAAATCTAAGCAGATGAATCCAAATTTTACTTCCCAGAACTGCCATGATTATAGACAAAACAGAAAAATCTTTTGTTATATATATATATATATATATATATGTGTGTGTGTGTGTGTGTGTGTATGTGTGTCACTTTCTTGATGCTTCTGGTTTATTCAAAAACAACTACAGCCCTTTTCAGTAAATCAGTGTCTCTTTGATTTGAGAAAACATTTTCTGTTTTAATTTTTTTTTTGTTTTCATAAATAATTATAAAATAGCACCTTGACTTCACTTTGTTTCTCGTTTTTATATTTTAAAATGTCTAGTTGTAGAGTTTTCTTTCCTTTACATGTCTCACCATAATATTGACAAACCATTATATATTTACGTCTTTTCAGTTATATTTTGCAGGTGCGGAAGTTTAGTAAGCATTGTCGAAGTTGTGACAAATGTGTTGATGGATTTGATCATCATTGTCGGGTAAACTGTGTTTTTTAATCCCACCCTAAGTCAGTTATTGGGTATTTTTTCAAATACTCTGTTTTGTAGTGTCCTGTCTGAGGTATAGGTTTGCTGTCATACCAATAAAATAATGATGATAAAAGAAAGAGATCAGGTCAACATTTTAAATTCTCTCTTCCTTCCATTGAGAGTTATTGCTTGTTTGATTGTCTCCAGTGGCAGTTTTTTTCTTAAATGTTATATTGCCTGTAATACTTGCAAGCTGCAATGCAGACTGTAGATTTTGACAATAGAATTATCTAGAAGTTTACTATAGCTTTTTTATGTTTGGGACTTGAGATATGAGCAGCCATGCACTTGTCTTAACTTGTTTACTTTTCTTCTTTAACCGTTAGGTTCTTCAAATATTCATTATCGTCTACTTCCTTTCTTTTATTCAGTGGTTGAACAATTGTGTTGGAAAGAAGAATTACATCACGTTTGTGTGTCTTATGGCAGTGAGCCTTGTTTGGGTAAGTTGCATAAAGATGCTCATCTTGAATCTTGTTCTCCCCCATTTTTTCCGTTTTATATAGAAAAACCTTCCAGATTAGAACTTGTTTTTTTCTTACTTAATTTTCACGCATGTCACAGCTTATTGTTGAATGTGGAGTTGGGATTGCAGTGCTTGTCAGATGCTTTGTTGATAAGAAAGGTACAGAGCATCAGATAGCTGAAAAACTTGGAGCTGGATTCTCCAGGGTCCCGTTTGCTATTATAGTGGTACATTGGCTCTCTTTTTTTAACTCTCTGTTTTTATATAGGATAGGCTGAAATAACTTTACCTGACAAATGCTACTTTTGTATTTCTCACAAGTTCTATTTGCAGTAATGGTGCATAATTTGTACGGGCTTTCAATATAATTTATCAGTTGTTTTTGCTGAGAATTATTCGACATAAACTGAAAGTACTTATCATTATCCAATTTGAATACCATTAACTAGTTGAGCAGTTACCCAAATGATAATGTTTTTAACCAAGATTTTCTTCCTCATAATTTTCACGTCAATAAACTTTGAATTGCTATGTTTTACATAATTTTCAAACCTTTGACAGGCCATATGCACAGCAGTTTCATTCCTTGCAACTGTGCCTTTGGGAGAATTATTCTTTTTCCATATGATCCTGATACGGAAGGTATATTCACGAACTTTCCTCCTATTGACATGTGTATTCAAAGTTGACATTTTATTTTACAGGGTATCACAACTTACGAGTATGTTGTTGCCATGAGAACTCTAAGTGAACCACCTGGTCCTTCAGTTGATGGAGGTGAACAACAGAGTCTACCATCATCTCCTACAAGTTCAGCTGTCACTGCAATGAGTGGAAGAAGCTCCGTTGGAATGAGTTTGCAGTACAAAGGTGCCTGGTGTACACCTCCAAGGATCTTTATGGATCACCCGGTACTGCCATCTCTGTCTAATTGCCTGAACCATATGACTGCATCACCCATTTATGAACATTACATACAGACAATTATGTTGAGAGATAGGAAAGGAGAGTTGAGTGGAACAAGCATTTGCAAGACACAGTATGCCATAACACTTTAATAGAGGAACCCATTAAACTTTGGCACAGTATGTTCTATATTTTTTAGTTAGTATGCATTTCCGTGGTTAGAATTAGAAAACTGCTAGAGGTGAACAGTTGATGACACGAGTGGCGCATTCTTTAAAGCATGCCAAATAAAAACTGTCACAACAGCTACCATGCTTATTCTTAGTCTCTGAAATAGATTAAGTTCTTGTTTTACATTGATTAACTATCTGGTCATGGATAAATAGGATGAAATTATACCACATTTGGAGCCAGGACGGCTACCATCCACTGTTGATCCAGATGCAGTACAATCACTACCTGACAAAGGGAAAAAGTTGAACCAGCGCCCTGTGCGGATAAGTGCATGGAAACTTGCGAAATTGGATTCTAATGAGGCAACTAAGGCAGCTGCTAAAGCTAGAGCATCATCGTCTGTGCTACGTCCAATCAGTTCTCGACCTCATGCATATGACGGCGATCATTTATCCAGTAGCAATGTGAGTGGAAGAAGCAGCCCAGTTAGCAATCAAGGATTTCATAACAAATATGATACAGCGGGGACATCAAGGTTATCTCCTTCCAAGAGCTCATACGCTCCTAGCCAAGCGAGCAAGGATGACATAGATGTATCATGTCATCACAGTATGAGCAACTTCAGCAGTCCACAAGTCTCAAACCTGACTCCTTCACCAATGCAGAAGCCGAGTTCCAACAGAGACCATTTCAACCCCATGTATCAACAACCATCAGGAAATCAGTCTCCTTCATCAGCTAAAGAAAGTGAGGGGAACACGAATCCAGTTCAAGAAAACGTGACACGTGTGCCAATGAGAAGCAACAGCTTAGCTGTTTCAGATAATAGAAGATCATCGGTGTTTTGGGATCAAGCTGCCGGACGCTTTGTGTCATCCTCATCCTCATCAAGAGGTCCTGGCAGTTCCCAGATATCTGGAACAGAGTTATTGTACACTGGTCGATCTATATTTTTTGGCAGCCCCGTTGTGAATGAACAGCCAAATACGGGAACAAGAGTTAGCAGTTCAGTAGCTGGTATTCCTGATAGAGATTCTACATTAAGGGATTTTCAGCAAGGTAGATCACATAGAGGTGGCCAGCTCCCTGTGTTTGTTCCTGGTTATTCCCAGCAAAACAAGTTCCCCTAGATTGCCTCTCCTTCACCATTAATTTGTTACGCCAACTATTTCTTATCCTTCTTTAATTTAAAAAAAAATTCTCGAAACATGTTATCTTGCTCTTTTAAATGTCCGTCATTTGTCTTCTTTCCCAGGTTTGACTGAGCTTTCGTCTTTCCGTCTGTACAGACTAATGGATCACCACTCTTTTCTGTACAAATTTATTTGTCACTATCATTGCGTTTCAAGTTTCAAATCCAACATGCATATGCAGAGCACTTTATTTCTCAAATAACTACCTTTTAGCTTATTACTCTGTTTATTTTTATAAACCACAATTTATGCAGGCTATTACGCTTTATTTAAATTTTTAATGATTTTCTCCTCGATTAAAAAGCAATTACTTTGGTCAATAAAACAGAGGGAATCGATACAAAGATATAAGTAGGCATTTACTTAGTTAAATGAGATATTTTTATTTGGATTTTAATTTTATTTTAGATTAAAGGTGATAGGCGGCGTCCTTTCATGAAAACAAGAACATTTCACACTAGGAATGTATTTCTAGCATGGTATTGCAATCCTGTTTCCTCTTTGTTAATATATATTATAATTAATAATTCTTGCACATTACTTTATTAATAGTAAAATATTCCAAAAATATTTATGTACGTATTTAAGTTTTGCGATCATGTTAAATTAAAAGTTAATTAATAATATTAAGAGTAAAAGTATTATTGTTTTCATTTTCAATTATTCAAATTTAAATTAAGCAATGTTAATGATTTTTCAGTGGTACTTTATTTTGTTTTGTGTGAAAAGGATTTAAGAAGAAAAAACATGATTATGTTTTACATGGAAAGCTTTGATTGATCACAATTTGTAGGTCTATATATATTATTTAAAAAACTAGAGGCGGGGGAAGAAGTTAGAAGAAGAACAAAATTGGAAGGCAACAAATGGGTGTAATCGTCAGTTGTTCCTCTCCATTCATTTGGGCTAGTTGTTAGAATGTGGCATGCATGCATGCAACAACAACGTACCAAAACACCTCCATGAACACCTTCAACCATGCCACCCTCCGACCTTCTTCTCATTTTCATTTTCAACAAAAACTCTAATAATTGAATTCAACTCTGCACATCACAAACGCATTCTCAATCCTTCATTAACTGAATATATATGGCCGGAGGAGGAGGCGGTGACACCAGGCAGCTAGATCTCACGCCGACATGGGCTGTCGCCGCGGTTTGTGCAATTATCGTCGTCATTTCTATACTCTTGGAAAAAATCATACACAAATTCGCAAGGGTACTACCATAACAACAATGTATATATATGTTTTTCTTCAAGGATTCTTCATGATCCATGATGATCAATCTCCTTTTTATTATTGGTTTCAGATGTTTGAAGAAAAAAAGAAACATGCTTTGCTAGAAGCTCTTGAAAAGATTAAAGCCGGTGAGCAACCCATCAATAGTAATGTTTCTCCTGTTTGTTTTGTTCCTCCCCATCAGTAGTAATGAATATTCTTGTGTTTCTTCGCTGCCATGCAGAACTTATGGTCCTGGGATTTATTTCTTTACTTTTAACGTTTGGCCAAAACTACATTTCTAAAGTGTGTATTCCCCAAAAGTATGCACACACAATGCTTCCATGTCTTCCCCTTGACCAACGTCATGGAGGGGCTGCTGCTGCAGCAGCTGAACATGGAGCCGGTGCCGCAACCGATCCCGGAGCAGGTGGTGCAACCGAACATGGAGTTGAACCTGAGACAGATGGGGGCGATGAGGGTGAAGGAGGTGGCCATCGTCGCAGACTTTTATCGTATGATCGTAGGTTTCTGTCTGGTGATGGTGGAGGCCACAGTTGTAAACCGGTACTCAACTCTTCTACCTTTGTTTTAATAAAGAAGAAGACAATCTTTCTTTTGGTAGATAAAATTACTGTAAGAGATAACTTCAGTTGCAAGTATTCAAAGTTTAGATCTTGAAGTTGAAACCCTGAATAAAATTAAGCAACTTTATATCACGTAAAATGCTTTAAAACCCATTTTTGATTATAGTCTAGCATTTTAATACTTGCACTTGTAGTTTGTGAAAAGCTCATGCTACTGAATGTTGGTTGTGTAGGGGTACCTGCCTCTTATATCAGTGAACGGGTTGCATCAGTTACACATTTTTATATTTTTCTTGGCGGTCTTCCATGTGATATACAGTGCCATAACAATGACCCTTGGAAGAGCAAAGGTTGGTATTGATTCATTCAAGGAATCAACAATAGGTAAACTAATGGGGGAATCAGTTTTTCGTTTTATGAATGGTAAAGCCGTTTTTTCTTCTGACAGATTCGTGGGTGGAAGGCATGGGAGGCTGACCATATCATGGATGAAGATGCCTTGAATGGTAGAAAGCAATGAATCCTTAATAATTACCTAGTCTTCATAATTTTAACATTCTGAATTGGACGTGTAATATCTGTTCAGATCCTAGAAGATTCAGACTTACTCACGAGACATCATTTGTGAGGGACCACAGCAGCTTCTGGACTAAAACGCCTGTCTCCTTCTATTTTGTGAGCATTTATCACTGCCAACTCTTTTTCATATACTAGATTGTTAATTTATAGAAGGAATCACCACAATCTATTTGTGGCTTCATGTCTTGCTTTAATTCACTTTCAAAAATATGTTGTTGATCAATTTTCAGGTATGCTTCTTTCGACAATTTTTCAGATCTGTTCGTAGGGCTGACTACTTGACCATGAGACATGGATTTGTGTCTGTTAGTAATTTTCACCATGCAACATCAGTATTATGCCTGCACTGTTGTCTTTTTCATTTACTAATAATGCCCCCTTCATTTTTGCAGGTCCATTTAGCACCGGGAAGTAAGTTCGATTTTCAAAAATATATCAAGAGGTCATTAGAAGATGACTTTAAGGTAGTTGTAGGAATCAGGTAATTTTGACAAGTTCGCCATGACTTGGTTTTTTTTCGTTGTAGTAATTTAGCCTCGTGGAGTCATGATGTTAGGAGCATACTTTATTCCTGAATCCCTTAATCTTTGGTTTCTTCTAATGGACACAATGTGCTTTTGGCAGTCCAATACTTTGGGGATCAGTAGTGTTATTCTTGCTTGTGAATGTCCATGGTTTGTCTCTCTCACCTACTTATCAATTGGTTTCCCTATTCTGCACTCAAATTCTTACTGCAAGAAATTGGTGACTACTTTTCAGGATGGCATGCTTCTTTTTGGGTGTCTTTTCTCCCTCTAGTGGTGAGCAGACATACCTTCACTATGTTTAGATGAAAAACAATTAATAAGACTAATGATTGATTAACTTGAAGGTGATTCTTGCTGTTGGAACAAAACTTCAAGCAATTATTACTCGAATGGCACTTGACATAAAAGAAAGGCATGCTGTAGTGCAGGGGATCCCTCTTGTGCAAGTCTCTGACAAGTATTTTTGGTTTGCATGGCCTCAGTTAGTTCTTTATCTCATCCACTATGTCCTCTTTCAGGTACTCACCCTTCACTTTTTCACATATTTCTGTCATTATCTCTTCCTTTTTCAACACTATAAACGTATATGCATATCTGAGATCCTGAATATTGGAACAATTTCTCACAACCTGATGCTTGGTTTAACATTTCCAGAATGCATTTGAGCTGACATACTTCTGGTGGACATGGGTAATTAACACTCCGTAATTCCAATTGTCTTCTACTCACCATTGTGCATTTGATTGTACAAACCTTAAATCACTTCCTTCTGGCGCAGTATGAATTTGGTTGGGCATCTTGCTTCTACGAGGATGATCGTCTCATGATCGTCAGAGTAGCTCTTGGGTAAGTCCCATTTAACACTACCTTATACAAGAGGAGGAGGAACATATTCATATTCCTTCATCAAACATCTTGAATTGCCAATATTGCAGGCTGGGAGCTCAAGTGGTTTGCAGTTACGTCACACTTCCACTCTATGCACTCGTTACTCAGGTGCATTTACTATGATATTATGGTTTTTGTGATGGAGATGAAAAAGTGAGGAAGCAGAAGTAACTGTGTGAATTTCTTGCAGATGGGATCGACGATGAAGAAGTCAATATTTGATGACCAAACCTCGAGGGCGCTGAAACAGTGGCATAAGAATGCTCTGAAGAAGAAAAACTCAAAGGGACGCCAAGAAACTCGAACGTTAGGGGAGAGCCCGGGAGATCATACACCGGAGCATTCGCCGCCCCCGCCGCCACCCAGAGACACAGAAATCGTTGGTCAGACCGCCACCATCGTCAGCAGCGTCGATAACGAATCCTATGATAACCGGGACCTTCTAAGTGGACCGTGACACGTGTCAAGATCTTCTGTCACCAACTGACACGTGTCAACATCATGTCACGGCTTTGTTTGACATAGGTTAAATAGAATTAGTTATTTTGTTTGTTATACTGTAAATTTTCACACACTTATGTGTATAAAGATATGTATGCATGTATGTATAATAGTTATTGATGTGAAACAAGCGCAATTTTTCCATTTAACATCTAAATCAAAATTAACAAAGCGTAAATTAATATTAATCATGGATAATTAGAGAAAAGGGCAAACGGGTAATTTTAGCTCCTAGGATAATATAGCAGAGGTGGTGAAGCATGCGGCGAGTGAGTGAGCGAGCGAGCGAACGATAGAGAGTATTGGCAATGAGTTCCCTTTGCGCTTGCGCTTCTAATTCAACATATTGGAGCATTGATTATGGAGGAGCAATGCTTTCAAATTCAAAGCGAATTAGGTCCACGCGAATCGCCGTGCCACTCTCAGTTTCTTGTTCCAGAAGATCCACGGCGCTTCTCATTTCATCGTTGCCGTTCGCCTTCCTTTTCCTCTCTCCGCCGGCGGAGGCCCGACGCAACAAGAAGACAGTCCCCCTAGAGGAATACATCACAACTCGTTAGTTCCTCAATTTTCTTTTAAATCTCGCAAAACGAAGTTTAATTATATTTAATTAGCCAATAACTTCAATTTATCCTAAATTAAATGTGATGTTTAATTCAGCTGATGGATTGAAATACTATGATTTGGTTGAGGGCAAAGGTCCAGTGGCTGAAAAAGGAGCAACCGTTCAGGTACTCTTTGTGATATCTGGTTTTGGTTTTGTATTTCTTGTTTACTTTTGATTTCTAGTTCTCACTGACAGGTGCACTTCGATTGCTTATATCGCGGAATCACAGCTATATCCAGTCGGGAATCTAAACTCCTAGCCGGAAATCGTAGCATTGCTCAGGTTTTTTTCTAACCTTTTTCTCTCTCTAATTTTTTTGGCTCGTTGCTTTTACTTTACTTGGTGGTGCTGATGCGTGCGTGCTTTGTTCTGTTAAAGCCGTACGAATTCAGGGTGGGAGCTCCACCGGGAAAGGAAAGGAAACGTGAATTTGTTGACAATCCGAATGGATTATTCTCTGCCCAAGCAGCACCCAAACCTCCACCTGCTATGTATACGATAGTGGAGGGAATGCGAGTTGGTGGAAAGGTGACTCTAACATCATTTCTATGCTCCTGTTTTGTTGTACTCATTCATCTGAAACTGTTATATTTCCTTTTATGTTCTTGTTTTAATGGTTGCAGCGAACTGTTATTGTTCCTCCTGAAAATGGGTATGGACAAAAGGGAATGAACGAGATTCCGGTAATTCCCTCTTTTGGTTTTCTTACTTGTTTAATTAATTAACCTTCTCTTGTGAATCAAATGTCAGTCTTTTCTAAAGATATGTTTCTATTGAAATTTCCAGAGGGGAAGAACAGAAAAGAATTATAAATTAAAATTAGTTTATGCATCTAGAAAGTTATTACAAAAGAACTGTTTTAAATTTGTTTATGCATAAATTGATTTTAATTTATAAAAAAATCTGTTTTCTTCTTCTAAAAGTTATACAGGAGATAGTTATCTAAACGGACTTTAACTAAACATATATATATCCAGTGGTTTGTAGGAAGAGCATGGTCGTTAAAATTGTATTGCCAAATCGTCACGCTCACCTGAATCTTGATTGAAAACTTTACTGATGATCTGGTCCTGAACCCTATTGTTTATGTAGTCCCATCTTACTTATCTATTAGAGTCTATGGATACAAAGTCAGAAGTATTTCTTAGAGTTTATCTATCCGAAATCCAGCAAAAAAAACTCTAAAAAACACTTCTAGCTTATACCCAACAGGTCCTATGTTTAGCCTACAAGATGTGCTTGTTAAAAGTTTTTTATGATGTTGCAGCCTGGAGCTACATTTGAACTAAATGTTGAGCTTCTGCAAATTGTAGCTACGTGAAGACTAGAGTGAGCTCGACTCCATTCTTAGAAGCTGTTGATATTTAACTCCAGAATTTGTACTTTATGAGGCTGCGGCTATTTTATTCTCATCTTTTAATTAGTCTTTTACCCTTTGTTAGAAAAGAGGGAGACACGATAGAGAAGAATTCTTTTTTTTTTTTGAGAAAATGAAGAAAAAAGGACTTTTATAAACACAAATATCTAAGTTTTCTCACTCATTCTAATTTGAAATTCCCTGTTCTCTCATTATCTTTTCCCTTGAATAGTTTAAAATCGATATCATAAAAATTAGAGTTCAATAAATTTTAGTTTGCCAAGATATAATTTATGTTTTTCGAGTACTCAATAAACATGAATATATATATTTTTTCAAGAGTTTAAACTAAATTTTTATAACTTGTTGTGTAGGCAATATGAAAAAAAAAAATTATTAGGTATTTAAAACAAAAGCAGGTAGTACTAAAATTTGTTTAAGGAAAAAATTTAAGTGTCTTTGATACTCATCATCTAATAAAAATGTTATTTTGATCTTAAAATACTAATCTTTAATCGATAATATTGACACGTAAAACTCTAGAGAGATATTTGTAGATATATTAACATGTGACACTTTGAATATTAACATGACAATACCATTAATTCAAGATTAATAGAGTGTAATGATCAATTAACATGTTTATTAAGTGTTGTGTATAAAGAATACCGAATAACTTTGAAAATATTTATATTTGAAAACGTTTTTCTATTATATTTGTAATTATTTATTATAAATTTGTTATATAAATAAACATTTATCTTAAGCATTGTGCTTGTTAAATACAAGCTCATTGTAAATTTAAATTGTAATTTTATAGTAAAATATATTTATTTTCTACAAATTTTATTGTAACACAAGTTTTATTTTAACAATATTATTTATTAATTTTGTAAGAGAGCTTAATAAATTTGCGTTGTCAATATGATATTCTTCACGCGGTCAATTTATTAAAAAAACTAACATTGTTACGAATTTCAGTTTAACAAACTTTAAGTTGTCAGTGCATGTTTTTTTATATTTTTTTAATCATAATATAATTATATATTAGAAATATTCATTTATAATATTTGTCTTTATTGAAAATAAAAATTATTTTATTTTATGTTAATGCGCAAATCAAATTACCAATTAAAATTATAGATATCCAGTATGATAAAACTAAACTTCGTTATGATGTCTTACCATAACTTTAATTTGGTAACACGCATATTTATGGTAATAAAACTTAAACCTAAATCTCGGTAAAAATTATAGAAGTTCTTCCTACAATTTCAATAACTTATACATTTTTTTTAAACGATGTTTTACATATTTAAATCAATGATATAAATATAATTTAAAATATAAAATTCATTAATTACTTTATTAAAATCCATTTTATAATAGTTTTATTCATATTCTTAATATTACTTTTTAATTAATAATATTATCTCGTGAAACTTTAATTGTAATAGTAGATTCAGTTTGTTATTTTACTTTTACTATTATTATTATTATTATTTACACCAGAGACAGTGCAAAGTGGTAAATTACTCGCTAACAGTTAAGTTGAACAAGAAAAACATTAGAGTCTTGTGGCTGTTTGGTCCCAGACGCAGCTAATGAGTTGAAGCAGCAGTGGCAGAAGAAGGAGAAGAAGAAGAAAACAATGAAAAGAGGCATCATGAGGTTGAATCTGTTTCCGCTTCTCTTTGCATTTGCCTTTCTGTCTTCGCCCGTGCTTTCTGCTTCGGATCTGATCCTCGCCAAGGTTGACCGTCGTGTAAGTCTCTTCACATTCTCTTTTCTCTTCTCCTTTTAGGGTTTCGATCTCGCTTCGTTTACGCTTTCTCTTTTCTTCACTGCGGTTACAATAGCTGAGCCTCATAACACTCCCAAGGGTTTCGGTTTCGGTTTCACATTACCGATCAAATTTTCTTCGATCTACGTTATTTATATATCTCTTGCCCTATTCTGTTCAATTTATGCATATGTTTAATGTGGATTATGTAATAAAAAACACGGTTTACACTCGCTGACGCAGAATCAGAAATACATCCCGAGACATGAATGACTTCTTTTACTTGCTTTCCTTTGTAGAATTTGAATTTAGGATTCGGTACTGTTTGTTTTCTTCAGTACCTGTAAATGTTCAGTTCTCTGTATCTAATAATTGTGGTGTGTCCTTCTTCGGTCAATTTTTTGTGTTTGCAGATTGATCTCACATCACAAATTGTGCGCATCACTACTTCCCTAAAGGTGCTCAAAAAATCATTCATTATCTTTCCTTCATCTATTTATTGTAATTTCTTGAGCTTTCTGTTGGAGTTTTTATTCTACTTGTCTCCAAAACATTGTAATTTACCTTATTAATGTTTTTCATTTAAGCTGAACTGTATGGTAAGTGGGTAAATGAAAACTTAACTTCTGGAAGAAACACAACATGAACTATAGTTTAGAAACTTGGACTAAATAATAAATGGATTTTGGATGTGAATTATTCTTCCTTCTAAATTTGAAAGAAAAAAATCTTGTTGAAGTCACTAAACAAATATAATTTCTCGTAGCTGCCAATTACCAAACCTTATCTCCTTTCATAATCTGATATACTTCTCATTCCTATCATCTTCACTTTATGACACTCTTCCTGTCCATTTTTTGCAGGTGGAGAACACGGGTTCTGATGTTGTGTCTGAGATTTTGCTGTCCTTTCCTGAAAACCAGGCAAAACACTTGGCATACTTGAAAGCAACACTTGTCGAAGGGAAGGGAAAAGTAAAAACATCTTCCGGTGTTGGCTTACCTGTTAAAGCTGTCCAACCCAATGATGTACCTCCTGCCTTGACAATTTACTCCGTATCTTTACCAAAGGGGCTTGAGAAGGGGCATAGTTTGATGTTAGATGTCTTGGCTGTTTTTACCCACATATTGCAACCGTTTCCAGAGAAAATCAACCAGGGTGACGTCCAACTTCTACTGTTTCAAGAGAGTGCACAATATCTCTCTCCGTATGCCGTCAAGGCCCAGTCACTCACTCTTAAGTTGCCTGATGCAAGAATAGAGTCCTATTCAAAACTAGAAAATGCTAAACTTCAGGGATCTGAATTAAAATATGGTCCATATGAGAATCTTCCCCCTTTCTCATTCTTACCAATAGTTATTCACTATGAGAATAACCAACCCTTTGCTGTTGCTAAAGAGTTAGTGCGGGAGATCGAAATTTCCCATTGGGGCAATGTACAGATCACAGAGCATTACGATATTATTCATGCTGGTGCTCAGAGCAAAGGAGAATTTTCTAGGTATCCTTGTCTCTTTTATTGTTAGTTATTTGATTGTTTTGTTAGCTTGGCGTGTGATAGTAGCTTGTTTTCTCCTACAGGCTTGACTATCAGACCAGGCCATATTTAAGGGGTGCATCAGCCTTTAGGCGTCTTGTTGCCAAGCTGCCACCAAGAGCTCATTCTGTGTACTACAGGGATGAAATTGGCAACATTTCCACTTCTAGTTTATGGGGTGATTCGAAAAAGGTGGATACTTTTGCATTTGATAAAATTTGACTGTGAAATACTTTTTGAAAAGCATATACCAAAACTAACTAATCTTTAAAAATTACAGACAGAACTGGAGATTGAACCTAGGTACCCTATGTTTGGTGGCTGGAAAACTGCCTTTACTATTGGATATGGCTTGCCACTTCAGGACTTCTTATTTGGATTGGATGGAAAGCGCTTTCTTAATATCTCTTTTGGTTCTCCTATCAACGAGTTGGTGATTGATACTCTTTTTGTGAAGGTGACTGAGTTTATTTTATCTTGACAATATATATTTCTCTTTATTTTTCATTCTTGTTGGTTGGAAACTTGGAAGGTGATCTTTGGATGGAGAATTTGTTACTGTCACTTGTGCAACATCACATTTCACTTTTACCTTTTCAAGCGAGGAAGACATATACCAGGGAAAAATAAGTTTCTTTATCCGAATATGAAAGTATCACTGTCGTCCATGATTAAATAATGATAATATAATTGTGAATTTTATTAATTGGTACCTGAGTTGTTAACAAGTAACCTGTTACTGACATGTGACTGTGTGAATAACTAATTGATCCTAAATTGGAAATGTTTTTACCAAGACTTTTTTTTTTTTTTTTTTTAATTTTCCCTTTTTTTTTTTTTTGTTTTTTTTTTTGTTTTTGATTCTTAATTTGAAATTGTTTTTTCGAAGATTTTTTTTTTTTTTTTTTGCAATATTCCCTATTCTCTCTTTCAGTTGTTGTCTCTGTGTGGTGATATTGCCAGATTGAATTACAGTTACATCTACCTGATGCTTGTAAATTCCAGGTTGTTTTGCCAGAGGGTTCTAAAGACATTTCAGTATCTGTTCCATTTCCTGTGAAAGAATGGCGGGAGGTATTGCTATATTGGTATCTTCCACCAAATCATTGCTTTTCCATTCCTTGATTAGGCTTTATATTCCTTCCATGTAATTGTTGCAGACGAAGATTTCTCACTTGGATATTGTTGGTAGACCTGTTGTTGTTCTGGAGAAGAACAATGTTGTCCCTGAGCATAATGAGCATTTCCAGGTATTACTGTTGCATCTTTAATGAAGCTACACGTGCTAACTTTGTAATATCTAGCCACCAGAAACACAGAATGCACTTTCAATTTCGTAGATCCACAGACTGTTTTCAGGGGTGACATTAGCACTATTAAGATACTGAAGAACAGGACAAAGAGTAACACAATTTTCTTAAATTTTATTACGAGAGAAAATAATATCCATAAATTTCATGGACTGCTGGTCACCTTATTGAATTGGTCTCACTGTGAATATATTTTTAATTGGATTTTTTTTGTCAATTTACGTATGACTTGCTTTCATTGTATTATCAAAAGTTTAAACCATCAGATAGAGACAAAAACTAGGGACAAGGAAAATTATGATTTGATTACTTGGTGTGCAATATTTGTTTTCCTTGTGAATTTGATTAAGTATACTATTTATTATCATTGTTTGTATTGCAGGTCTACTATAAGTTCAACAGTCTTTCCATGCTCAGGGAGCCTTTGATGTTGATTTCTGGGTTTTTCTTTCTGTTTGTTGCTTGCATTGTCTACTCACATGTAGATTTATCAATCTCCAAATCTTCTGCATCTTATTTGGCAAAGCTCCAGTGGGACGAGGTAATCAACTTGTATCATGTATAAAATCCAGTATGTGCAGTTGAGTGTAGTACTTATATTGTACCCACGTGTTTTGTTATGCAGGTGCAAGGAGCTACTCAGCTGGTCCACGGTATCATTAACCGTTGCTTAATAGCACATGACAAGCTAGAAGCGTCATTGCATGATCTTTCTAGGACCGGAGACGTTCAAGCCTGTAAAGCAACTCGAAAATCAGTAGATAGCTCATTGAAAGAGCTCTCTAAAGAGTTGAAGCAACCATTGGCATTTTTGCAATCTTCTCCACAAGCTGCTCAAATATTACCAAAGGTTATCTTATAAATGTTTTCTTCTATGGATTATCTTCTCTCTTGATTTGTGGTTACAGAATTATATTTTTGTTTTCAGGTGGAGGAACTTGTTACTAAGGAGAGGGAGTTGCAGGAGAAACTTGTATTGAAACACACTACAGTTGTAGACGGCTATGAGAAGAAGTTAGGAGGAAGGGAAATTGAGAATAAGGTTGCTTCGTATCAGCAGAAAATTACTGCTTTGAGACGGGAGGTTGATGATCTTATGGACTTGATTGATGAGATATGATAGGTGACCATGCTGCTCGAGATGATAATATGCCCCATTTTGACCTTGTTTTACTTTATTTAGGTCAGAAGTTTGTTGCGGTTTGATACTTGCAAAGAGATTAGCGATACTTCTTTGGGTCGGAATTTTTGCAGACTATTGTCTACTAGTAATTTATGGAACAGTTAACATAAATATGCTTGACTATGGATCTCGGTCTTAATTATCGCCAATTTTATATCCATATTTATCTATACTGTGGGAAAACATGGATTACATACACTCCTGAATGCTCGTCAATACCCTTTCTTTGGAAACCGGATCCTCTCTTCTCCAACGCTGTGTAAACCTTTTGGATGAAATTAAACAAGACACGGCTAAGGTGGTAGAAACCTTGACATGATTTTGTGGCAGTTGGATTTTCCTGAATTTAATATGATTATTGAAACTCTTCTTTTTTTTGTTTTTCTTTCCGCTCATTCCCAGACTATCTTCCTTCTCTCCCTTTCATCTCAAATTTCCTTATCGTTGCATCTACAATAACTAGGTAAAGGTCAAGGTGGTTGGTGTGGGGAAGGGGGAGGGTGGTTCTCGGTGCGATGTAGGGATGAAAGTTTAGCGATGGAGTGGATGGTTCGTGGGTCCTCGAAATTTGCTCCAATAAAGGTGCACATATGGAGTTGAGGTTTTTGGTTAATAAAAAGGCTAGGGACAAATAAGGAAAAATGAAAGAAAAAGTGAAATAAAGAAAAAAAAAATCCTACACCGTCAAATTAAAAAGAAAATATCCAATGGTCACTAAGCCATTTCCCACAGTGGGAGACTTCCCTGCTTTTCCCACCCCACCATCGGTCATGAAACAATGGTTAAGATTAAAGTTATTGGTTCCAAGAAAAAAAAAATTGTCCAAGAGGATGTTGATTAAACTAAAGCAAATCAAACCTCAGTTTTTAAAAAGTTTTTATTCTCTTATAATTTTTAGAAACAACATTTTTTCTTGAAATTCGTGTAGTTTTTTTTAATTATAATTTAACGTCTGTGTTTTTTTTTTTTCTTTTATCTCTCGAGAATGTCCAGAAGGTGATCTGTATTCAACTATTAATGTATTTATCCTTTTTTGTCTTGTAATGGATTTGTTTGGAAGATTACAAACTAATCTAATCCATGGCATTGTGAACGTGGCTAGTCTGGTGGTATATAACATTTATTTGGATGGAAGAAGCTGCTGACTTGAGAGAGTAACCTGATACACAATAAAATATGATGTTAATGAATAAAAGAAAAACAGTAATGGTTGGGCTTATGTGGCATGAAATTGGAGGAAAGGGCCCATGCAAAAGAAAAAAAAGAAAACAGAATACTAGGGTTGTATCTTAATAGCTAAAGTGGGAGTTACTGAAGTGAAGATAGAGTAGTTTTATCTCCAAAGTGAAAGGAAAATGGAGACCTCTCTGCGATATGGAGAAGATTCCAAAGCTCTAAGAATCCATGCGAAGGAAAAACTCCGAATCGACTCCAACACCTACTTCCAGGTAATCCATCTCACTCACCAACTATCTTCTTCCCCTTCTCTATTCTCACACATCTCCTTCTCTCTCAGGTCCACGCAGAGCTCGACACAAAACTCGGACAACCAACTTCCTCCAGTGCCCTCATAAGACATTTCTATCCAAATGTGACTCTTCCTTTTCTCTTCATTCCAATTCAAACCCTATCTCACATTATCTATTAATATTCCCTCTCACTCTTTTCCAGTTATCGGCAACCCTTGCCGTCGGATTGCGATACGATAAGCGCGAAAAGTTGCGCTACACTGTAAGTGCCAAGAAAACGTTTCCCGTCACACTTGACGGCGTTCTCAATTTTAAAATCAAAGGAGGATGTGATGTTGACAAGGAATTCAAGGAGGTACGTGAGTTCTCTCATTTCCCTGTTCTTAGCTTTCAATTCCTTATTTCGTTTTTCGTTCAAATGCGAAATACTTTTATTTTGCAGAGAAAGTCCAGAGGAGCCGCCGAGTTTTGTTGGAACCTCTTGAATTTTCAGAAGGATCAAGACATTAGACTTAGGCTCGGATACGAAATTTTTGACCAGGTTCGAGTTGTTTCTCCTTTTCAATTACAACTTCCAATTATTATATCCGCCATTTCGATTACATCTCTATGTTCCTTTCCTAATTTGGTGATTTAGGGGTTAGGGTTTAGGTCTAAATTACATCAGTGATTTTCGTGTCGTTGGAGACTTGGGTAGTTTTGTGATGTAGTGGCTGCTGAATAGATTATGTTTTCTGTCAGTCTTCGAGGAAACATTTTTTGAGCCCAATGAACTCACTTATCATTTTCCCTTTCAGCACCTAGATGAAGAGAAATCCCTTTTCTGCCACTACCTTTTTTTCCATCATCTCTCAATTTTTATTGTTGGATTTGGGTTTCTTGATTCTGTATGAAACTGATGAGTTGGAACTGTCTTGAGTAAAAATAATTAGCTGCTGCAAGGTTTTAAAAACATGGTCTGTAATGTAACTGATAGCAATGAGGTTGAGGCCCATGGCATTCATAGTGCGGCCCAATTAAACTAGGTGCATCGGGAGCACATGGAGGCCTTCACGTCTATGTCTAGAATATTCTCACTGCATTGAATTAGCACTAGCTTGTTATAACTGGCATTCACTGAAATTATTCCTACAAGCGCACAAGGCATTGTATTGAACCCATGTGTTCTGTCATGATTGAATGAAAAAGGCATGGAAGAATCATTTTATTAGAATTTGTTCTGTTTGTTAGTTAAGTAACCATGATACCTCGATATCAAATGTGACTGCAGCTGTCTGTTAGTTAGTGCTTAAGCATTTTACCAAATGCTAACAAGTCTATCAAAGTCGCAGTCGTGTCCAAATTATAAGTATCAAGATAATATATTGAGAACAATGGATGGATGCATGTGCTTTAGGGGGAAATAGTTTTGTTTTTGACACCGATTGAATTGTGTGGCACGTGGATTAGTGCACTTAAGTGACAAGTATGTAACTGAATATCTAGCATCTATTTAGCTCTCATTAATTTACTTCGGGTGCAAAAATAGTAAAATTACTATTGTTGTTGATGTTTCATCCGGTAGCAACCTAATGCTTTTCTGGAATTAGGAAGTTAGCATAATCCGTGAAGCTACTTGGTGTCATTTTGTCAAAGATATTTTGATATTTACTGATGTAGTTCTGTGTAGCATTCCCCAATTTTGGCATTCTATATTATTCATGATGTCTTTTCTTAATGCTACATTCCATGTTGAAACTCTTGTTTCAGGTTCCTTACCTGCAGATTAGGGAGAATAATTGGACAATAAATGCCGATTACAAAGGTAGATGGAACGTGAGATATGACTTGTGAGAAGTGCAGATATCTTTTTCTGTACCCATGTTCTGCTTGTCATTTTTTGTAGACGTGTTCTGTTTCTCGCCCTAACCTTAAGCATGCCTTGTAAAAGGGACCATGCATAAATTTATGTTCAGTCATGCGCATTACTTTGCGGGAACTAAAGTGATTTGTTGAAAATGAAGTTCGCGATTTATTTAATATTTATTTTACAATTTCTGTTGAAATAAAATTCTTCACTGCGTCTGTAAGATGTCATCAGCTGAATGGGATGAGTTCACCTGTATTAGTAAAACAGTAAAGAAATAGATGTATAAATTGACAAAGACTTTTAGGGGAAAAAGTTATAGGAAATAAATCAAAATTCTTTCTTTAGGATTAATTTATATACTTCTAACATTTGAAAGTTGAAATGTAAAGTAGATTTAGCTCGTAATGATTAATTTTGCTTTTTATTTTTTTCTACAACCTTTTGACAAAATGCTAAATTAGATTATCCAATAGTGATCTACAGGTGACCTAAGATGATTGTGGCTTAAAGTCAGAGTCATTTATGCATCTTTGCCGTACGAGATTGCTGATGAGATTTTTAAGATGATTATTATAAAGGTTAATAAAGTTATGATATATGACTGTTATGATTATATGACTGTAATCATATTATAGTGTAAAATTATGTTATATTATTATTATATAATTTATTTTCTAGTATAATATATTTTTATTCTTAAATTGTATCAATTTAATTATTGTTGATGTAGGTTTCTTGTATGTTCTTCACTTGTTATATATATATATAATATTCTTAATTCGGTCTTTATGTTGGTAACGTATTCTTAATGTCTTTCTTACATATAAGGTATCAAATTAAAGATGTATTACTGGTATAAGAACTAAAGTAAGATTATATTGCATGTATAATTGTTGAGAATCCAATTAAGAATGTATATAAAGATGATGATTTACAAACTAAACTAGTAATGTTTTACTTATTTTGAAGGAACTAAATTAGTAATGTTTTAATCGTGTGAAAATGATTTGACTAGACGGACTATGTGCTGAGAAAATTGATGAATAAAATATGGGTTATAAGTATGTATGGATGAATGTAATTTGAAATTGAAATGAAATGGTTAATTAAAATAATAGGAGTAGCATGAAAAAGAAGAGTTAGAAGGGAATATTGTTATAAATACGAAGAGAAGGGAAGAGAAGGGAAGAGAAGAGAGGTGTAGAGCAGTAGTAGTTACTTATAGTCTAAGTCCAAATAAAGAAACCCAAAACTTGAAACGGACGCTTTGCATCTCTCTCACCAAACACATGACTCGTCCCTTCAGATATTTAGGCGAGCGTAACTCGTCCTCCTCCAACGACCCCGCCGTTGTCGACTCCGACTTCGTTGTCATCCTCGCCGCTCTCCTCTGCGCACTTATCTGCGTCCTTGGCCTCGTCGCCGTCGCTCGCTGCGGCTGTCTCCGCCGCCTCCGCTTCGCCTCTGCCTCCACTCCCCAGCCTCCTCCCGCCGCCGCCAACAAAGGTGTCAAGAAGAAGGTCCTCCGCTCCCTCCCCAAGCTCACCGCCACCGCCGAATCCGCTGTTAAATTCGCCGATTGCGCGATCTGCCTTTCGGAGTTCGCCGCCGGAGACGAAATCCGAGTGCTGCCTCAGTGCGGACATGGCTTCCACGTCAGCTGCATCGACGCCTGGCTCAGATCGCACTCCTCGTGTCCGTCGTGCCGTCAGATTCTGGTGGTTTCTCGGTGCGACAAGTGCGGCGGGATCCCTGCTCCGTCGAGCTCATGCTCCGCGCCCCCGCCGCAGCCGGAATCCGAGGCCAGGTTGAAGGTAAGGGAGGATAACGGCAATACGTTCTTGCCTTAGATTAATACTATTAACTCTAAATTCATGAATCCTTTTCTTTTTAAAATATATAATATATATTGTCTATATAATATGTATAATGTATGATATGGAATAGCTGGTCGTGTGTAGTTTCTTTTTCAATTCAGTTAGGAATTAGTTAATTAGTGTCAGATTGGTATGGTTAGGACTGTAATTATCAGTTGTATTATTGCATTTGTGTCCTCCCAGGGCAATTGTGTGATATCTTATTCTCTGCAGTTGAATTAGTAGTAAGTTTCCAGCTTTTTTTTTTCTTTTTTAATTTTTCTCTGGTTAGATTGGATTTCGTTCACTAATGGTATCTCCAACATGTTATGGCACCGTCGATGTCTCATTTTTCTCCATGAAAATGTAGATAAAACTGATTCCAGATGGCGTCAATTCCGCCGTGACGCCATTTTATCTTTTCAACTACACCTCCGGGGGTTGTGTTCAACTTTTTTATACCTTGTTTTGTGAGTGTGTGAACTAGAGCGTGGTATTTTATTTTATTTTTTTAATTTTTCAAACACACTAAACAAATACTTAGCTGGAAGAGAGACTTCAAAAGGTAAAATGTTCGTTTTTAATATAATTAAAATTAATAATAAATGTATTTGAATATATAAATTACACTCGTGTAAAGATACTTAAATTGTATTTCAAATTGAGTATTGAATAATTTAAAATTGTAATATAAAGTAGTTTAATTATAAACAATATCTTTTAATAAAATAGAACTATAAATTAAATATTGTAGATTGAAAGTTCATATTCAGTTTTAAAATCAATTATTTTCTTAAAGATAATTTGAAATAATCGAGAAAGATGTTATTTTTCTATCATAAGATGGCGTAAAGAAAATACTTATTTAAAAGAGAGAGAAAAGAAAAATATTTAAAATGTAATATAGTTTCACTCTTTAACGCATGTATTATAGTTTAAAATTAATAATTTGCATTAAATAAAATAAGTATTTGTTTTACGTACCTAAAATTTATAATAAATAAATTGGTAGTCTTAGCATCAAGTACAAGTAAGAATAATGATATAATATTTCAAAAATATATAGAAATAGGGAAATAAGTTGTTTGGGTATTTTATTTTTCTACATACTAAATTTTATGATTTAGTGCTCGAGGACGAAAATTATATGATTTATAAAAAAAACAAAAACTAAATGTAAAAGTATAGAGATGTTGATAATTTTTCTTTATTAATTTTCATTTTAATATAATTGTAAAAAATAAATGAGGTAATTTAAAATAATGAAATTAGTTTTTATGTGTTTAAGTATTGATCCAAAATGAGGGTTGGGTGGGATGGGAAAAGAAATGAAACTGCCTAACAAGACTACACAAGAGAATAGAAAGTGGAAGGAAAGGAAAGTGAGGAAAGTGGAGCATAAAGCACTAAAGTTTAATAATGCCAATGCCCTCATTCCATTCTTATTTTCATTTTCTTTTCTATTTCATTATTATATAATGTTTAAGCAGTCCTCTCACTTTGACTGTTACTTTCACCATACCAGATTCAGCACCCAAGCCATTTTTATACCAATACTTTGATTTCAATACATAACATTATGCTTTTAATTAATTACAAACAACATTACATAATCTGAAAATTAATATTATTGATAATTTTATCATATGTATAATTTATGACAAAATATAGTTTCTTTTTTTCAAATACCAGACTATTTAAATCCATCATATAAAAATATATTGGTTGGGTTTATCTTCACTAAAACATATTAACTGAATTGAAACTACGTATTTTAGAAGATAATATATATATTATCATAATTTTAACTTGTTTATTTTTAATCAACGATTATAAGTGTACTTTATCTTCTAATTACGTTAGTTATTTTACCAGTACTGGGTGATCCAATTACTGTAAATTTTATATAAGATTTATTAAATTGTCATTATTTTCTTTTGATATTAAATATTGGAATATGATGTAATATTAATGAAAGTCTGACAGTAATATAGTATTAAATAGTAATATCAATTAATTAATAATATCTATAAGTTTGAAAAGAATACTTAATTTTTTTATAATTTAAAAATATTTCATCTTGCAAATATTGGTTACATGATGGGGTGAGAATAAGTAAAGTTTGATTGGTTGGCTTAAATAATGTGATAGGTGGTATTAATTCAATTCCGAGGATTCATTGCCACTGAGGACCTCACACGAATGAATGTCATATTTTAAAAAAATCACACACAATAGGTATCAGAATAATCCTCCTTTTGTGGGGTTGCGTTGAATAATCAGTCATATCATAAAGATGCAAGTGCACATTGGACCAAAATTATTCAAGTCTACTCTCTAATGGGCCCACCACATGATCCCAAGCCTTTTTATTTCCAATAAATTTCTCAACTTTATTTATTTAGATACATTGTACATTGCCCTTAATCTTCTCGTTATAAATGTGTATATATAACTTTCTTCTAAAATATAAACTAAAAAAAGTAGACCACTAAGAGAACTTACGAGAATTTCTAGAATAAGAAATAAAAAATCATCATTTCTTGCACAAATTTAAAAAAATGAAAATAAGAAACCAGTTTAAGAATCATGTATGGTCATAATAAAGAATTTATTATATTTTTTATGGATTAAAAAGCTCATTATTGTAGTAATTATAAAATGAACAAACTTATTAGACAAAGCAGTGCTTGTTTGACTCTGTAGTAGTGTATTGTTGATGGTATGAAGTACCCTCAGTAGATGATATATAAGTAGATAACATTTTTTATTACATGAATGCATACATATAAGCTGGTTTATGAGTGTGTTTGTGTTATTTTATATTTATGGAGATTATGTGGTGGTTTTGCACACACCACACTTCCACAAGCAGAGATCAAAAGAGCTCTCTGGTAAATGAAAGGCCACAGGTCTATGGAGTGAAGATTGAGGCAAAGTCAATTCCATGCAAGAAAATTCTTGAGTGCTATTTTAGTGCCACCTTAGCCTACCAAACCAGACACACTTTTTGGTTGACTTTTCTTTTATGGCATTGAAATTAGACCACCAAATAATGGTGAGTGTTTGTAGAATTAATGCAACGGCCAAATCAATGTGTGGGAACAGTTTGTGCACCATTTATGTTAGCCAGCTCCTCACATGTCAAGATATACCCACTTCACCTCTTCACTCCATAATGCAACTCATTCTCATTTTGAGGTCGATCAAAGAATAGATAGGAATAAAAAGTAAGAATATATGAAATATCCTTGCTTAAATGTAATTTGGATACAAACTAAACACCTTAAAGCTAAACATGTTACATGATGTAAAAATAAATAAAAAATTAAAGACAAGAAAAAACAAAGTTATAGACCAAAGATTCATATAAATATAAGATATTAGTCAAATTTAAAAAAAAATACACCACTTTCAATTTAAAACCTATAGGTTTGTAAATTTACTTTTAAAATCTTAAGTCAGTAAATTTATAAATTTATTTATTTTTATATATCTTTTAACTTTCTTATTTTTATTTAATATGAAACTTAAATTTACATTAAAATTTTTAATACAAGTAATACATTATATTCAATTTTAACTTAAGTATAATTAACTTTGTTAATATTTAATATGACATAGGACACAACATCCTAAATATATTGTTAGCACCAGTGGACTGCTGCAGTGATTTGATGAATTCAACCAAGTGAAGATGCTCTAGATCATGTGAAGGATGGATGAAGATTTCTTGAAGTTTGAAGACTTGAGTCTAGGATCTAG
>Ga0099825_1002136_pt1 | contig 26140 bp, 10 predicted proteins | sample SiratroredBW_FD_76838 | JGI IMG/M metagenome (GOLD analysis project Ga0099825, IMG submission 76838) | Root nodule microbial communities of legume samples collected from California, USA - Siratro red BW | ecosystem: Host-associated > Plants > Roots > Nodule | place: USA: California | collected... | reverse complement strand
TTTGAATGGGTAGAGTGATGGCTCTTTTTTTTTTTCTTTTAAGATTCAATCTTTTTTTTTTTTTCTATCCTAAGATGATAAAACATTTAAAATTTTTATTTTTTTTTTTTGGGTTTTTTTTTTTTTTTTTTTTTTTTTTGTTTTTTTTTTTTTTTTTTTTTTTTTTTTTATGTTGGTCTACTCTTTTTTAGCGAGGTAAAAGACAAAAGGATAAGAAAACCAAATATCTATATCTTTTTTCTCTCATACATCTTTTGATTGATGGGCATGTTAGACAAATAGGAAGATTTCTTTTCTGAGGATAGGGGTTTGCTCTCATGTTGATTTTTTTTTATAGAATATAATAGTAGTGCAGTATAAAGAATGACTAAAACAACTTCATATATGGGTCCATTGTTAGTAAATTAGAATAGCTTAAATTGTAATTTTTGTACAATATCTTTTTTATAATTAAATTTTTTATTTAAAGTGGTTTTTTAGTCACTTATATGAATTAATCTATGATTCAGTGACACGAAATTCTTTTGGTGTGTCACCTTCGAAAAACATATCAATAATTTATAGTTAAATTATTAATTTAACATGAGATTTAGAGAATGAGTAGTTTTGTCGATTAAAAATAATATATGAATATAAAGTTAAATGAATACTTTTTTTATTAGAAAAAAAGGATATTTTAGTGAATTTAACTTTAATCAATTGTTTATTTTAATAATTATTTTTTTTATCATTTATTGTTTGGTGCTTGTATCAATCTTTTCACCCTTAATAAGTTAAATAATACTCTTCGTGAAATTAGCTTAAGCATTAGGCAACTCTCTTAAAAGGTAATTTTTACTCATCAATTAAGTACGTATTTGTCTGATTTAAATAACGATAACATAACTAATAACTAAAATCTTTAATACACCTACTCATAATAGTGTTTTTGCTAATAATGAAGTATAAATATCTTAAATGCAGTAAAACTTCCTTTTCTACAGCACATAGTAAAATTTATTTGAAAATAAAAATCAACGTATCAACAATTCATTTAATGATAAAAAATATGAACTATTAAGCTTAAGATTATCATGGCCACTTTTATCTCATGAATAAATTATTTTGTAAGTGATTTCATATATAAGTAATAGATTCAATAAATTTTGTTAAAATAGACTTTGATACCATATTAAAATTATAAAATTTTAAATTTAATTAAACCTTATAAAATTTACATCAAGTTTTATATATATATATATTATTGATAACTCAAAGGCAATAATAACTTATATGATACAACATGTTCATCTCTCTCAATAAGATTCTCTCACAAACAATGAAAAAGAGCCTATATAAGATTTTCCAAAAAGAATGAAAAAAACTTACATGAAGATGATAAAAAATCAAATCAAACCTTGTAGTGAGTCTCTTGATTACCAAATCAAATTTTGTCCATACCATGAGTTTTATGAGTAGATAAATGGGGAGACATGGAAAAATGCATTAAAAGCTTGAAATGGAATTTCATATACTTGAAATGAACAATTAAAGTTGTATGAACGTATAGATGAAAATAGTTTGATGATGTCAATATGTTACTAAACTTAGATGTTACATGTTGTGTTAATATTATGGTAACAATATTAGTTAGAAATGCAATTTTTAATATATGGTATCTTTGTCCACCACTGAATTTGAATTCTTTAGTCATTGAAACAATTAATGAAGTTACTCAATGATGAGAATGGTTAATAAATTCACATGTAGAAAAATTGATTCCTAGAGTGTTATGTGATAATCAAAGTGAACACATTTAGCTATGAATTAATTTTATCATAAAGAACTAAGCACATAGATGTCAAACTCCAATTTTGTGAAAGATGTGATTGCAAAATAAAATCTAATGTTAAAAGACACTTTCTTATGAAATTAAAATGGACCTTTTATTTTGGTTCTAGAATGAAGCAACCAGGATGATACAAAAATTAAGAAATAAGAGTTAAGTAAAAAATTTAGAATTTCTTTTGAACACTTACTAAATAATATATTGTGAATGATGGAGAAATTACACAAAATAAAGAGAAAACAAGCAATACCGATTGAGAAAGACACAAATGGAGGAGCTAAGACGAAGAAAATTAAAGATAAAGAAAGTGAACATAATAAAGAAAACACAAAGCAGAGATAAAAAAGAAAATTAATAAAGAGGAATATTAATGGATAAATAAAGACCAAAACAATGAAAAAAATAAAGATGAAGTTAATAGTTGAATGAAAACAACATAATAGAAGGAAAATGAGAATTCATGATACAAAATTAGAAGTAAAAAAATTATTTATTTATGTTATACGGTCATTAATTAAATTGACATAATAAATACTAATTATAGAGCTTAAAATTTAAACATTGTAATAAATACTTATGAGAAATGAATTACACTAATCCTGAGAAGTTGTCATAAATTCATGTATTTATTCTTACGATAAAATCAACATAAATGGCAACTCAAGTGATACATTAAATGAGTTAAAAATAATTAATTATTTTTTCCTATTTTTTTCTATGTGTTACAATCTTAATACATAAGATTTGTATTTCTAACAAGAGATAATTAATTAAAAACATTTTTTTCTATATTTGTACTTCTTAGGCCTAATCTTTAAACACTTTGCTCATTTAGAAAAATTTTTTGTTCTTGAATGTTGTTATCGCACAGGACCGGCTGGCTCTAGCAACAACAAAATCTTCTCGTGCTGATTCCTTGACTGCTCCCGAAGTGTTCTGAATTCCACCGTCCCGGAAGGGGGTCCTGCAGGCACTCCGACGCTCAAGTCAATTTAGGGTTAGAGTGTGCAGGAGTATAAATCAGAGTTTAGAAGTACCTTGCTTAAAATGGTTGAGCTTGTATTTATAGGCGTAGTAGTGGGCTTAATGAGTTTGGGCCCATTCTCTTCAGCTATGATTTTGTAACAGAAATTAATTACAACATATTCATTTACGATTTGTGCTTACCTGCAATATTCCTATTTCTAACCCACTCTCACATGCTTATGCATGTGCTCATCACCAAATAGTTATTCAGGACTACTAACTTGATGGTGAGTCCCGACTGAGGATATATTTCGGTCGATCAACAGTGACCGGTTGGCCGTATAATACAAATGTTTTTTCATTAAATTTCACATATGTTTCATAGTACAGACCAATTCTCTTTCCATACACTATAATTTTGCTAGCAACTTGAATACCGATAGCTTTTACAAGTACTTTGAAATGAGTTTTGTTCTTGACCTTTATGTTGTACTAACATGTTCACTTACCTAAATCAGATCAAATGAGTATTTAAGCATAAAAGCTTGCTTTATCAAAACTGTAAAAGTAAAAATAGTTGGTCACTATTAATATACCAAAGTCACTCATACAAGCGTACCACAACATTACCAAAATCTTCTCTATCCTTAGTCAAATCCACTGCATCCCAAATAGTTCACACACTGTTAACAACATGCAAAAAAAGACAAACATATCACTATACCATATTAATTACCAAAAGGAGTTCTCACCGTACTCAACTACAAAATTATAAGTAACAATACTTGCTTCAGCCCCACAATCTGTAAATAAGTACGTTTCTAAAACTATTCCAGAATTCAAACGCGCTTATCTGGGCTTATTCCAGTCCAATAGCTACTATTGCAAGGCCCAGCTACTGTTGTTTTTTGTAAAGGCAGCAACATATGAATAATCAAAATTATTTAATCCTAGATTCATAAATGGCACGTGATAGTTTTGGTCCTTTATCTTATAGTCACTAACTCTTTTTAGATGCAAAATTTCGCATTAAGCAAGGGAACAGTTCTCGAGGCCAGAAATTCAAAGTGATGTGACGTGACATTGCTCCAACACATATGTATGAAATTGAAGGAATAATTCGTTATGCATGGCTCATTATTTGAAAAACTTCGTTTCAATTGGAAGTTGCTAACAAATTTATAATTATGAAATGATATATTCTCAAACAAACACTCACCCAACTAATTACATTCATTAATTTAATGCTTGCAAGTTTATGATTTATAATTAGGCCTGTGGTTATGGATAATATTAACTTTGTCTTCTAATTATTTAAGAAAAGAAAAAGCCAACAAAGCTATTTATGGACAAACACACCCTCCTCCATTCTTCCTTCTTCAGAATATTTCTCCACTGCCAGCTAGTGCATGAGTGTCTCTGAGTCGACTTTGACTCTGACAACTTTTTTTATTAAACAAATAATCCCATTGTATTAAAGGGAAAAAAGTACTAATGATTAAGATTAAGAATAAAACTTAATTTCCTAAACATTGTTACATCCAAAAGTATGCCCGTAAACGAAAACCTTTAGTTCGGTCTCTAATTTCGTAGTAAAACATAAAAAGGTTGGAATCTTTTAAGGGTTTTGTATTTTAGTTTATATGAGTATAAAATATCATTTATCCGCGTAGTTTTATTTGTATAAAACAAATTACTATTAATGCATGCATTTACATGAAAATGATACGTCGAGATTTTAAGGCATGCGTGCGGTGATGTGACGTTTGACCATAGGTGGACCTATGTGCCTTAGGAATTAGGTCAAGCCCAACATAACATCTTCTAACCCTATTTATCTTTTGTCTTTTCTTAGGCCCCACTCTTAACCCATGGGCTTTTTCTGTTTACAACAAAATTTTACTCAAAGTTGTGCGTCACATCCTTATTGTTTTAAGATTTTATCATAAATTTTTATATGAGTTTGTTTATGATTTATTAATGTCAAAGTTGTGCGTCACATCCTTATTGTTTTAAGATTTTATCATAAATTTTTATATGAGTTTGTTTATGATTTATTAATGTCAATTTTTCTGGTACGTCTTTTCTAAAAGATTCTAGTAGTGGCGTGAAAGTTTGATTTGATTAACCAGATAAGTGAAGAACTTATTTATTGAAAATTTTCTTCAATGATATCAAATTTCTTACCAACCTGAGGTAATTTCTAGTTTTGTAGTATTAAATGGGACACCTCATTGTGGGTTTTACTGAAAAATCTGATGGAAAATGGGCCTAGTAGTCTAATACTCTAAAGGGATAAAGTAATTCCCCCATCTCATGGTCTATTTTCTATATAGGGTATGTAGCTGTCTTAACTTTCTGGGTGGGGTTGTACTTGCACCAATTTTATTTATAATTAATAAAATAATAATAATAATGGTACAATTTTCTTGTATATCTAAAATGCTGGTGAAGAAGAAATACATAAAGAGATTTTTTTTTAATATATGTTATTAACTTAGTCCTATCCAATTCAATACTAATTGAGCAATTGGGTTTGTTAATAGAAGTCTTGATTATAGTCAAGTTTAGTATCCCTCAACTCAGCTATTTATTAGCATACAAATAAAACTTTTTTGATGGGTCATGTGTAATTATTAGTTACATTTTCAATAAAAAAACAAGTGCACTAAATGACGAGTTTTGACTAATGAGTAAGACCCAAAAAGGCTTGAGCTTTTGAAGAGAGTGCATGAAGTTAGTGAATGTCACAAATGGAAACTTTAATAGACTTTACATGCTATAACTGAGCTTACAATTGAATTGTTGAGAATAAACCTTGGAGCTTTGTTTAAGTTATACCATAAACTTAATAAATTGAAAAAAAAAGTATAAAATATATACCATTTTTAAAGAAGTGCATGAATATTTATAAAAGAGCTAATCTTGATGGAAAGACACGTTAGGAGAAGGGTCCAAAATTGAGAAGAAAAAGTAGGGCATGCAATAATTATGGAATAGGACTATAGGAGCTATCAACTAATAATTAGGAGTGGTGTAGTTTCATAATAATTCAGATGCGCTTACTGTTGGAGATCTTTCAACAAACTAGACAAAGATGGATGCAAGTGGGGACAATGGTTAATCAATGAATTTGGCTTACTTTTTGACCATAATTAACTTATATAACTCATCAAATTGGTGTGCAACACTCACATGATCTATAGATCATGCACCAGTATCTCTGTTCCCTATCACGTTCATTCAAAACCCATAATTACTTTTGGAATAATGTTATTAGTATAATACCATTTTTTTCTCCATCACCTTATTTATCCAATCATATATCTTCCTTTTTCACTTTTCTTATCCTTAAAAGAAATTATTGTTTCGTGAATGCATAGTCAAAAAATGTGGGGAAGGAGAGAATAATAGATACCATGCTGACTCTCTCTCTCAATTGTTTCCAACTCACACTCACTATTTGCTAATAGTTACTAATGGCAATGGAAAGCAGTCAAATAATATTTAATATGCTTTAATCAAATTCAAATATCGGTGCAGATTTCATAGATCATCCAAGTATAATGGGTTTGGATGTGGGATGATTATGTTTTCACTTTTCAAAGATATGTTAAGTAATATTTAAGGCATGTGTTACCAATAAAAAACACTTTTTATTTCTTTCTTATTTTTTAATACAAAGTCAAAAAAAAAAATCTTGAACCTTTTATTTTTCTTATCAAATTTATGAAAAATTGTTTAAATAGACTTTTTTTAATTGCATTAATCCCTTCCTTCAAGAGGGTACTTTTTTTCTAATTTTATTGTAATAGGTGTCCTTTCGGCAAGTGCAAACAAATTTCAATGATTAGCGTCTCAACTTATCTTAAATTTTGAGAATGATTCTTCTTTGATTACATACCAACAAAGTGCACCAAAAGAAGGTTTTGAAGGAAAAGCAAAATCTTCCTTTTGACCAGAAAAACCAATAACCTACTAGACTATGGTCATTAGAAACAGCCGAAAACCCGAAAATCGAAAAGATGGAAAAAGAAGAAGGATGCTAAATAAATGCATAACCCACAACACAACAAACATGAACAAATAATAGTGTGTCATCGAAAAATGTTAATAAATGCTTTGATAGTACCAATTGGAGAGATATAAATATGAAACATGTTAAAACGATAATTTAGATTACTATTCACTACTATTAAAATAGTTTTAGAAAGTTTCTAAAGTTTATTATATATTTATATATACTCACAAATACAAGTTGCTTTCTATACACTTTTATTTAATTATGCAACAAACAAACGAATCCTCCATTTTTTTTTTTCATTTTATTCAACTACCACTAAATTAATTTTGCATCATATTAAATTAAAACTCGTTCTATTTGGTAAATTCCTTATTTAATTTATTGTTTCTAAAATAGAAATGATTGGCGTGAAATTTCGTGGCATTTATATTTGCAATAACGGAAACAGTAAAACGTGAAACAATACCCTATTTTTGGTATGTTCATCTAAATTTGTTTAGCTTTTAAATAACCAAAGAAACAAAACAGTGTTCGGTTCATTGTCTCTGTATCTGCAATATACACTTCTCAAGGCTCGTGACATGTCGCTAGTTTTCAACACTTTTATCCGATTTATTTTATTTATCACATATTTAAAATCTCTGAAAAAGAAATAAAATTATAAGCAAGTCAAATCCGTAAACCAATTAATAGATCATTTTTCTAAGTGAAAAGTTTTAAATTAAAAAAAAAAAAGTCAATTCTGCAAAGCAGGTTGAAAATAAAAGGCTTTATGAGAAACTGTGAATAATCTTGAACCAAAAGAAGTATAAGATTTACAATATTTTATTTTGTATTATAAACTATATTCTATTTTTACTCGTGAGATTTCTATGAAACCTTATATTAACATGATTTCATTTAATTCATTTTCGCACCACCATTATATTTTTCACAAATTATACAATGTGAGGTCACGTCATCTCATGGGATAGAAAAAGAAAATGATGGTTCTAATTAATAAGCAGTTGGGTGGAATAGGATAAAGTCAAATGATAAATTTAAATTTATGACTTTCAAAGTGGTTAATATAACAGTAGAATATTAATTTTTTTGAAAAAAAAAAATAAGAGAGTAGGTATTAATATAATAATTTATGCGTGTGGCATAGAATAAGGTGTTGGCGTGAGAGGCCATGTTTGGGTCTCTTTTGTGTTGCCATTGTCAACAACTCATCATCCATGCCACTTCCTGCCAGCCTGCCATTCCCAAAGCCATGATGATGATGAAAAATAAAAAGAATAATAAATAAAAAAAGTTTTACACTTTTACCAGGACAAACAAACTCTACAACTTTTTACTGCACAGAGGTTTACCAGAAGTGGAGGTTTTTTTGCAGTTAGACGCCAAAGAAAAGGGCATTATTTGCATCAAAGAAATGACCCAAATTAGCTAATGAAGCAATGGTTCATTCCCAAGGCCAAGCAATTCAAATTCACTCCCCACTTACCTCACCCTCAATCAATTCTTGGTCCAATGTACCCTCTAAATAATAAAGCAACGCACGTTGTGCCAAGGATCAGGACGAGGAAAAAGAATAACACCCCAAAAATACCTCCTAAGCAAGATTATAGGGTCAAACTAGTCCATCCACTGGTCAAACAACTCAACTAGGACACTTTCGTCATTCACATCACACAAATAAACAACTTTGCATTAAGAATCCTGCCAAAACAACGTTATCAGCAACCCCCCTGCCCCCCCTCACCTTCTAGAATAACCTTCATTTTTTTTTTCATTTTTTAATTCCATCAAATATACAACTCAAACTTTATCCGTTTTTTTCCTTGCTCAATTCTCAGCGACTGTTATCTCACATAAGCGGTTACTGGTCAAATTAATAGTAATACCAACAAACGTTTTGGTCACAACAGTCATGGAATTACAGTAAAAATTAATATTTGTGAAACAATATTTAATGATGTCCGTTTATGATTAATAGTTATTAACTTCAATGGTTTCATTGTCATAAATTAATTGATTGTGGGAAAAGATTAAACAAAGCCCGATGTTGCGTCAGCCTAAGCACGTTTAGATCTACACTGTAGAGACCTAGCTTACCTCATCTCAGCTGCTATGGTTTGAAGGGAATCTCAGAGATTTAAGATCTCAATCAAACAAACAAACACCCATCACTTCTTCCTCAATCCCAAAGAGCAACAACGCCCACAAACGGAAACTGAACCAAAAGCCTAAAAATATGAGAAATTGTATTTAAGAGAAGCATAAAAAAAAACAAAAAAGGAAAAAGGAATATAAAAGCAGCGGCAGCAAGCAGAAATTGTATCTCTCTAAGCTATATCATATATTTCAATTAATCTCTCTTCCATTCTAAACATATCTCTATCAGTTCTCAGACAGCCAAGAAAATTAACAAAGGTAACACCAAACATGACTACCCTCCATTGATGGGTTCTCAAAACAACCTTAAAAAAGGCAAAACAAAATTGAAAATTTCTAGCCAAGAGAAACAATTTTTTTATGTACAGTATATCTCACGCGACCTCCATAACACTGAAAAGGGATCTGATCTAAAGCGAAAGAAAAAAGATGAAGGGGACTCAAAAAAGAGAACTTTATGCCCTCTCAACAACCCATTGGGTCTCCCTCACAACCCCTTTTCTTCTCTTCACGAATCGCTGTAGTCACGCCAGCATATGAGCATTGTCACGCACCGCCTCATGATGTAGAAACGCGCCCTTTGCTCCTTCACAAGCCTGGCACACTTGCTGGCGAAAGCACACCTTCTCTGTGAGGAATTCTTGATGAAAGGGGCGCTTGAGGACCTGCTTCTGGTGGATCCTTCTTTCTTGGACAGCTTCCACTTCTCATCGAAGTACAAACTTGGAGTGGTGGATACGGAAGAAGCCATGGAGATCAAATCAAAGGGCTTCTGCTTTGGTGGGAACAGAGGAGAGGGAGAAGGAAAAGGAGGAACTTTGGCCTGTGGGGAGTGAATTAATTTACTGAGAGACTGAATCACTGAGGAAGGGATGAGGGGGGAGAGTGAGTATTTATAAGGGGTTAGATTGGAAAAAGGGGTAGCTGATGAGGGGGGTCTCATGTGTGTGGCAGTGTGTGTCACCTGGTTCTTCCTTTGCCTTGAGAGCCCCACCTTTAGTTTTTTCTTTTTTTTAATTGTAAATATTGGTTAAGGACTTTTTTTTATTTTAATATTATTATTATTATAATAATAATATATTAAACGTTAGTTAGAGAAAGTATTATTATAGTGAGGTGGGTTCCCAACGCACACGTCAGTGCTGAAAGGGAGAGACGGAAATTGAATGCAGGAAATCTTAGACTGATACTTTGTTCATTTGGGTAGGGAAAGAGAAAGAAATTGAGAAAATAGGAGATGGTGAGTGAGGTGAGGTGTGAGGTGTGAGGTGTGAGGTAAGGTAAGGTAAGTAGGTAACTGTAAAATTGTGTGTGAATGTGTGAGGGTCTGAAACTGAGAGGAAAGTTTGTCAGCATGTGGGAGAGGTTTGACAGAGGATCAAATTGGGAGTGAAAGTTTTATAGAGTGAAAAACTTTTGTGATTGGGAAACCTTGGCTGAGAAAAAAAGCATTATTTGATTTTCCTTTGTAGGCTACAAGTGCCCAATGCAGAAGAGATTCTAGGAGGTGGGGGACCAAGAGTGTTTGTTTATGTTGCTGTTCACTAATTTTACCTATGTGATCTGGAACCCACTTTTACTTCTACTGTGGATGGATAAAGCTCTCTTGTCTGTTACAAAGCCTATGTTTTTTTCTTCAAAAGGGATTGTCATTTTCTCAGTGGAATTTAGGAATCTTGCCTCATATCTCTTTTTTAGGACAACAGCTTATTTATGCTCCTTTGTGTCATTTGGCTCTTTTACAAAACCAAATGTACATCATATTAGTGCTGAGGTGACAACCAGATTCTAGTTGAAAACCGTGTCATACTTTACTTTATTTCTTAACACTTATTTACCCCTAATTCCTATAACCTCATTAATAAACTATCTCTATCCCTTTTGTTCATTGGTAATAAAACCATCTTAATTTTTACTTACCAAAAAAATTTCCCTCCCTGGCTCATGTGTCACTCTGTATTTGGTTTTGTGGGGGAGAAAAAGGGTATCAGAATTGATTCTGATACACGCTTATTGTAGTAGTTTTTCACATTCCAATATAATATACTATCCAACTAAATTTTATCTTCTCTCAAACTTCGTCATGGTAAAAATATAAATATTTAGTTCACTGTATAAATTTGAGCGTCTTTTTATATTTTAATTCACTGACTTTTGTTTTAGGTTGAAAAATTTACACTACATTTTATAATAAAATTACTTCAGAATAAAAGAATTTCAATATAAATCATCTCACCTTTAAAATCAATCTTAAATATTATTAATTGTTTTTAAAATCAATGTTCCCGAAAATATGTACAGTCCCTCATCCCCACATGCCCCAAACTAACACATTCGTCAGCATTTCTTATCTGCACATTAATTGATGTCAGCCAAATAAAATCTCTACTCACATCCTTATGAATCATTATTTTATTTTTCTTTGTCATGTTATTAAATTTACGGGGTTATAGTGTTTTATTTAAAATGATATTTTCTTCTTGTCAAATGCTGGGAAGTTATTGCTAAATCTTAAAAAGGCAATGATTTTCATATTGTTGTTATTTTATTGTTAGTTGTAAAATCATTACATTTTAAAAACATAAAATAGGTAATCATTTTCATATCATAGACATTTTTATTAAGAGAACAATCACTAATATATGGTTGTTTAGAGGTGGATTCGATAGCGTTTGACTTATAAAAATGTATTTTGTGCATTTTATGAGATGAAATGGAGTTTTAAAAGTAGACATAAGGTATTTTATATTACAAATTTAGGTTATATTTGAAGTTGTTTCAATTTAGTGTTAGTTCTTTCTTAAAAATATATTTTTTTATTAATTATATTAATAAATTTTTTTCAATACATAAGTTTGATATTATATTTATAATAATAATGTCTATTTAAAAATATGTATAGTTGGAAAAGAGAGTCTTCTATTGTATCACGTCTTTTAGAAAATTTATTTTATATATCTATTGGGTCTAAAGTGGAAACAAGGAAATATTTATAAAAAGATTTTCTAACACTTAAGTAAATATTCAGTATTTAAAGTATTAAATGTTTATTTCAGAATGTATCTTTTCATGGTATGATCTATCATATATATTTTGATAAAGAAAAATATTGTTGATGATGTACTTGAATTATTAAAAAACTTTAAGTTAATTTTGACAATTCAAATTAAGTTAAGGTATTTAATTAAAGTTAATCATAATTAACTTTATTTATCATTTAAGTTCTTTACAGATATTGGACACAATACTTTAAAATTATCTCCACATAAGTGATCTTGACTAAGTATATATTAACCATATATCAAAATAAACTTTAATTAATTCAATACGTTAATTTTATGACTAATTATGTTAATTTAGCGTTATGCACATTTATAATATTGAATAGATCATATATAAATTTAAATAAATAATCTGATCAAAAAGTCATATTAACTCATTCTTTAATGGTCCATAATTTTTATCATCAATTATTATAAATTATTCCTCCAATGTATAACGTATAATAGATAATAGGAATATTAGTAACAAATTTTCTAACACTATTTTTTAAAACAATCTATTAAGGAGTATTTGTTTCATGTAATATACATTTTTTTTTTAATTTTCGGTAATATGAAAATGAGAATAAATTTTTTTACATTTTCTAAGAGGTCACGGAAAATATATTCTCAAGTATATTTATTTTAGGAAAATTAAGCCTTCCCATTGTGAATGAAAATTATGTTCACAGAACTACCTATTCTTATTACATTTTTATTTTTTATATTTAAATTAAATTTATTTTTTTAAAATTAGTAAATACCAGCCAGGCATGATTATTAAAATATTGTTGTCAACTATAATATTTCATAGGATACAAATTTTTATTATGCAAAGTCAGTCAAATCAACGTCTCATTAATTAAACTTTAGTTGGAATTCAAATGGACATGTTTGGTAACGCGGTCTATCAAATAAATAAAAAATAGTGAGAACGCTCATTTAAATTTACCAAATAAATAATAATTTGTTAGAATGAAGGTATAATATAATTCACATATTTCAATAAATAATAGTTTATTTTTCACAACATAGACAATATTTTCTTAAAGTACAATAGACAATAATTTCTTATAGGGTTAAATTAGTGAGAGAAATTTTGTATTATTATATACAACTATAAGAAAGATATTATTGAGAACTAATAGCAGTCAATTTTTTTTTTTATCTATATCTTTATTATTTTTCTACCAAAACAAAAAACTAACCATTGCTTATTTATTTACCATAAACAGTGAATGAAAATGTTCTCAAACATTTAAGATCAAATTTGAAATCGTGTCTGATAATTTATAACAGACAAGAGAGAAAAATGTTCTCAACCATATCTTTGTTGAAGTGTTAAAAATCTTTCACTCATGGTAACTCAAACCTAACACAAACTTTTAAAATCCAATAACTCAAAATGGACTGTTTGATCCCCATGATGTGGCACACCTAAAGTAGTGTACCATTATACATTAATTCATTAAAATTAACAATAATAAAGTGATATAAGATCAAAATGTGATAACATGCAAATTGCATACAAATCAAGTGAAGATCTAACTAGCTTGTTATTAATATATTTGATAAAGTAAGTGATATCAAACTGTTTTGAATGTTTTGAAAATCTTGAATATGTAATATAGATTTATGACTTTGCTTGTATAAACATTATTTATTTGATATTATTATTTTTTATTGATTAAAAGATAATAAAAATAATAAGAATAGAGTATTTATATATATGTATTATAGTAGAATTAAAAGAAGGCAAAAGAAAAGGAGTTGGTTGCTTTGATTCCACATAACCACCACGAAGTTGATAGGTATGAAATTTGAATGCAAAAGGTACGTTCGAAGAAGTGACCAATACCAAAGTCTCTCCTTTTTACCTACTCTTGGAGGTACACAGGCCTACAAAAACCTTCTTCATTGTTGCTTATGTCATCTCTTAACTCTCCACCATTCCCTGCATAGGGAGTGCACCACTCATCACCCACCCACCACCACCACACCCTATAAGCAACTTCTGATTCTCTGAATCTCTCAAGTTTTCTTCTGGGTTGCTTCTTGCTTTGTGTTAGGGTAAAAGATCAAAAATATAACAAGGAAATGTGGATGTGACCGTACGTGTACTCGGGGTCCATTCTACTACTTGTGCCCCATTGGTGAAGTCTCTCTTCTATCATCAAGGGAAGAGTGTGTGACCCACAGTGACATATCAGAAGCTGTGTTTTTTGTACGAAGCCTGATCGAACATAGCACCATTGTTGCCTTTAATTAGCTACCCTATAAGGTGCTCATCTGCATGTGCAACAAACAAGTTGCGACGTATCCATTTTTTCTTTTCGTTTATAATTTCATTATCATCATCATCATGTGTGCCTCCTAGGCTTCGCAATGCCAAACCCTTACCATGCCCGTGATGGGAAATATCACTGCTCCTCTCTGTAACTTCTCATCAATTCCTGTGTTTACATTTCAATGTCCAAACAAATGAATCTCTCCGTGAAAATGGACAATTCCTTTTCGAACTCACTCCCAACGTGATAATTGAAACCGCAAATAATGTCTCCATACTTGGTACTCTTTGCTTTCAGGTCATTGTATGTGGTAGCAATCATGGACCCCTGCTTTTAAAATTTTAGTCAATTATGTATGCAAATAAAAGGAAGTGTACATTGAAACAAAAATCTCAATTAATCGTCTAGGAAATTTGCACGAGTGTGACTCTGACTTTTCTGGACTATTCCAATTTTTATTTACAGATTTAGTATGTACACTCGTAAATGCACTTCCCACTGTCCTACATCTCAAGCACTTCTCATCTTTCGGTAGAAATAATGGTCTATAGTTATTTATTCCATGTCGGCATTCCTATTACTCCACACTCCTTATGCATATTAAGCTCTATTTTACTTATTTCTAAATAATTCACAGTTAATAACATTTTTATTTATTTTATTAATAATATATGAAACTTTTCAACTTTTCTAAACTGGGTTTCAATTACTCATTCTATTAGGGTTATTGGTAGTATCCAGAGGTTGTGGTGGTCATTTCATCCACTCATTGTGGTTTTGTCATTTCATCTTCCCATCCTTTAAGTCTAATTATGCTACTTTCGTATTCAACCGATATAACCATATAATTACAAAATTTTAGTTGCATCCAAATTAAACTGTTTTCAATTTGGCTGAATTACAGTTTCATTATCTAGATTGTTCTATTGTCATGTGCTGTCCAGTTTACTTGGATTATATGTAACAATATTGTGTTTTTAGCTGTTAGTATTCTAAATTTCTCGAGTTATCTTAAGTTCATTGTCATAATCTTGTTTAAGGTTAATTCTCTAACTATATAGCTTAAATTTAGGTTATATTTGTGGATTAAAAAAATGCTATGACCAAGGGTTATTAGTTGTGTTTGAATCGTAACACACCATGCATGAGGATTATTTTAATATGCCACGTGAATTGCATTGAGATTACATATACTGTTGGACAGTGTTATCTGAAAATTATGTGTAGGCATAACCATGTGCAAATTCATAAATATGCATATAATATTTCATTTATTAAAAAAATTGGTATGTATTATTCACGCCATAGTAGCACCATAGAATAGACTAGTACTCTTGTATAAGAAAGAAACTGTTTTTGTCTTTGACTTAATCAGATCCTTTGACGGTCTTAATAAGATTAATACTAATTAGTGATGGTTATAAGAGAAGCCTTAACCAATTTATTTATTTTTATAAAAAAAATCACTTTATAAAGTATTACTATATGACAATGATATATATTTTTTTAACGAATTTAAGTTTTAAAACGTTATATCTAATTGACTTGTGAAAATAATATATATATATATATATATATATTATCCAACCACATATTTTATTAAGTTGTTTGAGTTTTATAAAAGTAATTTTAAGAGTCAAAATAACGTTAATTTAAAATTGTCGGTTATATTAATTTTTTATTCACAATATACAAAAAGGAAATTTATAATTTTATTAATACTAATCATCGTAAAAATATGAATTATAGGAAAGAGGTAAATTTGTTTTTTTATTGCATGATTGAAATCTAACACAGTATAGAGTGTACCTTGAGTTATTAAACACTTCTAAATTTCTGAAATTTATATGGCAGTCTTAGACAAGTTGTCAAATTTATGATATTTGGTTAAGAAGATGTTACTAATACTAAGAAGTAATATTTTCTAATTATATACACCCAAATATGTTATTTATGTTTGCTATATGATCTAACAAAAAAATTATCATTTTAAAATAGAATAGATACTCAAAGGGATTTAATAAAGTTATAAGAAAGTTATATAAGATTTTCTTGTAAATTGTTAAATTGTCTAATATATAAAACCTTAGAACGATAACAACACAATAGTTTATACTGGTTGGCAGGCATGTAATATTTAGGATTAATAAGGAATAATAATGAAGTTGTTTCTGTTATTTTATTATAAAATTGTGAATGATAGAATGAAATGAATCTTGTCTACTTAATAAAATATAATATGAGGATTAGGAAGGAAATAGAAGGTAGACATAGTGTTACGATAAGTAAAGAATTTTTAATTTGTAATTAGTAGCTTTAAACTTTAAGTTTCATTTTACTTTTACTAGCTATCATTTTTTATACCAGAATTATTATATGATTATAATAATATAGAGTGATTTGAACCGTTACAATTGATTTAGAAATATTATAAACATTTATTTGTATTTTCAATTTTTCTCATTTTTTAATAAAAAAATAAATAATTTATTTATAAATTATTGAAATGTATGATATCTAGTCGATTGGAATCTCTAACACAATTTCTTGACAACTTATATGTAAGAATGTTCCATAACAATACCTATTTATAAACTATTTGAAAAACCTCATCTCTAATCGATGTGAAATTTTTAACAGTATTTATTCTCAAAGAAAAATATAACAAGTGTTTCTTTATAAATGGATATCTTTACAAAGTAAAAAATATAAAGGTTTAACAAACTCTTATTAAAGAGTTTATTATGCAAAAAGTTTGTAATAAAAGATTATATCTCAATAATAATTCTTATTTTTTAGAATTTGTTTCTTGTGTAGACTTTCAGAAAATATTATCATTATTATATAATTTTTAAAGATAAATTGTTCATATACATGTTTAAAGAAACTTTGAACTTTGATATTCTTTCTTCAACTTTTGAATTGTAAATAAATAAACAATGTAAAGATATTTTACCATAAAATACTTGAATTATGTCTAATGTCACTATGTGTTTTTAAATTATTTTATGATCAATCTTTTTCTTTTAAGAAGCTTTGTAGAAGGATGTTAATTTTTGTTCGTTATTAATAATATTGTTTTATTTATTATATTTAAGATTTAAGTTGAGCATATTTATTTTCACCAAATACATGTTTCATATATAAAACATAAATTTTGAAGGATTTGATTACACTAAGGTAATTATTAATTAATTATACATATTCATCCTCTCACGTTAGATCACTTTTAGAAAGATTTTTATGCATATAGTTATAACTCTCCTAAAAAGCAAGTGTTAAAAGATTCCTATTTAAAATTAAAATATTAAATCAAATATTTGTCTATATTTATTATTTATCAACACTAGTGAGAGCTAAAAATAGTACAAATTTTAACAACATTTCCTTTTTTATGGTAAAATATTGAATTGATCATCATACATATATAAGCATGCACATAGATCATTTATATCAAGATATTCAACTCTTTTGAAGGTTTTCAGAAAAAATCTTCCAATGAATACCTTCTTTACCAATACCTTTATAGACATTCTTCCATCCATTATAATAAATTTTTCCTTATCTGATAACTTCAATAACTATTACTACCCGATTGAAAACAACTTCTCAACACAACACTCGAAGCTTTGATCACATGTTTTTTTTTTTTTTTAAAAGATAACATTTCTTTAAAAGATCTTCACTGACTAAATAGAAGATTTAGTGCACAGAGAAGTAACTTCTTAAACCTAGAGTCAAAACTTTCATATGGGTTGTTCTCAAAGATTTTTTTAGAGACCACTTACAAGCATATTTTTTGCAAGCTGGCCGATGACCCTACGTGTTTTATATGCATGGCTCTTGTTGAGACTAGTTCGTATTTTTAGATTGTATATGCACGTGGAGTGTGGGAAAGAATAATTCTTCATCGTAAGCTCATCAAATTGAATTTTACTCATGTGACATGTAACAGTGAATGCTGTAAATTTAACAACAATTATCCTAGAAATATATAGCTTTTTTAATAAATTTTTCCTATGCAGTTGCCTCCAATATATTAGGTTATAGTCCATGTGGATGTTTCATACATGAAATCTTAAATCTGGTTGTTAAGGATTTTTCACATTCACTTTTCTGTTATGGATTTTCTCAGAAACATTGGTTTTGTTTGGTTATGTATGGCCCATTTTATGGGATACTGCTTAGAAACTGCATGGAACAAAGATGAAAAGATACTCTTATTTCAATCTTACTCTATTTGTTCATATAATTTCCACTGGCAACTTGTAAAAGATTTCTGTACAAGAAAAATTATAAGTAAAAAATAAATAGACATTAAAATTAATTTATACATGCTTTAACAATGAAAAATAAAGAAAGTATACAAGAGAAGGTTTACAAATTAACTAATGCATAAATTAATTTTTAATCTATGAACAAATATATTTATTTTTTTTTATAATTTTGTTATACAAATATGTTCAAAGAGAACCTAAAAACTCAGTCTTTGTATATTTATGAAAAATTTTACTACTTAGGAGAACAAAACTCTTATCAAAATATTATGACATTATTTACTTATTCAAAATTTAACTAATAACTTATTATTCAAAAATTACAAAAATTAATAAGGTATATTAAATTGGAACTAAATATGAAAAAAAATTACTAAAACCTCAATTTCTAGAAAGGATCTAGACAAGTGTTGCTCCCATGTCTATATTTTTCACTTTCTTTTAAAGGGTAAAGGACAAAATACTAATCAAGAGGCGATATTGAAGTTCTTTTTCTTTTATTGCCTCGTTAAAATAAAAAACAATATTTTTCTTCCTTCCTTTTGCGTGATGAGCCAATCCGAACTAGAATCCAAGTTATAAACTTTGCAGTGGATGGCAGCACATGGGAATGGTACACCTAGTGGACCTCGTCTTCAAGTAGTTTACTGTGTAATTTGTCTCATACTAATCACAAACGTGTCGTTCATAAAAGAGATATATTTGTACCTACCAAACACCAAAACTACCCTAGAAACAGTGTACCCCAGATCAAAAAAATACCCTGAAACTTAACTGATCCAAAGTTGATTAGGGTTTGGCTGAGCCACCAATTATTTTATTTTTTATATCTAGTCAATTTGATGCTTATAAATATGAATAAAAATGAGTTTGGTCACTTAAAAAAAATTCTGATTTGAGTTTTATGAAAAAAAAAAAACTATTAATAAGAGAAAAGACACTATAATATTATATTATTGGTATAAAGCATCCGTTAGTCAAATCTTTTGTTTAGTCACTTTTAAATTGAATTGATGTTATTTTTAAAATAATAATATTAAATAAGGTTCAATTGATTAATATTTATTTATATTTTAATTTATTGAACTTGAATAAGTTTGTGTTTGTGTTTAAATTCAGAGAAAATAATTCACACTGTGTAGTAAAACAAAATTGTTGTTCAAATACTAATTCATTGAGTAGTCAGCTGAAAGGTTGAAATGTAGAAACTTCATAGAATTGCACCAGGAGAAAGTTTGATTTCATCTTTGCTACTATGTAAGAAAGGTCCACTATTTTTTTTTTTTTTGAGTTGGTCATCATCTCTCATTCCAAAGCAACTTGGTCAAGCATGACTCATCTAGAATGATTGTTGGAGGTATATTTATATACTTAAGGCAGACAAGAACATTGTATTCAATGTTAATTACCTTCATTTGTTTAAAGCTGTTATGTTTCAGAAATTGTTTGAGAAGGGAACCTTCTAATGAAAAGTTATAAACCTCCCAAAGAAAAAACTAAGTAGTCTAGCCAAATCACTTTTTTTGTGTTCTTTTTTGGTGCACTAGTTCTTGTTTGCAACTATTCAGCATGCAATTTTTGGTGGTTGATACTCCAATTGACAACTACAGTTGAGACTTTTCCTTGCACTTTTACTTTTCTTTTTCCAAAGGTAAACACAACCACTAATGAAGTTGCCACCGGAGTTGTAATTGAAATGGGGAGCACATACTTCTTACAAATATTTTCTCAAACTCTCTTTTATGATGATCTTTTCTTAGATTTTCCACTTTTATTTTTTAGCTGTGCTGACTTGGTCAGCTTCTAACACATGCAACTTCAACATGTAAAACGTTTTATATTAAGCTCATCTAGAATGATTGTTGAAGATATATTTATATGTAAAACTTCAATATGAAAAATATTAGGTCTATTTTTTAATCATGCATAATTCAACTTTGTATTGAGTATAACATTATCATTCTCACATTCAAATAATTAGATAAGTGTAAACACCATACAATACACGATAAAGTTGTTGAAGTGTTGATCTTAGAGACACGAATATTATGTAAGCCAAGCATTTTTCTTTAATGAACTTCAGAGGTGATTTTATATTGTTAGACATGTGAGGATTAATATATAAATCTCCAACTCATTTTAAAGTGCTTTGTTTATTTAAAGTTTAACTTCTAATCATTCAGTCTTATCTAAAACTAAGTCCTCAACTAGTGAGTGGATGTTCTTAAGTGAGAAAGTCATGGCTGCTAAAATATTTTTTTTATGTAATTAATAGAGAAATTCTTAATCCACGTCATTAGAATAATTTCTAGAGATTTGAACATATACTACATATCTATGGGAAGAGTTTATGGTTTTTTGTCTGATTCCATCATCTAATGATTGATTATAATTACTATTAGAATAGATTTTGTGTCTCTTTGTTGGAATTGTACAAAAACATTGAAATCTCGATATCGATTTCTGTTATGGTTATAAAACCTTCCAAACTAACGTAATTGAAATCTTGGCTGATAAATAAACAATTTTAAAGTTTCTGTAGTTTCTGGTAGACTTTTTTAGAGTGTTATGAATTAACATGTTCATCGAATCCTTGGCGGTTGTTGGTATTTTGTTACTCAGTCTTATCCTAAATTCAATAAATGATGTTGGGCAAGTAGCAGTGGAGAAGACCCTCTAGTTCCTCGTCCCCACAAAAATGCAGAAACTATTTAGAAAATGATAATCTTCATTAATCAACACTGAAAAAATTTGTAACTAAAAATAATGATATTTCCTCTTACTTCTTGTCCACTCAAATTAGTATTTTCCTTGCAATCTCATCGTAAGATTTTGTTGTTTGCTTGATTCAAATTCTACTCACTCGATTACACAAAGGCCAAAGGTTACAAGTAACGAAAACATATATTCATGTGGTTGATCATTGATGTAGAACAAATTTTCATATTTTATGCAGGATTCTAAAGCAATGGTGGTAGTTTTTTTTTTTTTTTTTGAGTTATTTCCTGGTTTGAAATATTTCTTGAGAATTACATGGAATATGCAACATAATAGACTTTGGCTAGGTACAAACCCCATGAATTAGCTGAAGCGACAATTGTACTAAAAGGATGACCGACAATTTTTGTTTCATCTGACATTTTCATTTGATCTCAAAAGAACAAAGTAATGATTGTCTCCCTACTGCATGGTTCCTTACTTCCTTGCACATAAATATTTAAAGGAAATGACTTTTCACCTTAGCCAAGTGTAAATAAGCTTTTCAGTTTTCAGAAACTAATATCTACTATAAAGGATATTTTGAAGTTTGTGACACATTTGACCATCCTATTGAAAATCAACTTTTAAGGGAAGAAAGCAAAATCTAGGAAGATATTTCAGAAATTGTGATCCTCCTTTGACTATTATGCACTGTCAAATTCATTGAACAGGAGAACTCCCATATTAGTGGGTTAAAAACAAATAAAAAAGTATAGCCACGAGTTCTAAGTGTCAAAGTATTTCGACAAACACACTACTTGAACTCAAAGTCCACTAAATTTCCTGAACTCTTGGACAATGCCTACACTACACATGGTAATGTGTCATTCAACAAAAGCATTTCACCACCCTGAACTTCTTGCATGTCACTGGTCAAGTTAGTTGCATTTAGAAAAAATAATGGCACAAAATTGCTATGTTTTTAATTGCCTTATTTTGTCTGCAGCAAGCAGATCCAAATCCCCCGAATCACGATCATATCTTTTGAACATTAGTCTAACAACTCCTCTTCCACTAAGCAGGTTGAATAAATTTGATGGCTTAGAATTGTTCCTCTTTATATGTGAAACGATCTCTCTAAAATAAGGCAATGTTCCTTAACAGCGTGCTGCAACACATACGAACAATTACTAGTTATTTCTCTATCAACAAGATACTGTAATTTCCCCCTCCTTTTTTGTGCCATGCATATGAGAATAGTAGGAATTACATGATATGCAGTAACTTTGTTCTTGAAACGGGGAACATGGAACATTTACTCTCAAAATATTTCAAGCTTTTCCCCAGTTGATAGTGTAAAATTATTATATTAATAATGTATGAAAGTTAAACTCATATTTATCTAACCACCTTGTGTAAGTTGCTTCTTTTTTTTATCAATGTCACCTGCTAGATTGCATAGCATGTACCAAAAATTAGATCCTTAAAATGCAGAGCTTATATTAATTTAAGTATCGCAAAGTAGTTAATGCAGCCATGTTCAGTTCACAAATTCGATTCGACAAGCTTGTATTATACTCACAATTTTTTTCTTTTGGCTGACATACTTAGAAGGTAAATTGAAGGTGCCATGTAACTTAAGCTTGTTTTTTGGATAGCTTTGCTGAATTACACTGGTTTATCCACACATTCTTCTGCTTTGTTTATGGGCAAATTGTGTTTCCAATACCATCTCCAACATAAACGTTGAAACTTTGAACTATTTCTCCTTAATTTTTTTCGCCGAAGCGTTGAAGTTAACGACATTATCATTGATTTATGAATAAAATACACGCCACCAAACACAATGCCTACGAAAGATAAACAAAAGGTTTCTTATGTGGTGCATGTTCCTAGGACTGCTACATCATGTTGAATGATTGGGCCAAAGGGAAATTTCAATTGAGAAATTGTTAAAAGTCTTCGTATTATGAAGTTGCTTAATTCAATTGTCCCATGGATAATGAATACTTGAACAAACGTAAACTTCTGAACGGCGCAGGATTCCATAAGTCTATTAATCTCTTGAACCAATTAAAAATTGTGCAGTACTTTTCCAAGAAATGGAAATTTGTTGGCTTTTGCAGTATTGTGAAATAATGGACTTGGAGGCATCAAACTAAATTGATGTCACTGTCTTGTGCTATAATTGTTAATAATCAAAAGAACCTTTTGATTTTGTGTGTTTCAAAGTTTGTGCAGACCCTGAAGCTCATAAATCAGAAACTATTTGCATGAAATCGTTTTTCTAGTTCTCAATGTTCACGTAAGTCATCAGTTAGATATGATGAATGAAGTTGAGCAAATAATGGTCACGGTTCACAGTTCTCTAAGACCGTAAGCCAATTTCTTGTTACATGGAACCCTTAACTTCAACACTGAACAAACTATAAAATTCTCTTACTTCTATTAGTGTCATCTTATTACTTTATATTCACTCAATTATAGTGTTATTTTTAACTTATAATTCCAAGATTTTTTGGCAAGCTGCATATTCCACTCTCACTTCACAAACACCAATAGTGAGTATAAGGAAACATGTCTCACTTACAAATGATTGTTCACTACAAATTCAGTCTACCTACCCTGAACCACAAAATGGAAAATGGACAAGGATCTATTAACCTCTTTTTCTGCAATGAAGCATTGATTATCAAAATCAGGTATACATCATGGAGCATTTATAAATGACTTCACATGGTATGTTATGATGAGTAGTGAAATACAACCTTAACAAACAAGCAGCTCTCTAGAAGCATGCCATATGCTTTTGTTGTGTTTGGGGCTCTAAAACTACGCCTCCCAAAATCTTTATATGAAAGTTGTTGATTTGTTGACTTTTTCTGTTAAAATTGTTTATTCATTACTAACCTTTAACTTGTACATAAGTTTCACAATGAAGTTATAGTTTGCATTGTTATTTCAGAATATGATTAACTTGTATCACTATAAAATGATTGATGCTTGATTGTCATTTTTCATATTTGCTTTATGTAAATGTTCCACTCTTTAATCTTTCAATTAGCCTACCTACATGACTCTGCTGAAATTTTCTGCTTTTCAAATGAAGAACAAGGACTGTTACTTTGAATTCTAAAAATCTTGATATGCTATACTATTAACTGATCTACACATTCAAAACTAATATAATGGATGTAACAAAATGTTTCACATTAGGCCATGTATACAAAAAAGCTGTCATACAATCCTACTCTGTCTTCGGTTGAGCCTAGACTTGGGCTGGGCCTAACATATATTCAGTAATTTATGATACATTTCAATTCCTCTTATTATAGTCCAAAAAAACCTATTGATACAGCAAGGACAAGCTATTAGTTAAAACTGCATACCATGTTAATACGATCTTTTGTTCAGTTGATGTCTTAGTTTTGGTCCTATTCATTATGAACAAAAGTTGACATAGATAACAATCATAAAATGGATGGCAATGAGAATATTATCTTCAAGATTTGATTGTAGAAACCACTTATACTATGCTTCTGGTTCTGAAGTGATCTATGATTATAATCTAATCCTATGATATAATGATTGATGTGAAAATGATTGTAGAAGAATATGTGTTCCTTCTTGATTGATTCTTTAAAAGGATGTGGATTTGATCACAGTCCATAAACCCCTTTGCTTAATCATACAAAATCAAGGCTAAAGAAGAGCAAAACTAGAACAATCTCATGTTACAATATTAATTGCAAAGACCTGGGAAACATCAATTGTCAGTAATGCTAGCTTGTTTTGGCAACATTCATGTTGCTTGTAAACTTTACATTCAATAAAATCCTGGATGACAGGAACATGTTTGAGTTCCACATTGACATTAATAAGTTTGTACTTATATACAATGGATTTAGACTAATAACTCTAGGGGACCAAAGAGAACGAAGAAGGGCAAAAAACTTGAGGGTTGAGACAAAAGACAAGCCATTTTTTTCAGTACGGCAGTACCCATTTGCTGACAGTGTACAGAGACATTCATATCTTCAAATTGGTGATGAATTATGTGACTGTGCAACAATGTCAAGAAACTTAGGGGTTAATTCACTTAAAAATTGTGACTTTATTAACCAATTTTCCCAGTTGAGGTCCCCACAAAACACATCACGTGCAGTTTCAAGCCATAGGAAACGTGTAAACATGAAAATGTGCACTCATAAAGCCGAATGTGACTCTCAAGCGGAATGCGGTAACTGTCAGATTTTCCTATGATAGACTTGTACCAATTTTAAAAGTTAATCTAGAGTCTAATACTACTCTATAAATGATGATTTTATGACTCAATTATTATTTTAGACTTATTATTTATTCTATCAATAACAATACAATTATTTTAATGTTTAAATCAACTTCTTCAATTTTAGAAATTTAACCATGAAACCAGTTTATATATATAAGAATTGATAACATTAGTTTATAAATTGATTATAAATTAGTGTAGATTCAAATTGATTTGTTCGTTAATTATTTTAGCGCTAATTTGTTTGTTAACAATTTGACTTATATTTGTTTGTTAAAATTGAGAAATTTGATTGAACTATTATCTGTAAGGGAATGAAATTGAATTAAATATAATATAATTCAATTATATATATATATATATATATATATATATATATATATTTGATTTTTAACACTGGGCAAATAACTTACTAATTTTTTATAATTACCAAGGTATCATAGTTTAGACTAATAAATAGAACAAAACATTGGCATGAAGTTAACTGCACTATCTTTTGAAAGAATTTATTCCAATTTATACATGCATCCTTTTTTTTTTTTTTTTTTTTTTTTTTTTTTTTTTT
>Ga0099825_1002130_pt1 | contig 26163 bp, 14 predicted proteins | sample SiratroredBW_FD_76838 | JGI IMG/M metagenome (GOLD analysis project Ga0099825, IMG submission 76838) | Root nodule microbial communities of legume samples collected from California, USA - Siratro red BW | ecosystem: Host-associated > Plants > Roots > Nodule | place: USA: California | collected... | reverse complement strand
TAATAATATTTTAAAAATTTTTTTTATTTTAAAAATTTTTTATTAAAAAATTTTTTTTTATTGTTTAAAAATTTTATTTTTTTTTTCAAAAAAAAAAAAAAAAAAAAAAAATCTTTATCAGTGGCTGTGAGAGGTATTTTAGTTTCACTTATTACACATATCTTACTACAAAACTAAGCCATAACGCCATGCAAAGTCTGACACTTTTAGATTGATATTCTGGTCAAGCATACATCATTAATAATGCTATTTACACACTATTGTTTTTCAGAACATTCTTAGATCACTTCTTTTTTTATAATAAAATAAGTAAAGCATAGATTTCAACCTTCTGCCAGCTAAAAAGTGTAAAAATGGTGAGGAAATTTGGATGGGCAAATAACACCACCCTTTCCCTTTCTGATGCTCCCTCCCTACTTAACTAAGCCTCTTCATTGTGACTTGTATCTTTCTTCAGCATCCAAAATCATATGGAACAAGTCCTTTCAGTTCAGGACCACTAAACCTGTTGTTTTCAAAACTGAAACAATAGTAGGAGAAATATTTCGTAAATACTACATCCATTAGATTAGTGTTGAAATCAAAAGTATTGCTGCTTTAAATTTACAAGTGTTGTGTCATCACATTTGCAAAGTGTATTTTATCTTTTGGGTATTTCATTCAAAATCAATTAGATCTCATGCATGCATGTCAAATGTGATCATCTGTTCCTGTTGAGGAATACCTAAGAGCAATAAAGTCAAATTATAATATGTCAAATGTGATCATCTGTTCCTGTTGAGGAATAACTAAGAGCAGTAAAGTCAAATTATAATATATAAGTAGAGTCCAAACTTCTATAACTAGAATCCAAACTTCATCTTATAAACTGGTTTTATGAAGATGAGTTAAGTTTTAACTCACTTTACGTATAATTAGATACAGCTTCATTAAAATTATACAAATGAAGTGCAAGAAAGCTAGCTTTTGATGTTTTCTGGTTTTTCATGTTTGAATCTAAGTATCTAACAGAAGAATAAGAACGGTTATGAGTCTTGACATTGGCGTTCATACATGCTTGGTACATGAAAATGTGTTGTCAGTTCTTAGTGACTAAACCTTGTCTATTTATCAAAACATGTTTGAATTGGTAAGCCATTTCTAGTTGTTAAGAATATGGGATGACAATGAAATAGAGTTGGTGTACCTTTCCATTGGGAAAGATTCGAAGTTGCCCTCTACTGGTATTGTTCCACAGAGGTCGTTATCAGAAACATCACTGCAAAATTGGGGTTCAAAATTAGCTGATAAACTAATCACAGAAGTAAATAAAAGAACAAGAATAGAAAACAAGATGAAAAGAAAACTCACAGGATTTTGAGATCAGTGAGATGAGTGAGTTCTCTTGGGATGGATCCTGTCAACTTGTTGCCGTTTAGCCGCCTAATTCATCAAAGTAAAAATGAGTGAGTAAAACGGCCACCAATTTATACGCCAGTGAAAAAGCAAAAATCAAGAAAAAAAGGTGAACAAGTTTTTGGCAACGCTTACAGGAACTTAAGTGACTTCAACTTTCCGAAGGACTTTGGAATCTTCCCCTCCAACTTGTTATCATACAAATCCATGCTAATTAGTGACTTCAAGTTACCAAGTTCCTCAGGAATCTTTCCTGTTAAGTCATTTCTGTAGAGCTCCCTGCAATCAAGAATTTCAAAATTTCTCACCCGTTTTTTTCAAAACTAATCTCCACCCAACAAAAAAAAAAACAAACCTTAAATGCATATTAGGTTAGGCAAAAATGTAATCTATTTGTGCCTGCTTGTGTTTGGTTCAGCTTAGTTTAAAGAAAAAAAGGCTTGTTTTTTATCAGTTTCTAGAGAGAAATTAGGCATTGAAGTTGTTATTTCTACAAATATTCTGCAAACATGTGCAATTAAATTGTAGGAATAGTTCATAATTTGGTACTCTCCTAACTCTAGACTGGGACAAAAATAATGCAATCTGGCACAAAATAAAATCCAAAAATTAACTTGTTCAATTGCACTGTTTGAAAAATGTCAGATGGCACATGTTTTTAAATCAAACAACAGATCAAACAGGAGCTAGCTTCTGAACTTCTGAGCTGTTAGGGGCAAGGGAAGAAGACCATACAAGTACTGAAGATGCTGTAGCTGGCTAAGTTCTGGGCCCAGAATCCCAGAAACGTTAGAGTTGCCCAAGTCTCTGAAATCCAAAGATAAATACAACTTATTAGAAGGCCCGAACCCAATTACTGCAACCAAGAGACTCAAAAGAAAAGAAAAGAAAAATAAAAAAGCATGATGGTTGGAGTCACAGGTAAAAGAAAAAGCCTTATATTTCTGGAACAAACTAACAGAAAGAAAAGAAAAGGACAAAGGGATTCTTACAAGCGAATCACATGATTGTTGGAGTCACAGGTAACATGGAACCAAGTACAGGGATTAACCAGTGTTGGGTCCCAACTCTGCAACACATTGTTGGGATCAGAAAGCCTGCTTCTCAAAGCATGCAGAGCATTCCCTACACAATAATTTGGATCAAATCAAACCATTAAGACCAAACCAAGTGTGTTTTCTAGTTCAGAAGAGGCCAAAGAAAATTGGTAGTTTTGGAAACACAATATGCATTTAAGTATTTCAATTCACAAAGCAAAAAATAAAAAAAGGAAAACCAAACAATTGAAACAAAACAGCATATGATCTAGCCATAAGAAAAGCTTTGAACATTAAGTTCCCCAGCTGCCATTAACTCTTGAGAAACCAAATTGAGCATCCACAGAAAAATGAAGCAGTAGGGCATACCTTCAGGGTTGGTTGAGAGGGATAGAAGAGGGTAATGGAGAAAGAGAAACAACAAAGAGAGGGGAATGAAAGGTGCCATTATTCCTCCTTTGGGAGCAATATTTTTGTTGAGTGAGAGAAAGTAAGAAAGAAAGAAGCAGCCTTTAGAAAGAGGCAGGCTTTAGAAAGAGGAAGGGAAAAAAAGGTGAAGAGGAAGGACTAAAGAAGAGAGAAGAGAAGAAAAAGGTGGACCAAGTTGGCAGTGGTTGGAAAAAGAAGAGTGAGTCATGGTCAAATTATTATATTATCGTTCAAATGTGGATGAGTGGAAAAGTCACGCAATGGTTGTGTGAAGTTTCATTGGTGTAAGTGGGGAGATAGAGTCTTGTAAGCGCGTTCTGTGGGGTACCCCATCCCATCTATTGGAACTCGGTGACTTATACTGTTATTATTATTATTATTTATTGTTTTGTTGGTGTTACTTGTTACATGGTTTATGGTTACTTGAGAAAGAAACAGTGTTGAGTGCAGGGCAGAATGGAGCACTAAGTACTAACCTTTCTGGAATTACTGATTAGTGTCTTATTCCCACCTAACATCTCCACTAAATTGGAGTGAAAGTTGTGGACTTTGTGTCTTCTACTGTGGATAATGCAAAAGGGGTCAGCATAAGATGCTGTGTATCAATGGCAGTTTGCATTGGTTAGATTGGACTATTCCTCTTTTGTTACTATTTTTTATCAACTTTCTTTCTTTCAGAATACGCACCTACTGTTTTATGGTTCCAGTGTTTGGTTGGTTCAACTTGCAAGACTTCTACAGTTCCAGAACAAAACGCACCAGTGATGCAGATTGTTATGTTAATCTTGCTTTTAACATCTGCCGCTACACTTTATTCAATCCTGTATTTTAAGCATGGAAATTCTAAGAATGGACACAAATCAATCATAATTTCAATACTTAGTTTCTTGTTTAGTTTAGCAGTAATATAAACAGGTAAGTTTGCTAATTTATTATAATTCAAGAAAGGTTTTATTAATACTAAATATTTCCATATTGAATCCGAAATTTTGACTCTTTTAAAAACGTTAGTGAAAGAGAAAATAATATGTTTTTACAGTAAAAAGAAGAAATGATGTTATTATAAATTAAAAATTAAATCTTTTGATTTCGAAGTGGAGACTTAAAATTGAATAAAATAAGAATTCACATGTAAAATCTCCCAAACCAGGAAAGGATATTGGAATAGATTAGATGGTGAAAAGAATCTTCAATCTTCACAAATACGGTTTTCATTTGTAGTGGTAAAATAAATAATTTATACCAGCAACTTCAAAAAAATAAAAAATAAATCAGCTTGATATTAATTTTTTTTTACTTTGATGATAGTTGTTTATTTATTTTTGTTTGTTAAGTTTGATTTTTTATTAACTCTTCGAAGTAATCAATGAGAAAATGTTGGGTATGAAACTATTGCTCTCAAAATTGGGGAGAAAGTGTACTCTACTTTTATTAAGACAGTGAGGCTTATATTAACCTTTTATAATTGCTCACATTCTTTTAATTTTCTTATATGGTAAGAGGAATTCAATCCAAAATTATTACACTAAATTAAATTTTAAGTTACATTTTAATTATTATTCACGATTATTATTATTATTATGATTATATAATTATTTTTTTTATTTTTAACAATAATAATATTAACAATAAAAATAATATAAAAATGATAATAATATTAATAACAACACTAATAATAATATTAACAACATTAATAATAGTAATAATATTGATAACATTAATAATAATATTAACAATATTAATGATATTATTAGTAATAATAATAACAATATTATTAATACTAACATTAATAATATTACCAATAATATTAATATTATTAATAATAACAATATTAATAATAGTATTAAAAATAGTAATAATAATAATATTAACATTAATACTATTAATAATAATTATTATTATATTAATAGTAATAATAATCATAATATTAATGATAATATAAATAATAAAATTAATTATTAATTTTATTTATAGACAAATTTATAAATAACTATTTACGGAAGTAATTATCTACTAATACTTTTTAGGTAATGATTTAGAAATTTATCATATTAGAATGTTCGTGAAAATTTATTTGTGATTTCCAAAATATATGAATGGTGGAAAAAGATGTGAATAAGTCACTTACGACGTATTGTTTGTTTTTTTAAGAGGAATTCACACAGGAAAGACTAGGATAAAAAGTTAACCTTTCAAGAAATAAAATATTATTTAAAAACTGAATTCTAAAAGATATTCTTGTAACAATAATTTTTAAGTAAAGTAGGACGATTCGGGGATGTACAAATTTTGATTATATTTCTTATATATTTAATTTATTAATATTTATATTTATATATAATAAAAAAAATATAATTAATTATATAATATATTATAATAATACTCATTATTAATAAATAATAATAAATTTAATAAAATTATAAAATAATAATAATAAAAAAAGTAAATTAATAAAATAATAATAATAATTTAATTTTTATTTTAAAACAATTAATAATTTTATAATTTTAATAATTAAAATAATAATAATTCATTAATTATACTTAATAAATTAATTATATTTAATTTTAAATTAATTTTAACTCTTATCTACTAAAAAATATTTTATTAATTATATATATATATATAATATTATTTATAAATTTTTATAAACTTTTTGCTCAACTTTTATTATTTTTTTCTTGATCTAAACAGCTCAACTTTTTTTCATACTTTAATCTCTAATTAACTTAAATACAATCTCTCAAATTTATCTTTTAATTCAAAGAAATCAAACTCTTATAATGTGATGGTTGTATTAGCAAGTGATGAGAAGAGACCTAAAGTGTTAAATTTTCATATTCAAGATGCGAAGAAGGGTGCCGCGGGGAAAGAAATCAAATGAGTTGTGAGGAATTTTTATAAAAATGAAAATAAAGTAAAATAGAGTGAAATTTATTTCATATTTTCTTTTATTTTAATCTCTAATAATTTTATTTATTTTAACATCTCTCTCTTTTTAAAAGCAAATTCTTTACTTTTTATTTTATTTTACTTTTTATTTTATTTTACTTTTTTTCACAATTCCTATTTTTATTCATTTCATTTCCCATTTTTTTTACCAAGTTGACCCTGAACAATCTCTAATACAAAACACTTATTCAGGTTCTTAATTCTTTTAGAGGACTTCCACAGGGGTAACAGTATTTACTACTTTTCACTCTAGAATTATTAACCTCTACTTTTAGTCAAATGTATACTCTTCTCTTTCTATTTGTTAAAAAAAGATAAAAGCAGGAACACAACATATCTCTAATAACCCAAATTATACAATTGGGGTGCAGATACAGTCATGCAATGAAGAAGCTGTTCAAGGAGGTACTAGCAAGAGAAAGGATATCAATTTCAACCTTCTTACCCATCCCTGCCAGTCTCCCACCCACCAGCTAGTACACAAATTCATAGTGGAAATAAATGTGTTGATTTGGATGTGGATCACATTTTCATACTTAACTTCAACTTTATACGACATCAAACCAAAATTAATAAGATTGACGAGCATCCCATGAAAGTAAAGATCCACAAAGATGAGAAATAAAAAATAACTAGTTGACATCTTGGATAATGAGATGTAATAACTTATTCATAATCTTAATCTCAAATTAAGTTGGAATTAGTTGACATCTGACATTGGCATTGAGAAACTTGTTCTAGATAGTTTGGTTAACCAGTGGTTGGTGAACCGGTAATGTTTATCAGTATTACATAGGTAAGTTGTACAAAATGTAATGGTCACTTTTTAAGATGCGGAAAACAAGCATAGAGATCAGCCTTGGGATGCTTGGCTTCGGCATGTTCCCGACACTTCACCTCGGAAGTGGTACAGATGAATGTCTGCATGCACACCTTGCACTGCACTCGTTATCCATTGTACCCGAGATTCATCAATTTCAACAGCCAGCAACAACACCGGCCACAGAGATAGGAACACAAGTCATCACATAGGTAAACGCGGATTCAATAATTTGTCTATAAAAGAACATACTATTTAAGTACATGTTTGGATATACATATTCAGAATTGATTTTTTAGAGTTGATTTTAAGCAAAGGTGAATGTTATTTTTGCTGGGACAGCAGATGATAAAAAACTGATCTTTTCAGTGTTGTGCATAAATTTGCAATCAAAATTGTTTTCGTCATGTAATTAGCAAAACTTGTTTTGTGTTGCTATCATCAGGACAAAAACAAACATTATCAGGGGTGGATTTGGAACAAATATAAGACTTTATTTTAGTGTTAAGCAAAGCTACTTCCAAATGCTTGAACGAGACTGAGTCCACAGTTTAGAACCATGTGTTTCCAACACAAGTCCAAGCATCATGGTCAATGCAAAAAACATTTTGACCAACTCAATTTAATTTGAATAAATAGTACCAAACAAATTTCAGAGTGAGGGCAAATAAAGTAGGGTAAATAAGCAGGTATAATTATAATTGCAGAACCAAAGTCCTTAGGCTTATTATAATTATAACTGTATCTACAAAAGTAAAATAGAAAAAAAAAATAATGAATGAGATTGGGTGGGGGTGAAGAGAGTAGGTACCTGGATGTTCATGGCCTTCTTGTTGGCCTCTAACTGGCTTCCTACAGAATTAGAAAATAAAAAGACAGATCTAAGAGGAGAGAAGGAAACGACGAGAATTTGAAACAAAAAAAGAAATAGATACCCTTGGAAGCTTTATTTTTCTCCATGTTTCTCTCACGCGCCATCTTGGATTTCTGGCCATTGCCTCCTCCCATGATCGCAAAAACTCCGAACAATGGATTGAAGAAAGTGAGCTTAATTATGCAGCTTTTTGTCACTGTCAATGCTGTGACCTGGAATTTAAATCATCTTCCATGCCACGTCACCCACCGGTCTAGAACCATCCTCTATATAATTAATATTTTTTATCAATCAATGAAGTCATACTAAAATATAATAAATGGGTGGTAGTGGGTGGTTTCGTTGGCCAGGAGAAAAAAAGATAGCCAAAAGAATTTTTCCGATTTCCACTGATCAAATAATCAGAGTCTTAAAAATACAAAACATCCTTTTTTTTTTGGCTCCTTCTTAAATACAGAACTTACAAAAAATACTTGAGTTATTATTTTAAGCATACACTAACTAACCATGAAAACAAAATTTCTGCATTGCCGTTATTAAATACAGGACAGACTTACAAAATCTGATGAATATTTTAAAACGTGAAATAATTTTTGAAGAGTAAGGTCTGAATTTATCATTTACGTATGTAATTTATCATTTTTGTTTACATCAATGGCTCCCGATGGATACAGATTTTATAGAGAGCTTATAATGTGCTGACAGTGTATTTCATATCCCGGCTGAAATCAGTTATTTCAACGTCTATCCCAGGACAACATGTTGACTAAGTTGCTCACATTTCTTATAATTTTGTTGATTATCTGTCAATGCAGAGGATAATATCAAAACAAAGGACATAACAAACAGACGACTATTAGATGGACCATTTATGAAGTCCCTTTTTGAAGGATCAAACAATTTGTCAGAAGCTTAAGTACAATTAAGAAGCCAAATACATGAAGTATTATTGCACATTTTTATCAACAAGGATGAATGAATGAATAGTACGAAATACTGCAATCAATGTGTTTTCATTGCTTGCTTCCTTTCCTCCTCTTCGGCTTTAATCCAGGCAGCCTACAAAATACCAAGCAAAGCAGATTGGGCAGAGTCAATAACTTTTTGAAACTGTCAATGTAAAGGAAAAAAACATGAAAGGAATTTAGAGTGTCAAACAACACTCAATAATAGCAGGTTGGTTTTGGGAAAACCTTTTGAAGTTCCGACAGCTAAATCAGACATGCTATGCTAGATAAAACTAACCTTTTCTCGTTCAAGCTTAGAGACGCGAGGTTTAATGGAGTTTCCTAGGCTCAGTCCTCCCCAAGCTTCTTGCAACTCTCTCTCCCTTGCTTCACGACGAGTCACTGAAAGACTAACCGAGTTCTCTGGCTGCTGAGCACCAACCATCTTTTCTCGCTCAAGTCTGGATTTACTTTTTACCGACACTTGGTCCAGACCACCTTCATTTGTTTCCAAATGGACGTTTCCTAAGCTCAATCCTCCCCAAGTTTCTTGCAACTCTCTCTCCCTTGCTTCATGACGAGTCATCGAACGACTAACTGAGGTCTCTGGCTGCTTAGTAGCAACCATCTTTTCTTTCTCGAGTCTGGATTTATGCTTAACCAACACCTGATCCAGACCGCCTTCATTTGTTTCTAAATGGATGTTTCTGTGGCTTCTCTTAACTTGGCCCCATTCTTCCTCCAGATTGTTCCTCATTTTCTCCTTCTCCAGTCTAGAGACGTGCTTTACTAAAACTTTATCCAAGCTCTCACAATCTGGCACATTCGTTGCCTCATGATTCATTCTTTGTTTGTTGTTTTCACGGCTTCCTAATGACAAAGCATGCAGCTTCTCTCTTTCCAATCTGTGCACTGGCTTTACCAGTATGTTCTCCAACCCATCTTTGTTTTCCCCTGAATTGAATCCTATATTTGAATTTATGTTTTCTTTTCTATCAAATGCTTCACCAGAATGGAAAGTTGAATCCAGTTCACCTGCTGTATCTTGATAAACTTTTTTCTTCAAACTTCTATTCTCGTTGATTCTTCTGTTTTTTGCTTCTTGGACCTCCTTTTCAAGTCTTGAGACATGTTTCACTAAGACCTTATCTAAGCTTGGTACTTCTATGTGATCCTTTTGCCTGTTTGGCATGTAGCTTGGAACTGCTGGCATCTCTTTTCCGGACTTAATTTTTGCCTCCTTGATTTCTTTCTCTAATTTTGAATAATTCTTCACTAGAATACTTCCCAAATCAGGTACCATCTCTGGTGGAGTTTCATCAACAGAATTACGAGAGCTATCCCTGACTGGCTCTGTCTCAATCTTTCGGGTTTGTTTGGCTTCCCAAACCTCTCTTTCAAGTTTTGTCACGTGCTTAACTAAAAACTTATCTAGGCTTGATACTTCTGGCTCAACTTGCTTCTTTCCCAATCCTAATGATGACATTCTTCTTGCTGGAAAATTAGTCGCTGAAGAGGATGAATACTCAGTTGAAGAGTCTGGATTGTGCAGTTTGGCATTCTGCACTTCAGCCAAGGAAGCATTCAAACCATAAGTTGCAACTATAGTGGCGAGAGAAGAAAGTTCATCTTCTTGAAAACATTTTAACCTCTCAATCATCATATCCACAAGTTTCGTTCTGTTCTCAAAAGACTGTCTCCTCCTCCTGCTTTTCCCAAGAAAAGGTACCTTGGAATCTAACTCTTTGGTGTTCGAGTCACTCTTTTGAGAGGCTGAAAAAAACTCTGCCCCAGACTCAGATTCATACTCTGAACAGAGCTCAACCAGGTCCTGATCACTTTCTTCAGTATCTGGATTTTCACTAATTTTTCTAAGCAGTTCTCTGAATTCACCTTTACTAAACGAAGTAGATTTTGCAAGCCTAATAAAGGCAGTTTTGACTGCGGCAGCCACTTCTCTGTCCACCTCAAAGGCAGTTTCAAAAGATGCAGTAACAGCATGGGTATATGATCCTTCTCCATGAACAGAGAATGTTTCAGTTTGGCAATGCTTCCTAGGGCAGTTTGGCAAGTCAAACATAATAACACCCATAGCCTGGGCAGTCTCAAAAGCTTCTTTCGCACTTTTTTCTGCCTTTAAGAGTTGAGCCTCTGCATCATCACTAGGAATCCTGAAAACAACAATATCAAAAACAGACATTAAATCCAATATAAAAATTAGAAATCAACAATGCTTAGCATGGCTGTTTCCAGAAAACTTTACCCTGCACCACACAAAATACAATATACAAATTACAATTCAACAACCCCAAATACAGTTTCAAAAAACTTTTACCTGGCAGCACGTAAAATACGACACCAAGAGGCTTCTACTAAGGCAGCTCTTTGGGTTTCCATTGCCTTATGCGCTGCTTCTCTAGCTGCCATCTTCTCTCTCAGCACTCTTGAATAATGTGGGTTTGAACTGCCGAGAGTCTGATCAAGCGTCAAATTTATACCATCTACTTCCTGAAACGGTCAAATGCCTGTTAGGATTGGAATTCATAAATAATAAACGAAATACTAATAGTAAAAAATATGTGTTTATGGCAAAACCTGAAGCATCTTAATTTTCCTATTCATGTAGGTATCTCCTTTTTTGCGTGGGAACCAGTTAACAGGAGAGGTTTTACGTCGAGGAGGCTTTCTAATTTGTGATTTGAACTTGTTAAGTGCACTTGATGTAGATTCCCTACTCAATTTATTCTGCACCATTCAGTAAAAGAAAACACAGAATTGTTATAGAGTCAGCCAAACAATTTATTTACAGTACAAAAGACAAAAAAAAAAAAAAACAAAAGAATAACTAAATAATGAAAAATATTTATTGAACTCTTGTAGAAAATAATGTCATAATCAACCTGAACCATTAAAATTATTTGATCATTGTGCATAGTGAAACTAATTCATTAAAGCAAGTTTCCAAGGTGGCGTTACTCCTCTTCAACAGATGACTTAGTTTGTGTTTGCAAAATTAATTTTGGTTAAAAATTGTTTTTGAACTGAAGTAATCTATGTTTGGATATTTATATTCTAAAAGTTCACACAGTTATATATGAATTTTTTCATTCAACCCAAAAAAGCTGTCTAAGTTAAATCAAATCAAGGCGAATCCAAAATCAAGTTAGCTGAAATTTAAACGTGAGTTACGATAATGCAACATGAATCCAACTAGACACTTAAACTATCCTGATTAATGTAATTGTCGTTTGTTACATGAATTTGCTAGATATTTTGGATTCGTTCTTCCACTTCATCTTAACTATCCAAATTCCAAACATGTTACTGAATAAGAGAAACTCCTCATTAAGATCAGTTCTAAAACAGCACTAATCTCTGGAATTACTGGAGTCTAAATCGTTAGTTTCCACTTGAATCTTAAGTAATTCTAAGACCGACAAGATCCTCCCAGTTATTAGGGTTTCAAGCAGAACTAGTATTGGATCAGTGACTCACCAGGTTAGGGTTTTGAATCAGTAAACACCAAACGGACAAAAGGATTGCAGAAAGATAAAGCAACAGACAACCATTCACATTTCGAAATTGAGGACAAAAAACGTTTTAAAATAAAGCTTACCTTTCCGATCTTGGAATTGACGGAGGTGGTAGGAGAAAGAAGAGGAGGAGCAGAGGCATTCGGGGAGTGATTCTCTGACCCAGAGTTGCACCCAACTTCCATCACATCCGAACTCTTAAACACTCTCTGTTTACTCTTTAACTTTCACTCTCAGATTCAGGGACCTTCTCAGTTTCAGATTCAACTAAACAAACAAGAAGACAACCTTTAGTTTTCGGGTATTGAGACACTCCTTTTTAGTTCAGAAAATGGAACATGAAAAACTAGCCGTTGTCTTCATTTGTAACGGCCATTCAAATTATTAACTGTTTTTCCTTTTTCTTTTTTTACAAATTATTTATATTAACTTGAAAATTATACTCCTTGATTATGTAATGTAATGTCTTTGTGGAAACACATAAATTAATAAGTTAATTTTTCCCTTTTTCTATCACGTTATTTTACTTTAATATGTAAAAATTTAATATTTATATTAATTTTATGTGTTTTAAAATTTGAAATTTACAAAAACGCATCGCATACCAACATACCCTATATCATTTTTTTTTTCATATCACACGATACAATAACTTTTATACAATGATTTTCTATGAAAAATGAGAAAATCTCATTATATATTACTATAAATAAGCCAATATAATTATGTATTATTTTTTTATAAACCTTTTTTAAGAAATTGGCTGACATGAAAAATCAAATTGACAGTTATAGAAAATTTTAAATGGGAAAAAAAATTGCATTTATTTTATTCCGGCTTTGAAACGAAAGCAAATTTATTGCAAATAATCCATTGCCACTTCCTGCAATAGTTGGTGGTTTTAAAAGAAATACACCAGTCTTACTCAATTATCAATAGATGCTTGAACAATAATTTTTTTTATTAATGGTTTGAATAATAATTGGTTAGGCGCAACCTTTCAATGTTATTATTTATTTCTTCATTTTTTGAAAATGAATTATTTACTTATTTATTTAGGATACATATTTTATAATTTTTTATATTAAATTAACATCTATTTTTCCATAATTATTTATTAAAAATATTTTCTTTAATTATTTTAACTAATATTAACAAGTCGTGATTAATATACGATTCTATTACTAAAATTTGTTAAGATAGTTTAATCGCTAATTTTTATTATTAATAAAGCAAAGGTACATTTGAATTTATTTGTTCGTTCACGTTTTATTGTATTTTTGGATACAAACCAGGTAAAACATTTCACCTAAACTATACGAAATCCATCCAAAGCATAAACCATATTAAAATGAATCAGTTCTCTTGTATTATCATGGTTCCAATATAGATGAAAAAAAAGACAATATTTTTACTACATACAACAAGGGACTCGTAAAGCTTTTCTCAAGGAGGGTTAAAAAGAGGGGACGGGGAATGCAGAAACTTAACAGTAACATCCCATTCACTATAAATACAACATCAATACTACAACAGTTAGAACGATCTTCAGAAAAAGATCTAGTAGTAGTAAGCTATGATAGAGTTCACTCCATCTATTTCACTATATAAACGTATACCTGATTATACAAATCCTTCTAATGGACAACTCGTGGTTATCATGAAAAGTAGTGTGCTTGTATTTGGTCCGATCACAAGCCAAAAACAACTTCGGCATCTCACGTGTCAAACTGAATATCTTCTTTCTCAGCACAGGATTTCGTGACATCCTCCCATTCCAATTTGAGAACAGTTGATTCCCCTCTTTTGTGCCACCAGAAACAAAAGACAACGCAGAAAGCAAGTGGAGACATAGATTACAATGGGCAACTTCCATGTACAATAAAGGATGGTGAAACGTTGTCAAGATGTGAGGTAAACAAAACTTCAGTTGTAAATTTAGTTAAAGAAACTATGCATGGACTGTTGTGTCAAGACAATGAAGTGCCCATGTTCCTTCAATCGCCCTTTTAGTCACCACATAGAAACTTGATGGCCTCCAAGGAAACTATCATCTCAGAGAAGAGAAAAATTCTAAGTATTTCTTGAGCTGTTGCCATGAAACTGGGGATCAGGTTCATCCTGCAATCAAGGTTATGCGGTAAAGACAGTGAGAACCAAGCATAAATTCTTTTATTCCAAGTATATGGCGGTAGTAGTGTATGTATATGGCCAATTTTGTACGCAAACCTGAAGGCTATATCCAAAAGTAGTTGCTGGACGAAATTCCAATTGCCCTCCCTACATCATCCAACAAAAATTAGCCAACTTTCGTCACGTTGAAGTTAATCAAGTAATCTGACTTTCTAAACATTGCATTACAAAAAAGAACTCTACCAGCCCATGAATGCTTTGCTGTGTTCCAAAATATCCATCATGGCTTGGAGCCATTGAATTCAAAGGACCCTACGAAGATACGAATATCAATTTACAATTCTTCTGTTTCAATACAATTATATGACAAACTCATATTTGCTAAATATAATCATCATTAGGACAATTTACCAGGCCTTGCATACTCTGTTGATTAACATAGTAACCATCATGTGGAGGCTCCATTAAGTTCAATTGCACCTGCTACAAAAACCAAATTATTAAGCATGGCATTGACTCTTAAAATACAGGACATATATAATCATTTAGTCACCAACAAGTATAAAATACCAGTCCTTGCACATTCTGCTGGGTACCATAATATCCATTAAGGGTCATTGCATCCGAGCTAAGATTATCCTAAAAGAATGAAAGCACGAGTTACAAGAAGCATAAGCTCTAGAGCTTTCCAGTCTCGACATAGCGCAGTAGATATTCATGAAAATTGTGATGCAATTTTTAACGTATCAAATGCACTCTGGATTTGTAAAAACTAAAATACATCAGGATTGAAAGATAGGTAACACAAACCATTTGCTGCAGGCTATCTTGAGCATTAACAAGTATAACATCCTGTTCTAGTTGTGCCTGTAAAAGAGATTTTCAAATCAATTTCCTGATCTTCATAAAAGCCAAAATAATGCAGATCAAACACAAAAAACAGTACGGACCTTTCTTTTCCTAGCTGCGTTCCTCTTTTTATTTGGTTTCAAGGCCAGAGGACCCTGATTTTCTTCTGCTTCACGAAGGCCATAGGCATTATGGCTAGTTTCTGCACCGTTGTTATTAGAATTATTCACGAGTACACAGTTCTTCAAGGCATCAACAAGTGCACGAAAAACAACATTGTAATTCTCTTCGGATAATGATCCTTCTTCACTCAAATCAATAGCTCGTTTACACAAGTCATTATAACGCTGCACCCTAGTTTGTATCCTTCTCGTCCTATCTGCCATTGATTCCTTAATTTTGGCATCTTTCGTCCACCTCTTCAAGATATAATGAGATGGAACACTCGAACAACCACAACGTTGGAGAACACTCAAAGCATGCCTGCAAAGGAAACCTTTATATTCAAACAATCGACAAAAGCAAGAGACCTCTGAGCTCATTTCATTCCAAGTTACCAAAAACTCTTCATCCTTCTCATAATCTTGAACTATGAACTTTGCAACAGTTCCATCTCCGACCTCTATCCTAGATTGACAGCCAGCTACACCCAAAACTTCAACTTGAAATTTCTTAAATATTGCATGTGTATAAACCGTTGACATTTGCTTTTCCCAAGGTGAAGGAGATTTAAGTGCTGGCTGTTTGTGCAATGATTCAAAATCTGCAATGGCTTCCTCATCATACCTATTCTGAAGAATTGACCCATATTGTTTTACAAACTCTTTAAGGGTGATTTTCTTATGAATATATTTGTCAAAGAAAGAGCTCGAACTTTCAGAGCGCAGAGGTGTAGACATTCCAGCTAAAAAGGTATCCCCCATGTAAGTTGGCACCCACTTTTTCCGGTCCTCATACAATGTCTGAAACCATATATCATCTTGGAGTTCACATATACTAACCATTTTCCACCATCTCATGTCAAACTGTTCATCTGTCCATGATTTAAAAATGCACTTGTTAAATTTTGGTAAGAAGTTGTTGTGCTGTTTGATCACAAAAGAGAGATTTTCTGGTATCCTCTCTAGTATGTGCCAAAGAGAATAACAATGACGTACATTCGGAAAGACTTCTTCAATTGCTGCCTTCAAGGCTTTGTCTTGATCGGTGATTATAACCTTGGGAGCTTGCCCACCCATAGCTCTAAGCCACGTCTTCATTAACCAAACAAATGTTGGTTTAGTCTCATCTGCAACCAATGCACATCCAAGCAATATAGGTTGAGAGTGGTGGTTCACTCCAACAAAAGGTGCAAACGGCAACTTGTCATTGCTTTTAATGTAAGTGGTATCAAATGAAACTACATCATTAAAGCTGAGATAATCATTGACACTTTTTGCATCAATCCAAAATAGATTTCTTAAGCGCTGGTCTTCATTTAAATCTATAGAATAGAAGAAGTTGGGACTCTCCTTTTGTACATGCTTAAAATACTCGAGCATAATTTGGGCATCTCCCTCTTCCAAAGCCAAATACTGGCCTCTGTCAAACTGATAGTTTATATTGCTTAAGAAAGACCCGATGTTTTGACAGCCTCCAGATTGCCTTGACATTTCAACATACATCTTTCTGGTGCGTTCACTAACAGCATGCAAAATATCAATATTATTCTTTTCAGCTAATTTCACATTTCTATGAATCCGAAAATGATATGCCAAAGCTGGTAAGAGTTCATGATTATGTTCCTTTATAAATTCATGAATGATCCACTTTCCATCTGTCTTCCTCTTCACGTGCATGCAAGCTTTGCAATCTGTTTTCTTTACACTTGGCCTTCGACTGCTCCCACTGTCAGACTCGGGCGTAACACCATACCTAGAGCATGCAAATTTGGCATCAATAAATTCTTTTGTTTTCTTCGAGCGTCTGCTGTTTTTTATTGAAGTAGTGAATCCCATAGATTTGGCATATTCCTGATAAAATAAATATGCGGCTTCATGGGATTCAAATTCAATGCCATTGTGCGGCTCAAAATCCTTGTCTCCTTCGAACAATGCAATGTCCCTCTTCGGAGAAGTAGCAGGTACACCACCCCTGTGCTGCACTTCATTTAGTGCATCACCCATATTTTCACTCACGGCACTAGCATGCACTGCTTCCTGAATACCTGCTACAGTATAAATTGCACTTTGGATGCTACCTGTCTCCTAAAAATACAAATAAGGAAGTTTCTAATCAGTACAACAGCAAAATGCAGCCATCCAAATATTACATTTACAGTGATTCTTGACAAGGTGGGGATGCACTCCTTGCAATTTAACAATGTCACAGGTGGAATCGTAGGGTAACTTAAGCTAAATCAGATAAAGTTAGCCAGCCCCAAATTCAAGGACTGATGTTACAGTTTTTTTGGCTTCCCACAAGCATTTTGTATCCTACTTCAGAAACATCACTATTTTAGATATTATGAAACACTAAGTGTGAACAACCCTTTCAGTAGAGCGAGCCTAGTCCATTCTATTAAATCTCAACCCATTGGCACGAGAGAACAAGAGTTGAAACAAAACAATTACGCAAGAAAATCACAACTAAACCATCAATCCAAAAGACAGCAACAGTAACACTAAGCAAGCTACTGCTGTAGCTAAACTCAAAACCTTGTTTATCAGTGAGCACAGAATGATCATTCGACAAAAAAACAAACGAAGCATTGAGTGAGTAGAGTTTGAAAGTCACAGCTGAGAGAGCAAAACGCAGCTTCCATCTCTTCATTCATAAATCACATTTTACCGAAGCTTGTAGGTTTGGGCTCCAACTAAAATGGCGCTACTTTTCTTAGACTACAAGTATATATTTTTTTCAGTGAATTTAGAACTTCTACGTGAGAAATGTGCGTGAAGTGAATGGAATTAGAAAACCCACATGGCGTTTGAGCAAGTAGGTTCAGTCGTGAGCATAAAAAATATTTCCTTGGTAGAAAAAAAAATCACAGAAAATTGAAAAGGGGGAGGGGGGAGCAGAAGGGAAGAGGGAGAAGGGAAAAACCTTAAAGGGCGGGAGATCACGAGGCGCGAGTGGGTAAAAGCGCGAGTGGGAAAGCTAGGGTTTTGAAATTTGGGGGAAAACAGTTGAATTATGGATGGGATCGGAGAGCAACTCAACTCGCTTGGCTCACTCGCTCGTCCTCACTCTGCACTCAGGGCGCGTCTTATTGCCACTTTCTCTTTTTCTTATTTCTTTTTTGTATCGTTTTGTCTTCCTTGCCCACACGCGTTCCTCACTCTCCCTTTCTCCTCAATACGACGGCGTAGCGCGTGGCACACGCTCCTTCTCTTCACATTTATGTGAACAAATTCTCCTCCCCACTTTGCACGACACTGCGTTTAGCTCACTCACTTTTGTCCTCGCTCCACTCTCTCTTTCATTTATCTCTTTTAAACTAATTAAAATTTATTTATTTATATTCATAAAAAAATATGTAAAGTAATTTTAAAAATAATATAATAATATTGGTGAGCAACAATGAAGAGGAAAGATGAGAAGAGTATTCATTTTAAACTAAAAACAAATTTATATTTTTTTATTGAAAATGAACATAAAAGTTTTTCAAAATTGAGTAAAAATACTATTTCAATTATTAGAAAAGTTTTGCTATGCAGCTCAAAAGATGCCGATATTTTACGTTGATCGAGATCCATTATGTAACATCATTTCAAAAAATTCATCAAGTTTTTGCAAACTCTGTTTTAATAAGTGGTTCTTATAACTACTTACACTTTCAAAAAAATTTATTTACACTTCACTTCTTGACAATTTAAAAGTAATTTAATTATTATAATTAAATATTAATTTAATGATCTGGATTATCTCCTCTTTCATTTTTTCTTGATAAAAATCGTTACTTGTGGAACAACTTTCCTTAAATTTAGAAATCCTTCTTGTCAAGTAAATTATTGTTAAGCAACGGGTTAAATGTTCTGCAGTGAAAAAGTTCTAACTCGCCTCTAAACTCGGATAGAGGTGGAAACATAGCAATTTTATTATCTTCAATCAACTTTTGTTATTTGATTACTGTGAAAAGTTGCTGTTAAGAAACTTGAATTATAACAACCTGGTAATCTTTATTTAAAAAATAAAATAAAGTGAGTGTTTTCCTTTCATTCATAAAAGTAAATTTCAATTAAAACTATTAAAGTCCAAAGATAATTACAAAAAAGTATGTAAATTTGATTTATTATTGCACTAAATGATATTTGACATTTACAGAAAGGAAACATGTCATAGGACAGACACTGTACAAATAAGACAAACTAAGAAAATTCAGTGTACATAAATTATACTTTAATTCAAAAGTAACATAACTGTTTTATGACCAAATTATAATATTCATTAGATATTACAATAGAAATATTGAATAAATTTAGAAGATTTGAATTTCAATACACACAAATTTTTGAAGATACAAAAAATTCATTGAACAGGGAAGAAAACATTGACTATTGAGAAATCATATTTACAGTGTTTTCATAAATATATTTATGATTAATAAGCATGCATGACCACATAATTGTAGACTCCTTAGAAAGAAAATTAGTACTATTGCTCTTTATCATCAATCCACTTTGTTGCCACCCATTTCTCTCCCTTAATCACTGGACAACTTCCATGAAGAGAAGTCTGCAGAAATATTCAAAAAAACACAAGTGGGTTGACAAACAAAATGACCACTTTGCACGAAGTTCTGAAAATTACTACATTTCTATGTTTTTTGCATGTATTTTATTTCCCTTTTGCTTGATGAAAATTTCTCTGTCCATGCGTACTGTAAAAGTAACGGCAACTATATTCATATATCTGAAAATGAAAGATTACCTTATCAATTTCCCCGTTTGGTAACAGTGAATAAAATAAAAGTCCATCGCCCTGCCGTGGCTTCACCTTCAAACCAATGCATTTTCGGTAATCATAATCCTTATCAATATGCAAACCACCCTGCAAATTTGAATACTCAAATGACTTCTTACTCGTCAAGATTTCACAGTGTAATGTATCAGAGAGAGTGTATTTATTAATTTCCCAATCTACCTCATAAGGGAACATTGTTTCTCCTCCTGCTTCAACATTTGATAGGTATAACAGAAAGGAAGCAATCTGCACGATAAAACAGCAAAGATACATTCAGAAAAGAATAAAGCATCTAACCAAAATTTAAACTCGCATATTCCTATGAAAATATGTTTGACAAGTTGTACTAATTAAGAACTTAATATACCCTTTGGCTCTTAACAGTGCCGTATTCATCTGGGTTGAACGCATCATAATGAGAATCATATTTCTGGCCAACCTCATACTTCAATATATTGAAGTTCTGCAAAATTGTTACAGCATTCCCGCTTTACTCATACATGAACACTTACACTGCGGTGGAAGGTCAGAAAAATACTTAGGAAAGAGACATACTTCCCCATGGCTCCTTGGAATCATTGTAACTTTAGCAATTTTCCTCTCTAACATGTCTAAGATGCCAGATTTGTCTCCTGATGCACTGATAAATGTGCCTGAACTGTTGCCAGCGAAAAATTAGCATATATATAGCAGTAACACAAATGTCTCACCGTCATCTTCAATGACAATAATTTATAATTTTTATTTTCAGTGATGTTTAAAAGCAATGTTTTTTATTTGAATTTACACAATACACTTATATATTTAGTATGTTTTATGGATTTTTGTACAAGTTTAAATATGTATTTTATGTAGGTATCATATCCTCTTTATTTATATCGGATATGTATCTTATCCGATCTACGTATCTATCCACGTATCATACGTTAGACCCATGTATCGATGGATTCTAAATTATTCCACATACACCTTTCTCTTTGTGAGAGGTCCAACAAGTTACACCATATATATTACAAGTAGATGATAGCAAAAGGGTTTGCTCAAAATAGTACCTTGTTCTAGTGTCTTTTGTCCTCTCAGCAGTTTCTCCTTTCCGCAAAGCCAGTTTTGACGGTTCAAGTTTTGGCTTTGCCATTTCAATTATTTTCTGACATGCTCCCACACTTGTGAAGTTTGGAAAGTAAACAGCCCGTGGTCTCCAACTTAAAATCTGAAAAAAGAACGGGATCACACTGAAACAAATGAAATGTCGATCATAAGTAGCATTGAGTACAAACTATATAAAACAGCACTATCTATCTGGAGTCTTTATTTCAAACAGGTGCCATTCACTTTTCAACCAATGCCAGATGAGTTAATTGATAATGTATCTTACCTTCAATGGTGCCTCCAACAACTGATGAGTTACTGTTAAATTGTTAATGATAGTGCAGGAAAATTGACAAACAAAGGATACTAATATGGAAATCCAGAATCATCAGTAATTAATGATCAAATTTTATTCATTAAGAAGTATGAATTATGAAACAACATGCATTAGTTAAAGTCAAACAGTATTATTGTACCCATATAATATCATATCATCAAAACCTTAATCAGGTAAGTGCATCAGATAATATACATCAAATTGTGACCCAAGCAAAATTCACTGATCCAACCCCAGAGGAAAGAAAACGAAGGGAATTCACCTGAAATGGGATTGAATCAAAAAACGATTCCCCGGATTCACCATGTTCAACAGGTTCATATACTTTCTTCTCCCATTCATGGAGTATTCTTGACTTTGATCCCACATCATCCAAGTCCTGAAATTGTTGCCAGTGAATAACCAAAGCACAAGAACCCACGAAAGGAAGCAATATAGAAATCAAAAAGAGGAGTGGAGATACAAAAAAGCCAGCAAAGAAGAAAAGGGAGCAAAGGAAGAAGAATGCAGGTATGCCCAACTTCAGTTTGGAGCCCTTCACTTTGCCTTTCATCGTTTCTCGTTACAGCAAAAGATAAATAAACTATCTTCTTCTTTTCCTTTTCTCTCTGTGCTTCTTCTCCATAAGCGATTCTGCAACTACCGCAATTGGGGTGTGAAAGAGGACATAAAATTAAAGATTTTGGCTTTGGTAGCGGGTCTTTGTTTCTACGGAACATGTCACCAAAAGCAACTATGGCGGGAGTTTTCATCTTTTGTTTTGTTCTGTTTCTACATTCACAAACATTTAAATAAGATAATGTTTTGGTTGATTCTGGTTGAGATGGATTCATATCTCTTCAAGACAGGTTTAAGGTTTAATTTCATTCTTTGTCGTATGTTCAATTTCTTTTTGATCAAACAAATAAAAATCAAATTAGTATTTTGTAATGATAAAAAATATTCTTTACAACTATATTTGAAGAAAAAAAGTTTATTTTTTAATTCATAAGAACGAATTATTTTCTAAGTTCTGTTAATTGATTTTTTTATTTTCAATCTATTAAAGAATAATTATTATGAAAATGTTAGTAATCTTACCGTGTATGAGTTAAATTATATTCATTTTTTAACTTTCAGCAAGAAATAATTTTATTTTCATTTATGTGTTGTTTTATAAATTCAAATAAAATAGTTATTGTTTCTTTATTTATACTTTTATTCTTTACTCAATTTTTTATTAATTTGCATATATTTATTTATCATGATGTAAAAAGTTATAAAGAGAAAATAGTACATTTTATAAATATTTTATTAAATTTAAGAACAAAATAATTATTTTAAAAAAATTAAGAACACTTAAAAAGAAATAAAAACGTGTGAAAAACATAAAATTATTTTATTTTCATTTTTAAAAATAACTACTAGAACTTTACGTGAATCAAATGCCCAATATTAGTTTTAGCTTTTTCATTCCTCTTAAATGCCAACATCTTTGGTAAATGCATTTACAAATTCACCAACTTAAATAACTACTCCATAATTAGCAGCTTCCACTTCTCCTCTCAGAGTTATTGTATTGGATTATGATATATTGAATTTAAAAAACACTCCACAACATCAATTTTTTAATTAAAGATATTTTAATAATTTCTCTGCTTTCATAATCCCATGTCATTAATTTTTTTTATCAAAAAAATATTTCTAACTGATTATCAACTGGTATCAAATGGTAATTTTCCTATTATAAACATGTTAAAGCACAATCAATAACACTCCATAGTCAGAATTAAACTCACTCATATTTCTAAAGAACCCCATTAACAAACAATAGGAAAAAAAAAGTTAAAATCACATCAAACTCTTCAAAACCCAAAGAAATACCACTAAATCAACTAAAACATTAACTACAAGATAAATCGTATGAAAAAATATAAAAATATATAAAAGGAAAAAATAAACTTACTCTAAAATTCTGATTGGATAAAAGTATTATATTCTTTTTCATGTTGTAGTTGATGAAATTTATTTGTATAAAAAATATGAAAAACAATTTTATCGTAAAAGAAAAAAGGTAGTAAAGATTCGTAGAGAGAGGTGTGAGTGAAAAATGAAAAAAGAGATGTGAAACTTGAAGAAAGAAAAGAAAGAAAAAAAGTCGCATGTCTTGTAAATGTATAAGTAAAAAAATTAACATGTATTTTTTAATTATTAATCAATAAACTTATTTAATTTTTTTATTAAAAGTGATATGTAAGTACTGATCTAAATCTAAGTATGCTTTTAATCGTCCACGTTTGACTTGCACGTTTATAAAATGAATATATGAGATTAAAGGACATATTCGTCTACCCAAATATTTTCAGGTAGGTGCATGTACGTAAATCTATATGTGATGTTTTATTCTCCTGAGCTTTTTATTTATTCTAGTTAAGTTTATATTCACGAGATTGTTGAAGAACACTCTTCATCCATTAATTTAACTTCTCAGTTGACGATTATTATATATTATATTTGGTTTTTAAGGAGAAAGTAAAAGTAATGAAAAAAATAATTAAGTTATTTGAAAAGAAAAAAAGAGCAGATTCATACTAATTCTGCATTCTAAAGTTTTTTACCAAAATGGTGTAATTTATATAAGTATTTCTCAAAATGGATAAAAAAAATTATTACTAAAATAGATATATAGTGTTAGAGTAGTTCAAAATTACAAGCCAATAATTTTAAATTTTTATTTCAAGTAAGAAATCAAAACGTTTAGGTTTTTATTATGATTTTAAATTAAATACATTAGACACTTATTTAATTTTAAAAATGATAATCAAAATTATTTAATAGAATTTATTTTAAAATCGCAATCTAATGTATATTTTATTTTTTTAATTGAAAATTAAATTTAAAATAAAAATTTTGATTATAAATAATTATTTTAATTAAATTTTTATTTCAACAAGAAATCAAAATGTTTAGATTTTTATTGTATTCTTTAAATACATGTTAGTAAGTTTTGATTAGAACTTTAAACTAAATATATTAAACGTTTATCTTTTTTAAAAATAGTATAATCTAACATTTATTTTATTTATTTTATTCAATACTGAATCCAGAATAAAATTTTCAGTTTAAATAATTATAATTAATTATAAACAAATTATAATCAAAATGTTATAAATAATTATTTACAAATTATTTTTAATTAGTTATAATTAATCATTTTAAGGTTTTTTAAAAATGAAAAATACAAGTAACACAATTATAAACAATATTGATTTGAGATGCATATAAACAATATTGATTATAACAAAATCTTATCATAGTAACACAATTAATTCATTTGATTACTAAAAACTTTTGTCCAAGCACTGATACAAGTTACACGATTCTGGAAGCCGCATTCTAATGCACCCACCCACTTGTTTTTTGGCACTTTTATAAGTCGCTGAACTCTTTTAAGCTACGCGCTTAACTCACTGATGGTCTTAAATTGGTGTCTTCAAAAAGAAGAACAAAACACAAGACTCCATCATAGCATTTATTCTCACACGGATTTCACACGAGATAGAACGGACCCTTCCACAACCGATTCTATGCAACAATAATTAAACACCAAAGAAACCTTCCAAGTACAATGCCACACTTCCATATCGTCCTACAGATAGCAGATAGATCAAATAATTGCAAGAAAAATTCCACAATTTTAGAACTCCCTCCCATTTATAGAGACATTTTGTATCCAAAGCAAGGTTTTATAACCGCAGATTCATTTCCACACCACAATTATACACAAACAAACCTTTTAGCCTTTCACATCTCAAATCTCTCCTTTCGTGCCTCACACGTGCAATGGAACTTATTCTCACTACTACTACCACACTATTATTATCATTATAAATACCCTCACCACACTTCCAAAAGCCTAAACGTTCGTGTCTTCACACATTTTGTTGTACCAGACAGTACTGCAATAATTCACATATTATTTTATTCCGTTTCTTGCAGCTAATGGTTAGAAGAGGCATCACCAAATCCAACTTGTTGCTTCTCGGGTAAGTTCTTGCCACGTACTATACTACATAGTTTTTTCCATTTATCAACTTTATCAAAGTCTTTTTGTCTTTCCATAATATTTCTTTACCATGATATGATGAACACTGATTATGAATTCATGGAGAGGATATTTGATAGCCCTTTTGGATTATTTTTATTATATTTTGTGGGGACTTGAAAGATCAAAGCTTTAACTGCAGGGGAGCTAAGAGAGCAAAGAGTGGACTGAGCAAATTCTCTGGCACTGCTCGAGCTGCTTCTGCAGAAAGCTCTGGAGAAGTCTCAAAGAGTGGTGGGAAGATAGAGGATTCAGCTTGGTGGGTCCCACACCCACGCACAGGAATTTACTTCCCCAAAGGACATGAGTGGGTGATGGATGATGTTCCAGAAGATGCAGCTCGTTTAAACCAGACATTTTGGTTCAGAAACGTTGATGGTGTTGACATCCCCAAACACTAACCTTAGTGTCCCACAACAACATTCTGCAGATTGTCACATGATCTGAAATCATGTAGTTCTGTCACACATTGTTGACCCTTAAAATTATACATAGATTACTCAGAATAACAGTCTCTAAACATGTAATAATTTCTCGTGGTTGAGGTTGCAACTAGGGCAATAGGGTCGTGTAAGAAGTAGTTGTGGCTTCTTCACTTCCTCACCATGTTCATGATTATATGTATCATGACAAGTTTATTAAACTATATCTATCAGAAGTTTGTAAAAGTCTTTCACCTTTTTTTTTTTTTTTTTTTTTTTTTTTTTTTTTTGTTTAGGATTATTTTATTTTTACATTTT
>Ga0099825_1002127_pt1 | contig 26174 bp, 15 predicted proteins | sample SiratroredBW_FD_76838 | JGI IMG/M metagenome (GOLD analysis project Ga0099825, IMG submission 76838) | Root nodule microbial communities of legume samples collected from California, USA - Siratro red BW | ecosystem: Host-associated > Plants > Roots > Nodule | place: USA: California | collected... | reverse complement strand
TTTTTACATATATAATATTATTTTTTTTCAATATATATAATATTTTATATTATGTAAATATATATATATATATATATATATATATATATATATATATATATATATATATATATATATATATATATAACGTTCTCTATAAAGTTGAATAAGAAATATTATAAAATTTTCATATTGTTACAAGTTATAACTTTAAATTATTAAAATAAAAAATTTAATCTATGTGTAATTTCTATATTAGCTTAATATATTTTAAAATTTAATATTATAATATAATTGAGAGAAAGATAAGATTCAAGCCATAACTCGTCAATTACAAGAAAGAGTTCGAAATCATTGTCCCCCCGTATTTAAATGGAGTGATCGATTTAATTTATATATTAAAAGTGTTAATTTAATGTCAAAAAAAAAAAAAAAAACTGGGGTCATTTTAATTATTTTATTTGCAATTTTGGAGAGCAAAGTGATTGTCAGTTAATAATGCTAAATATTACTTTTTTTTTTAATAATTTTAAGAATCAAATATATTTGTTTAAAATCTTAAGAACTGGACTAATGAATACCTATAATTCCGAATATTATTTTATTGCATCATTCAATAAAAATAAGAAAATGTTCTTTCTGCAAAAATGACATATATCATTCTTATCTCTTTACGATTGATTCACCATTCTTATCCTATCATCAAATTATGTTTCTAAGAAGATTCATCATTAAATATTCTCCCTATCAAATATCAACTCAAAAGGGATTCATCATAAATGTGTAAGGAAATATTTTAATTATTGAAGGAATAAAAGGAATCGTGTATACGAAATATATCTTTTAAAATTATTTGGAAATGGTGTAATATTTGTGCATAAAAAATGGTAATTTGATGTTTGCCTTTCTAATCGACATGATAAGGGATTTTGTAATTTAAGAAAAAGAATATTTACACATCAATTTCTACTTTCTTTTTTAATTTTAATTCTAATATTAAATATTCGTTATCGTAAATAATTGTTAGAAATATTGAGTAGAAGTATTTTTCTCTCAATATAATTTATTTATTTATTTTATAGAAAAAATAGAGTTTATTTGGTGAAACGGAATTCCCAAACTTGGGTTTTAATTGAATGGCTTCTACTTTCGTGTAGCGTGCCATTCGCGCCAGCTCTACAACTATCATTTACTAAAATATAAAAAAAAAATATAGTCATTACTTAAAAATAAAAAAATTGAAAATATGTATATATATATATATATATATATATATATATATATATAATACTATAATTTTTTTTTATTCTTTCGTTTTGATTCATTACTATACATCTTATTTTATTTTCAAAAATAATCTCTACCTTTTAAATTTGAATTCTCTATCTCACTCTTTTTCTGTTTCCGTAATCTGAATTCTATTTTTTTAAATATATAATAAAGGGTAGGAATAATTGGCCTTAGAGTTCATTCTATAATTTTGTATTTAAAATATAAAAAATAACATTATTGGAAAATAAATCACTCGATTCAAAAACAAAAAATTGAATTCATTCCCTCAGATTTTATTTGAAAAGAGTAAAAATTGAGAACTAAATAAATGTTTGAATTTCGACAACTTCAGAGGTCTTCAGAGCTCCTAAAAATAATCATTTATTCATTTTATTTAATTACAAACTGACAATTACTTTCAATTTTTTTTATCTATAATACTGTAATCACATCATCCTCGGTAAGAAAATTTCTACAATTACCATCTTTTACATATTAATATAAAAAGAAAAATATAGTTGGTTTAACGATTTTTTCTATGAACGTTGAATTTCATAAATTTAATTGTTAGATTGAAAGTTTTCCCTGAGTAGTTGAAGTATACATAAGATGAAAGAAAAAAAAAAACTTGGACTAAAGTTACAAATTTAATGCATTTAAACACCATTTCATCCTTTAAAAGGCTAAAAGTAATACCATATATGATATCTAAAACTAATTATTGATGGTATATGAAATCTTTGAAAAACACCCTTAAAAAGACTTAAATAGTTATCCCTGAGCCTTCATGTATCTAAAAAATTATAATGTAATAAAAAATATAACTTTTTACAAAATAATTGAAGACACGATTTAAACATTTCATAAAAAAGGCGTATAGTTCATCCAAATAAATAAATTCAATATGTTAGCCATGTTAATAAATCTATTAGCCATATTAATAAATATGTTTAATTTCAAATTATATGTAATGGGAAAAGAACTATATCGAAGGACGCAACTCATAAAGACGTTTTTTTTTTTTTAAGAAATTAATACCTAACTATTAATTGTCGAATATGCTTCACATTCATTAAATGAAAACTTCATTTCTAGTTAGAACCAATCAATACGATCCAAGTTTGAAAGAATTAACTAACTGTTCCATCTTTGACCAATGTTGAAAGTAATTGGACATGGATAGATTAGAAAAAAGACATTGACATAATCCTAACTAGGTGAAGTATATCGTATTTAGCAGTTTATATAAAGTCTAAACGTGTTTTTCCCTTCCAAAAAATCGACGTAAGTCATAGTTTTTGCGTAAAATTAACACTGAATTGAACGTGATTATTAGTGTATGTGTGTGTTAAACTAGTTTACAAAGACCAAGTTTGAACCCAAACTCACGATTTCTAACTTTATCATGTCAATTTATTTAGATTTAAAAAAAACTTGTTAGAAAGTGTAAAATAATAATAATAATAATAATAATAATAATAATAATAATAAAGAAGAAGCAACATCAATTTAAACTATATCGTGTATGGAATATGGATATGTATGAAGGTTAGCCATACATGGATTATCACATAGGTCTTAATCAACTTTTATTTATTGGATTAGAATTTTATGCTTGCAAGTTGCATTTGAATTACACTTTATGAGCTTACGTACAATGGTTTGCTGCAGATGCAAATCCTTTATAGTCCCCAATTTATATACACCTTACTCATGGACTCTATTTGTATGTCACTTCATTTTCAGCTTACTATTTGTTGATTTCTTGCCTTTCTTTTTTCTTAATTTCTTAACTGAAAATAACAAGTCCGTCATGTCCACAAAATAAAGAAAAAGGTATATATAAAAAGTTATTTGTTTGAAAAATAGAAATTAATTGGTTTATTAATTTACTGCCAAATCAAGATGTTTTTTTTTAATCAGGAACTTACGCCTAAGTTTCCACTTTGGTTGATAAATTAGATGTTTGTTTGTACTTATGTTTAGCCCACCTTTTTTTTATGATTGATAAAGAGCATGTTATTTGCTAATGGTAATTGTTAGATTATTTAATCAATTTTGTTATAATCTTACTTTATTTGGTAGTGTTGTAAAATTATTCGTGTTTGGTGTCAGGGTTAGAAACTCTTGAGAAATTACTTCATAAAAATTCAAATTATGACATGTTGCTTTTAGTTTTTCATTTAGTAAGATAAAATAACTTTACTTTATCATGAGAGACATTCTTATAAAGGAATTTTTTTTTTCCATAGAGTTAAAGTTCATTGAGTGACAGTTCAAAGAATGGAGTTTAGTTATGTAAATATATTCTTATTAAGCATAATGATGCTCTTGAATAAGACCTATTTCACTCGGCGAGAATATGCAGAATAGGTGATGAGTGTTTTAATTAAGGGAAAATGGTACTTTCACGTAAAAAACATCAATTTTACATTGTTTTTATATTAATAAAATATTATAAATTAATAAAATGATAATATATTTTAGTGTTAAATGGATGTAAAATGTGAATAATAATGCTAAAACATCACTACCCTTAATTAAGTAAGTGTTGTTTAGTTTCACACTATATATCATTAGCTTTATACAATTACAATGATGGACCTGATTATGAGATGAATGACCTAAATTGATTAATGTTAGATAAATAAGGTTTAACCTCTTAGTAATAGGATTCACTTTGTAATACATATGTGATGAACTTGTATATTGTCACTCTAAATAAATTTTTTATTTATTGATAAATTTTTTCCATACAGTTAAATTTTGGTGAGTAAAAACTACACTACTAAAAAAAACACATTTTACGATAGGATTATATGACGGTTAACACGGAATCGACGTAAAACAAAAATACAGTGACATTTTTGTAAATATTTGAAGAGATACTACGTCGGTTAACTCAAACCCGACATAATATATTATATTCTACGTCGTTTGTCACTTATAACTGACATAGAAAAGACTAAAAAAATAAAAATTTGAAATTTGAAAACTTTTTAATGACACTGAAGATACTACGTCAATTGAAAGGTCCCTACCGACGTAGTATGTAGCCCATATTACATCGGTTGAGACTTTTCAACCGAAGTAATGTCCTCCTCATGGCGCGTGAGTGAATTTGGGAGAAAATTGGATAAAATTTGGCCAGATATTACGACGGTTGAGACTGACGTAGTATGTCTCTTGAGTTAAAATTAAGGATTTTAACTCTTGGACAACATTTTTTTCTATTATACTTCATTTTCCTTCACTGAACCTTGCTGCCTTCTCATGTTTTTTTTTTTTTTTGTGGGGTTTGTTTCACATGGTGTCATTTTTTTCCTCACTGGTTTTCATTTGCATTTCCCGTGGTGTCATTTTCTCTTCTCACTAGTTTTCATTTGCATCTTTGTGTTCACTGGTTTTGCTAAGGTTCATTTGGCTCTATTTTTGGCTTCTTCCATGTTGCTTGGTGTGCGCATGCTCTGTGATTATCTCAATTGAAGTTTTTAATTCTCGGTTCTCTGCATTTTCACCATCATTCACGTTTATTTGGTTACTTCCTTCGTTGCCTTTTTATCTACTTTCTTTAGCATTTTTGACATAGGTGATTTCCTAAATTTTTTACATTGCATTGTAGTTTTTAAGGATGCTGTAAAATTGATGCTTGAGCCTTTCTCCGTCGCTGTAAATGCTTGGTTTGACACCTTCTATTTGTAATAGGTTAGCAATTTTGTAAAATTCATTCAAAATAGTTAGAAATTTATTTTTGACCCAAATTTTTTATCAGTAACTTGATTTAGTGTATATTTCATGATGATAAAGTTCTTACATTGTATAGATTTATCATAGATTTAGAGTTTCAAAAATTTAGGACGAAAAAACTTCAAACGACCATAACTGTTGATAGAGAGCTCGGATTGAGACGCTTAAAAAATGAAAGTTGCTCGAAATGAAGTAACGAAGCCCCTGACTAATTTTCGAAGGGGATTAGGTCTCTGGACATTCCAAAATTTCATCGTTTACTATTACTTTTTTATTTTTTTGTTATTTTCACCCAATTTTTTAGATTGTAGCCTTTTATTTCACATATCTATACTTGCTAGAAAATTTCAAATTTTTTTGTGGTGTTTTCTTGTATCAATTAGATATTTATCAACCCATTATTTTAAAAAAATAAGTCTTTTTACGTAGGTTGTAAGCTACAATCGATGTAATATAGGACTTTTTACATCGGTTGCAAGCTATAACCGACATAAAAAGTCCTCTATTACGTCAGTTCATGCTCCAACCGACGTAGTATCTACCTCTTACACTATAATTCAGTTATTTTAGTTGGATATATGATGTTGGTTTCTACTTTCAACTGACGTAGTGGTGTACATATTACGTCGGTTGCATAACCGATGTTATATGTCAAAGACTTTCTACGTTGTCTTCATCTACGTCGATTCTAGAACTGATGTGGAATGTCATCCAGAATCGACGTAGAATGTCATCCAGAATCGACATAGAAAGTCATTTTTCTACTAGTGTTATCTATGAAATTATTCCTGGATAATGTAGAGTTATAAGTAAAAATGAAAGTGCATTACCTACTAACTATCTATCAGAAAATCCATACATAAGTACACATATTATCATGGATAAATATGTGTGTAGGAAATATTCATTTTCTATAAATCCTAGAAGAAATATATATTTTAAACTTACATATAGATAATATTCATGGGTAATTTAGTTTGTGTTTGAATAATCTTCAATTAATTTATCAAACGAAGTGAAACTTGACATAATGCTTTATTGCATGTTAGATGAAGTATATGCATTTGCGATCTAATTAATGTTTATTGGGGTAATTGCTTCATGTCTTTCAAACTCTCGATTTATTGTGTTTTAGCAAACAATCAAAACATTTAAGGTTTTGTATTTTTGCTCTAACAATCTCCCCATTTTTATGGTGCTTAATGAATAGTGGTTGGTCTTTCATTTTTGTTGACAAACATCTATAATGATATTAGTTCAATACTCAATCAACCAATGACGCTTGAGGGTTGCTTCCTCTTAACTTGTGCATCTTTTTAAAGCTTCTGGTATTGGTCTTCTTCTCTTATTGGAGACTTCTCTTGGACAACTCTCCTTTCTTCTTGTTAGAGGCTACCCCTGAGATGGACATCGTTTCATGATGCCTTTATTTTCTTTTGAGCTTGGGTTCACCTTGCTTTATCTCTATCTATCTTCTCTTCTTATGACAATTTTCCTTTGATCTCTCCCCCTTTTTAGTAATCATCATCAAAGGGGTGGTGTCTTGTGGATAAAACACCATACAAACAAATGGATAGAAGAACTATAAAGATCTTTGCTTTGAACAGAAGATAATAATATTTTGTCTACCTTATGCATATTTAAGCATTGGATGGAGAAAATTTTATTTAAAAAAAGGGTATAGACGAAAAGGTGTTGACATAATGGAGAGATTTCTCCCTTCATTCAAGACCACTCGTATAGTCCTCAAAAAATTTGTATCTATTGAATAAACATAAGTCATGAGACTCCCAAAGATCTGGGTCTTTTTACATGAGAGCACTACAAGAAAAACATAATTTACCCACAAATTATTGTCCATAGATCTATATCTATAGGTAAACTCAACATTACCCATGGATTATTACCTATGGATATGTATCTGTAGGTAAATTCAGCATTACTTACGAATTATTACTCACAAATCTATATCTGTAAGTAAATTCAACATTACATACAAATCATTACCTACTAATTTGTATCCATAGGTAAATTCAATATAACATATAAAATTATTACTCAATATTTTTATTAATATTATTTATATTTTAATTAATAATATTAATATTATTATTGATTTTATTAAAATTATGAGAATATTATTCATATTTTAATATGTCATTAAAATAATAATAATAATAATTATTGTTATTATTATTATCCTCAAATGTTCTTATTTTTAGTATTTTTTTGTGTTATTATTAAAAATACTAATATTATGTTTATTTTTATTATTATTATTATTATTATTATTACATATTATTATTAATATCAATAGTAATAATTATAATAAATATTAATATTATTTATGTTAATATTGAACATAAATCTGTAAGTATTACCACGGATATAGGTCCATAAGTATTACTCACGGATATAGGTCGGTAAGTATTACTTACAGAAATAGGTCGTGAGTAATACCTACTGATAAACGCCAATTTTTGATATAATGTGGTGTATATTTTGGATGAACTTTGACCCTAACTGTGTAAGAATGGGCACTCATAATGATTTTTGGACTCAAAGTATGAATAACGAAATAATGCAGTGCTAATACAAACATTTTGTGAAGATTTAGGTTTTGGAAGCACAAAGCATCAGAAATGGACAAGAAGCTGAAAAACAACTTGCTTGAGCGAGTAGAAAAAGCTTAGACAGAAATGGCTCAGAGTGAGAAGGACAATTAGTGAAAAGAGGCTCGAGTGCAGACTTCTGCTTAGGCTAGAACTCACTAATAGAGCGTTGATGCAATAACCTAATTTTGGATAAAGGTATAAAAGGAAGGAAATCTTTCTCGAAAAGGGTGGCGACTGCAGCTACAGTATTGACATAGTCCTTTATTCCTTTCTTTCAATATATTTTCATGGCTACTATGAGTAGCTAATTTTCTTATTTTCTTGGGATTGAATGTAGTTTATCACGTTGGTTGTATTAAAACTCTACATTTTGATGAAACATATTTTACTCACATTGGGTATTTTTGCTTTACGCTTAATGTTTGACTTTATTTATGCAATAACTTTTTGAATGTGACCTTGGGTATTAATTGGGAAGTAGTTCCAAGGTTCAGACCTAAGCGAAAATACTTGTTGTTGTGTGATACTAGGGATGGATGTCACTGTAACAACTGTTGGTTACAACTATTCTTAATGTTGGTTAATAAGCGTGATAGATGGGGGACCGGTATCTCGCAAGATTAACTTAAGAATTTCAATGCATGAGGGATTATCTTGAATGGCTTTTATTTGTTCAAAATCTGGGAATAACAATATGTATTATCAAAATGTTTGAGGGGAAAATACAACAAGTGTGGTAAATGAAGTTCAATCCCAAGATCTTTAATTACATTGTCTTACACTCGACCAATAGTTTCTGTTTACTGAGTTATTTCAAACAGTCTTTGTTTCTATTTTGCAATCTGTTTTTCAATCAAACATTTCTCAAATATGCACTCAAGATAGCGTTGCTTGTTGGAGTTAAGAGCTAAACTTGTTTCCTATGGGTTCGACACTCGTATTTCACATACTATATTACTTTTGACTAGGTACACTTACCAGAAAATAGTCAAAACCTATGGACCTATATCCGTAAGTAATACCTATAGACCTATATCCTTGAATAATACTTATGGACCTACGTCCGTACATAATGCCAACGAACTTATGTTTGTAAATAAAACTACTACTAATAATAATATTATAACTTGTTATTAATTTATTAATAATAACATTATTAAAGGTTGACATTATTAATAATATTAATATTTTTATTGATATTACTAATATTATAATTAATATTAATAGTATTTTTAATTTTTTTATTACTATTATTAATATTATTATTAGTTTTATTAATATTATTATTATTATTATCATTGGTATTATTAATATTATTATTAATATTATATTTATTATTATTATTATTAATATCATTAATATTTTTTTAAAATTTTTATTATTGTTAGTTATAATATAATTAAATTATTATTATAAATATTATTTTTTTTCAAATTATTAATGGTGTTTTTAATATTATTAATATTTATATTACAAAATATTACTAAAGATATTAACGTTATTATTAGTTATTGTTATTAATATTAATAACATCATTACTACTATTTATATTATTATTATTATTATTATTATTATTATATTTTTTTAATATATTTAATATTATTACTACTTATATTAATATATTTACATTTATAGTAATGATATTTTTAATATTACTGATATTCTTATTAATATTATTTATATTTATATGAAAAATATTTTTAATATTTATATTTATATTAATTTCGGCTATATTAAAAATATTTGTGATATTATTACTAAGAATTATTATTATAATAATAATAATAGTTAATAATAATATATTACTATTAATGTTAATATTATTATTAATATTAGTATTATCAATTCAATTAATATTATTAATATTATTGTTATAAATATTATTAATATTGTTTTTTAACAATACTATTAAACACTATTATTAATGTTGTTATTGATATTATTAATGTTATTATTAATAAAAATAAAATTAATATTAATAATAATATTGTTAATAAATAATAATATCATTAATACTACATAATTTTCATATTATTAAAGTTATTTTTAATATTATTAATTATTTCATTTGTATTATTAATATTTATATTATAAATATTTTTAATTTTATTTTTAATAATGTTAATTTATGAATTAGTTTTGTTATTATTATTATTATTAGATTTATATTTATACAAAAAATATTTTTAATATTAATAATATATTTACTAAAATTAGTTATATTTATATTAAATATTTTTAATATTATTATTATTAATATTGTTGTCATTAATACTATTATTATTAGTATTAAAATTTTACATTTTATTAATATTATTATTGTTGTTTGTAATAAAAATAAAAATAAAAATAATAATAATATTAACAATAATAATAATAATTTTATTAATAATTATAATCATAATAAAAATAATAATAATCATAATATAGTCACCTAAATTGTCTGGTATAGTGGTTAAAAATGTATTTCTTCCAAACTTGTCATTTACACTTTTTCTTTCTTTATATGTGTCATCACATGTAATGATTTGTCATAGTTGATTGTGTAGACTTCACATACATTTTCATATTTTTGAAAATTTCATATTTTTTTACTGATATCGAGTATATTATAAGACAAATTTCATAAATATTTGCTTATTATGTTAAGATTGCTCCTTGAATTGTGGACTAACTTTGGCCTTTATATGTTTAATATAATATAAATGGCTTTTGCTCATGATTGTCTTAAGTTAAGCCTCTTGTGTTAGTATTTTTTGTGATAGTCGAGATCAATTTTTAGGAGGTTTGATAACATATATTGGCATTGCTAATGTTTTTCTATGTAAAGATTACGAGAGTGAATATTACTATTGAAAATGTCATGGATGGTTGGATTATACTCGGGTTGAAATGTGATATGACATTATTCATTCAAATTTTCATAATTGTTCTCTTTTCTTCTAGGAAAATTAGAGCAATACGGAAGCTGTACATGATTAAATGTTCATTTATGAATTTTAAATTTCTCATATTTTTGGTAAAGGTAATTTGTGAATGGATAAACTTACAAATCTTGATTTAAAGGAAAGAATATTCTTTTAAGTAGTTTAATTCATTTTCAATTTTATTAAATTTAGTTTCTTAAAATATAAATTTGATCTATCTAATTTTGGTTTATTTGGTTCTTATTATGAATTTGGGTCTATTACCCTTATGATATTTGTATTTTTTATTTTTTTCTTTAATGATATTTTGAGACATAATGAATGATTGATGAATTTTGATATATCAGTTTTATTACATTTCTTAGTAATGCCTTGAGTGTTAATCTTTTAAAAAGTAATATTAGAAGTATTATTTAAGTTTCCTTTCCAATTTCTTTTGTTTCATAGGTTTAAAAATTAATTAGATCTTCTCTCTTTTTAAGAAACATAGATATTGTAAACTTTGTATAATGACAAAATGCAACTTTTCTTACCACCTTGTTCAGGATTAGCTAGCTTAGAACATTGCCAGTCACAATAAGATGATCCTAAAGTATGCAAATACGTTTTCCTTTTCAATAATGTAAAATATTGCAATATGACAAGGTTTCATTTTTCACTATAGGAGTATTAACTCTAATCATCCATCATAGGGAATAAGCATACAAGAAGGATACCTAAGTATAAGTTATATATCATCTCCTAATAAGTGGTGATAATTATCTATGACTTTTCTCTTGGAAAGAAGAATTCATGTTGATAGAATATAGATCTGAATCAGACATATATGCTGAAGTTTCATCCATTAAGATACTCTCTTCTTGAGTTCCATCAGTCTTAATTTTCTCTCTCATATGGTAATATTGTTGCATCTCCAACTTCTTTCCATCCAATACTTCACTTGTATCTAACACCACTTCTTGAACATCAGTTTTTCCTTCAAGCATGCATACAACTGAAGCCATGGTGGGTCTGTGCATTGGAGAAACTTGTGTGCATAATAGAGCCACATTAATCATTACCAATACTTCATCTTTCTTGAAATCCTTTCCCAACCTCTCATCAACTAGGTCCAATAGATCACCTTGTTCTTTCAAGAGATGTACCTGGAGAAACAAAATAAAAACAACTTAGTTTAAAATTGAATATGTACAACATTAATATTGAATGATATTTTTAGTAGAGTTTATGAGACAAAAATTTTCTCAGATATTGTACAATATAATCATATGGGCATCGAAGTTGGAGATCATGAGGCTAAAACTTACAAAATCAACAAGAGAGAAACATCCTTCCTTGGGCCAGTTCATGGTGTTTCTCTTTCCACTGACAATTTCTAGTGCAACAATACCAAAACTATACACATCTGCTTTGTCAGTTAAATAACCATGCATTGCATATTCTGGAGCCATGTATCCACTGCAGTGTTAAAAACTCATATATTAACAATTGAGACTACAATTCTAAAATCAAAATAAGTTGACCTAAAGAAAAAATTGGTGACACATGTCACATATTTTAAGTCATAGTACATGTAATAGTCAATATAAAATGAAAAATATTACTAAAGAAATTCATAAAAGCATACTAGCATATAATAACTTACTAAGTGCCAGCCACTCTGGTAGTTATGTGTGTATAGCCCTCTTCATCAAGTTTGGCCAAACCAAAATCAGATATCTTTGGGTTGAGATCTTTGTCTAGTAACACATTAGTGGCCTTGATGTCCCTGTGGACTATCTTTAACCTTGACTCTCCATGGAGGTAAGCCAAACCTCTAGCAATACCAACACAGATCCTTTGCCTTGTGGACCAATTCAGCTTCAATTGAAATTTTTCTGGTGCTGCACTTTCATTTGTCACAAAAGGTATAGCACATAATATATTATAATTTGCACTTGCTATGCCTTCCAAATTGTAGACTATTAATAGAGTTACCAAACTTAACACAAACAGAAGAAAGAATTACCAAATAAAGCACGAGCAAGACTGTTGTTTTCCATGTATTCATATATCAGCATCAACTGATCTCCCTCCATGCAACAGCCATAAAGTTTAACTAGACAAGGGTGTTGCAAAGCAGAAATCATACCAATCTCGTTTATAAACTCACGATTCCCTTGTTTTGATTTAGAAGAAAGTTGTTTAACTGCTATTACTGTGCCATCTGAGAGAACACCCTGCATTTTCAGGTTTGATATTAAAATGCTGCTTTATGATTGGAAAGTTATAATAAGTACCACAATAACCTCTCAGTGATAGTTATATACAAAATGTTGAAAATCCAAAATACCTTGTAAACCGGACCAAAACCTCCTTCTCCAATCTTGAAGTTAATATCGAAGTTGTTAGTTGCAGTTTTGATTTGTCGTAAGCTAAATAAGCCGGTTTGCAAATCTAAGCCCATTAATTCTGCTGAGACAGAAGAAAAACTTAAATATATTTTTTTGAATCTTTCTACATTATTATGTTTAAAGATAGAAATTATGTTATATGTAGTGATGTAGTGACATAATTAAAACCGTAATTCATATACTAAACATAGAAGTTTTTAAGTTATGCAAGCACATGGATAAAAAAGTGAAATTAATGTCACAATGGATAAACTTAATAGTTTAAGGCAATGAACTAATTTTAGTTTTAAAATAAGCATGGTCTAGAATCACCATGTATTGGGCAATAAGAGTAAAATAGTTTAGAAAAGTATGTGGGTAAGAGATTATATATATGAAATATTTGGACTCAGAAATAATACAATCTTTAGGAATCATATATTTGAATCATAGAAACATGTCATATATAAGGCTTAGCTTGGATCACAAACAAATTTCCAAAAGAATTTCCTTTAAAGTTTTTAGCCAAAAGAAACTTATAACCTCTTAGCTCTTACCTTTTGCTAACGACCCCTTTCTTCTTAAACATCCTGTCCACCAAACTATGGCAAACATTAAGATGATAACAAGTGCTCCAGTAACCACAATTGCAACAATATAATGATGCACAGGTACACCATCTTCATTTTCCTCTCGGGGTGTAAAATCTGTTTCATGGTAAAAATGGATTATAGTAGATATATTAGATCAGATGAGGTGATGGTAGAAGAAAAACAATAATGGAGAAGTAAGTATCACTAACCAGGTTCAACAGATATAGCTGATATAAGAGGACCATGAACTGATCCAAATGGTATAGCAGTTGTGCCTTTCCCAGCCCACTGCAAGCGAATCTCTAAGGTACTGCTATCCACTGTAGCAGTGAAGTTTTTGATGATTGCTTTACCAACTCCTCCTGCTTCTTGTGCAATATTGAAATCCTTCAGCACCAACTTTCTCTGCAATACTTCAATCCAAACACAAATGGTTCATGAAGATCAAGAGGAAGTTGTTAACATTAACATGTGGTGGACAATGGTAAGATGATGAAACCATGCACCTGAACATAGATGTCAAATACACGCCTTCCAAGGCTGCTATATGTTTCATCATTTGTGAACATTATTTCTGCAAAGTGAAGGCTTATTGTGTAGCTTCCATTTCCCATGCAAAATGCATAATATGTGAGAGAAAGAGGAGAAACACGTGCATCCATGTTCAATTCGGCATTGTTCATATCAAGTTTAGTTGTGTTAGACCAAGTGTAGTAGTCCACGCGACCACTATCGAAGAAATGACCAGTGTTGCTAAACACCCAATTTGATCCTGTTCGATGAAATCTTGCTGGTCCAGCTTCTTGTGAGTCATCATCATATTTTATGTTTCCATTAGAAATTGACTTTCCTCCACAATTTACATGGAGAGAGTACCAAGCTGGGACAAAAAAAAAAAAAAAAGGGTGAAAAATTAGTTAAGGAATCAAGCATAATAAGAATTGTTAGAAGAAAAATATCGAAAGTAAATATGTATATAAAACTCAAATTTTCACCTTCATGAAAAATAGAAACGGGAGGATGATTAATTATATGCGATTCAAAATTGAAAAGAATGGTAAAAACAAAAGAAATGAAGAAAAGAATGAGACCCATCATTTGTTTTTTTTTTTTTTTTCTTTCTTTGATTTTGATGTGCTTTTGCCCATCAACCTTTTATTAAAAAGGAAAGTGATATGAATCACTGAATCTGGAAGTAAATGTTTAGTCTACAACCTAATAGTTGGAAATAATGGAAAGAACTCTCACTTTATAGAACAAAGATACGCACAAAGAGTACAAAAAGTGCAATCAAAATTGATACAATGCCCGCTAAACAAAAATCTAATTCATTAGAAATCATTGACAGATACCATACATGATCATGAGAGTGGAATTTTTCTTATAAACTATAAGCACGTGTTGGAAAGTGATTATCTATAGGAAGTATCATATCAACAAACTATAAGATATTATAACAAAACTACAAAATTGGACAAGTTCAAAGAATAAAACATTAGCTAAATATTAATGTTAGAAACTTATAACATATAAACTTACTTTTAGGACAGTTAAGGTTCCCTAGACATGGAATCATTCCCCTGAGAAAATAACAGACATGCTAAGTCAGTGTTGTCACATAATAAGCATAAGATGATATTAATTAGCATTAGTAATACAAATCTTACAGGTCATTTCCCTTCAAAGATGATGCAAACAAGTTCCTAAGGCACATAGTAAATGGACAAGGCTCAGCTAATATCTTAAAATTCTCAAAAATAGAAAAATATGCAAAGGAAAAGATTCTTACACGCTTCCCTGTTGACATGTCAATTGCTCTGGGTTTTCGATGGTCAAATTGTTATATGAGAGATCACTGTGTCAATTTATGCATGTGATCAATTCAGAACCACAGATGAAACTAATAATTGTATCTAACACTAGTTGGCACAGAAACGTAGAAGACATAATTTAGTGTAACAAATCATAAGTTGCACTTCAATAAGTACTTACGTGTAGTCTGGCCTATCTATCCAGTTGGGTAGTGGTCCAGTGAAAAGGTTTCCGGTTAAATATCTAGGTAAAAACAATTAAAAAAATTCAATTTATAGAACTATAAATTACACTGATAAACTATCAATATGATGAATAATACAAAAAATAAATAAAACCTATCCCAAATTATTTTATGATTCCCAAAAAGATATAATATCTACACTACTCTATCTGTTCCCTTTTAAATATTTTTTTGGTTTTATTTGTTATTTCCAAAATTTAATACAACATTGATTACTTGTTATTTTTATTTATATCCTTACCATTCACTTAAAATTGAATCACTTTACATAAATATAACCACAAGTTTGATAACGTCTCTTTTGATATATCTCATATCATTATTAAGATTAAAGTCTATACTTTATCTAGGTCTATAAATTTAACTCCATTCAGGAGTCTAAACTCCTCCTAAAATTATTTAATATTAATATCCACTATGAAAAGTCTCCTAAAATTGTATGCTTTGGAAAAAATCAAAGCACTATGTTTCAAATCCTAAAATGATTTAATATTAACGTGCACTGTAAAAGGACTCCTGAAATCGTAAACGTCCTTTGGAAAAGAACCAACTCTAACTTATATCAAAGGTGATAGCGACAATGGTCTTAGAGGTTGTCCACTTCTTTCTATCAGGTATCTTTAAAAGGTTCAACTGGTGACTTTATTAGTGTTTTTACTATTTTTAACTGAACTACAAATACTATTTTAGCTAAGTTTATTGTTGTTATAACACTTATTGTTGAACTCGCACACTTAAAAGGTTGAAATTCTCTTTGGTTGGAATGTAAATCACAAATGATGGTTAAAGTTTTTCTTTTCAGATCAGAGGTTCTTCGGAAAATCAGAGTCAAATAGAATAAATGCATTTCTTATAATGACTTTCTGAATTTTAAAATTTCCTATATTCTTAGGAAAGGGAACAAATGTGTTCATATTTTAGGTATTAAAGCTGGTAAAGATTTTATTTGGTGGGATTATTTGTATGTAGGAGGTTTTCTTTAGAAATAGTTTTTCATAGAATATAAGTTTATGTTATTTGTTGTATGAGTTTGACCTAAATCTCTCGAGTTTGTATTTAGTATTTCCTAACACTTATATTGATGTAAAAAAATGTTCTCTTTTGTAATAAAAAAAAATCTATTGTAGGTACAAATAAAAAAAAAATAACAAATTTTATAACGTTTTCTTAAAGTGAAGAAAAATTATTATATTTCTTTTTTTCAAAAATAATTTTAAACACACTTAAAGAGGAAGGAATATGTATTTTTTTTCTCATAAATTGTTCTTCCCTTTTTCATATTGAATTCATGTTCTAAATGTAAGGATAAAACATTTATGTCGGTCGAAACTATAAAAAAAGTTATGAATAAAGACCACTTGAAATGAAAATATATTTGTAAAGAAGTCGAGATATTCATATATTCTTAATTTTTGTAAATGTTAAAAACATTGCATTATAAATTTACAAAGTTCCCACCAACAACCATATCTTGGTTCAAACTAGTTTTTGTTTTTGAAGTGTATTCATTCTAATTTAGACCTAAATTTCAAACATGGTTTACCCAAGTAACAAAGATATAAAGATTTAGCTGATTGGTTCAAACTGTCAATTATCATTTTTATTGTCAAATCCTATACTCATTATACTAATTTGAATTATGGACGGCTTCTATATATAATGTCCTAGAGAAGCTCTTTGACTATAAATCCCCACTAAACTAATAGAAGATTTTGTGATACCACCCAACTATATGCAAAATATATGAATTCATTATGGTGAAATAACAAATCAAATTGAAATTATAAAATGTTGCTTACAATATATTTATATCGTTTAGGCCACCCAAGGTTCTTGGAATCGGTCCAGTTAATTTGTTAAAGCTGAGATCTCTGGAAAAGGGATAATGTCCACAAGTATTATATAAGAGTTGAAACTAATAGTGTCAGAAAAAGCATCATATAATGTTTAGTCCCAACAATCCAATAGAAACAACATAATAGACAAGAATGAAGTGCAATAATTTAATCAAGAAAACGTGGTTTGAACTGGAAATTTAGTAAAAGTGTAAATGATCCAAAATGGTAAGTATAATGACGATTAAATTGATGATTACTAATATTTTGAGCATTATATTTGTTGAGCAAGAGAATATGAGCCAATTTTCCAAGAGTTATATAAGTTCATTCATAAGATAAATCAAGATGTACATATTTTGTGTAATTGACATAATATACAGCTACAAATGAATATGATTTCGTAAAAAGGTTATAGTACCCCTAATTCTTTATTTATTTACCTACAACAATTAGTAAAGAGTTTGAAATTCAAAAATGATACTAAAGAAGGTTGAATATTAACAAATGTAATAGAAAAGAAATTAAACATCACTTACAATGAGTGTAAGCTAATGAAATTTCCAAGGTATTCAGGAACTGTTCCTATAAGATTGCAACTCCTCAGTACTCTAGGAAACCAATTAACAACATGTAAATATGTAGCACAATAAAGGAATTAAAATCGTTTATTCATTATTCTTAATAATAAGAGCATTTGAGACACTATTAACACAATGTATAATAAATGAGAAATTATTATATATAGGAATCCAAGTATACTCACAGTGTTTGCAAATTTGTGAAGTTTTTAAGTTGGGGAAATTGAGAATCTGGTCCTTTCAAGTCACTAATTCTCCTGCATCACATCTCAAACATGGTGAGTATATAGAAGAGTAAAATAAATTATGAAACCTTGGTTGCAACATACTTACAAATCAGTGAGGTTGTTCAAAAATGAAATTCCTGAAGGAATTGGCCCACTAAAACCACTCCCTTGCATCACCCTATTACAATTAAAAACAATTGTTCTAATAAACAAACAAATAAATAGAATTAAATGGCCCAAGAAAAAAGGTTCATACAGCCTCTCTAGACTTGTCCATCGCTGAATGAAATCAGGTAAAGTTCCAGAGAATTGATTGTCACCAAGTCGACTGCATAATAATGAAAGAAATGTTCATTTTGAAAACATATAGTTAATGCAATTGAGAATAATAAAAAATATAATAAAAGAATGACACTTACATATGCTTTAATGTAGTGAGTCTAGCAAATGTTGTAGGTAAATTTCCAGTAAAATAGTTGGATGTAAGAAGCCTATATAAGTAACATTGAACATTAGAACATAAGGCATAAAGAGTACAATGCATTAATAAAAGAAACTCAGTGAATTTGGAAATAATTTTCTCATGATGATTATCTAAGCACATTGAAGAAGACAAATCAAAAACATGTGAACAAAATTTTATCAATGAACACAAGTACTATTTAATTTTTCAGTGGTAAAAATTAATCAACTAAACAAAATCAACAAAGTGGCTTACAATCTTTCAATTCGAGGGAGATTTCCAAGCTCTGGAGGAAGCTCTCCAGATAATTGATTGAACTCCAGGACCCTAAGTTTAAGACAATGAGTTGCCAGAAACTTTCATAAAACTGAAAAGGGTAAATTACTGCATGTGGACGACCAAAAACTTACAGACTTTTCAGTGTGGTGATGTTTCCTAATTCTTTTGGTATTGGACCTGTTACCCGATTTCCAAGAATGGATCTGTCATAATTAAGAAACATGCATAATTAACTGGTTGAATGTTTAAGAAATTAGTAGAAGAATATTTTAAAAAAATATAAAAAAATAAATGCTTTTAATTCTTCTTATGAATAAATGTTCTCTTTCAGCTTAAAAAAATAATCCTCTCCATTTTCAAAAAAATATGCTTTTTCTATATCGAGTCTAGGTTTTACTAGGCTTGAACCCACCCTTTGTTAAAAGTACTTGACCTAAGTTGGTTTGTTTATCTATAAAAGGTTGTTTTAACGAATAAACCTATTTTAAGGATTTACTTTGTCACAATTTAATATCAAGATAAATGTGAAAATATGAAAATATACATGTTAGAATTTATAAGAATCAAATATAATCTATTTATATGATATAAACATATTTTAAAGTCTAATTTGACATTTATGACAACCTATTTAAAAAGACATTTTGTAGTGTGACCTTTAAATTAGACATAAATTTATGTTTAAACTTTTTTTATGTAGGTATATGCTTAATATTTTATAAATAAATAAATTCAGAATTTTAATATGTTATCTAAAAAATTAAATATTCTTTAATAAAAAAATGACCGAAAAAACTTTTTGATAAATAAATAAATAGACTTTAATAAAAGAAAAAAAAAACTCCACCTAATTTATTATGTGTAAAAGCTTAACGAAACATATATTTAGAATAGGCTAGACCATACCTGACCTGACCTATCTTATTCAGTTTATACTTGACACAAAAATTGACTCATATTATTTAATTATTTATTTAAATAATGCATAATAAATTTCCATAAAAAACTAAAAAAAATTGTTTCAATTCTTTTTATATCTAACTCATAAAATCATATTCCTTTCACACTCAAAAAAAAGTATAAAAGAAATTCATCTTTCAATTATTTATACTTGTAATTATCTTTGGAGAGAACATAAAAAAAAATACATTTCACCATTTTTCATAATAACAAACTAACAGGAAAAAAAGAATCAAAGGAAATGAAGGAAAGGAGCAGGGAGAGAGTACATGTTAACAAGCTTCATGGAGCCCCATTGTGGAGGAATTGTACCATTAAGGTAGTTTCGGGTGAGGTCACTGCCACATTTCAAGTGAAATAATCAAACAAGTAAATGATGATTGTGGCAAAGAGATGCATCTTTAGAATTAGGTTTAGAATTACATACATTTCTTGGAGGTATCGCAATCTCACTAGTTCACTTGGAAGAGTGCCCGAAAGATTTTGTGACTTCAGAACACTGCAAAAATGAATATATCAAATACTTGAAATATATGGTTTTAATTTTTTTATCAGAAAAAAAGTTAATTTAATGAAGAAAAACTTGAAATATTCTAATCTATATACACACGTTATATACATCACGAGAGAAAGTAAACAGAAAACAGAAAAAGAAAAGCTACATATGTTATCTTCTGGGCGTTGAAGTATAAGTCTAAACTGAAAATGCAATAATGTGTGGATAGTTATTATTTAGAGTATTTCGAATCATAGAAATAAATTTCTTATCCAGATTAAAACATGAGCCACATAAATGGAAAATACAAAAGAGCAAGCTTCACTTACTCATATTGGTGCATGCATCATAGGATTTGCTTGAAAATAATGTGTAGAAAAGGGATTGGATGATAGAGAGAGGAGAAGGCATTGTTATCATAGCTTAACAAGAAAATTGCATTACTGATTAACAAGATGATTGATCATATGTGAAAAGTAACAGTACACTTTATTTTGTTTTATTCTGATAAAGTTACTGCAATTACTTAGGAGGGATTAATTCTTGGTAACGTATATACGTACACCTGAAAGGATGTTGGGAAAGGTATTGTGTTTCTTATCTGCAGGCTCTAATAATTTTAATTTTTGATTAATTATAATTTTATTTTATTTTTAATTATTCATTATTGTTTTCTTTGGTCGTAAAATGGTGAGAATATAAATGTACTATCAAATAGAATTTGATTCTAGTTTAATATTTTTTTTAAAAAATGAGAAAAAATAACAAGCCTATTATTTCCAGGAATTTGCTTCATTTATGTGAATTTTTCCTCAAAATTTTACTGTACTGTTCTCCATTAGGCTTAAGCTACAAAGTCTGAGAAGTTAATCGGCCGCAATAAAACCTAACAAACTTATGACGTAATTGCTTCCTGCACCCCTCATTTGCTTCCCGAACCCATCAAAGAGGGTTGTGAGAAGCATGTTTGGTGTTTCTGTAATTTGGTTGTTTTGCAGCGTTTGAGGCAACTTCTGTTGTGGTTCTGCGGAGGTTTTTCAAAGGTTGTGTTGTTAGAGTTGTAGAAGATACCATTCTAGTTTTTTCTTTTCATTTTTGGAAAGGAAATTTCAGAAAAATTAAGAAATTTTACTTTTGGAAGTGTTTTTTCTTTTTTGTGTTATATTCCGGAATAACTTTTCCCAAACATGTTTTTAGAAACTGCATTTTAGAACTCAAATTAAACTTTAAGGAAACAGTATTTCGGAACTACTTCTTACACCTCAAAATTTATTGTGAAATATTAATTTTAGAAGTCGTTCTTACACCCTCTAAATTCATTTTAAAATACTAATTTTGGAAGTTATTTTTATACCCCTAAGTATTCATTCTAGAATACTAATTGGATAAGTCGTCTTTATACTCCTAAAATTTATTCCGAAATATGAATTCCAGAAGTCATCATTTGTACACCTTCCAAAGGCTTTAAAAATATGATAGGATGCAAGAGGCAAACGAGGGGCTGCAGGAAGCAATAATTTCCTAAAATGTATGGTTAGAGAGAACAAAGTTTGTTTGACTTCGATGATTTCTGCTGTTTTAAGTATTTTTAATTTGATTGTATCTTTTATCCTTTTATTTACTTACATCCTTCATTTTTGTTGATTTTCCATGTCAAAATAATTAAATATTAAGCTAAGAAGAAATGTTAAATAATATTTACTTAATATTTTTCTTATTTAAAATAGTTTTAAAGAAACTTTTGAGTTTTTTAGAAATATATTTTACATATATATATATATATTTATTATTTAAATTTAGAAATATTTAACAAGATGATTTACAAATATATTTTACTACAAATATAGAATACATAAATAGAACAATTCATAACCTCCTCCACGTAACATATCTCTTTTCTGTTAAAGTTTTATTTCTAAAATCCAAAAACTCAAAAACCTATTTTGTTAGACTCTGAGATTGAAAGACTTACATGCTCACCACGTGGCAGACAGTAGCATTGGCAAAAAGGCAATTGCAGGTGACAGCATTCTCACTTCCCTTCACTTGAACAGGTGAAGACCAATTTCTTTCTCCACTGCATGGATCTACACTGAAATCCCAATCCTTCTTCCCAAGTGTCTTAGCTATCTCTTTCATTACTTCCACTGTGTATCAAATCAAAACCAAACACCAAATTAATGCTACCCCCACCACATATGTCCTCTTTTTCAATTCCAAACGGAATTGTTTTCTCACCCAGCTGAGAATTAAGATAAGAAAAAATAAACTACATTCAATCACATACCATTATGTATGTTTTCTTTATTCATTTTTATTGTAATAACAGTGGTCTTCTATACAAATAAACTTTTCCATTAATAAGAATAAAAAGTAATTCGCTTATTCCATGAATTAAAATTAAGGAAATAACCTATGAAAAAAACACTTCAACAATACATTATTTCAAATCAGTTATATAAACTTTACATTATATTTAACTCGAGTTTTCTTTCCATTTATATATTATTTAACTTGTTTACTTTTATTCTAGTTAAAATATATTTGTTTTCTAACAATAAATTAGTTTTAACTTCATAAACATAGCTCTTTATAGGGTTCCTTTGGACGAATTTTACTATCAGGAGAAAAATACAAAAAAAAAAAAATTGAAATATGACTTCTTTATATATGTTAAAATTAGGTTATATACTAAAAATAAGAATCCAGAGAATTTATACGAAACACTTTTTTATAAATTAATTTTAATTTATAATGAAGTCAATTTCACTTTTTTCTTTAGAAGTTTTATGGAAAATATATTCCTAATATACATAATGAATGAATTGTGTACCTTCATCTTGAGGCATAGTAGCTCCCATAGCCAAAGAAAAGATCAAACAAAAGGCAAGAAACCATAGATGGAAAAGTAGAGGGAAACTCATGTTGATGATGATGACCGGAATAAGCTCTAGATTTGAAATGAAGAAGCTAGAGATAGAAACCTTGAGATTATATATATAATATTGTTGACGGTGTTTAAAAGAAATATATATTACAGAAAGACAAAAATGAAGCTATCTTATTTGCAAGTTTATGTCTGAACGTAGATACAAGTCAATTAGATATTAAATACATGAAAGACTTGATTTGCCAGCTCGTATGTAAAACAAGAGGGAATAGAAAAATGTTGAATAGAAAAGTTCAAGGTTTTCTTGAAACACAGGCTAGGTAGCTACTTGAGTTAAATATATGAATGTTGATGAAGTATAAAGGATGTTTCACGTGTAAACCTTGAAATGTGTGTAATTTTGTTTCAATTTGTGATAATTTTTTCAGCAAGTTGCTAATTTGATACTAGTTACGTTGTTTCTAGTTATAAAATAAAAGGCGACTTTTTGGTAAACGAAGTCAATGAAGTAAGAAAGGAAACAAATGAAGTCAAACAATGGGAAGAAAATTAGAGAATCTTAGAAAAGGGAAGATTGATGATAGAATTTATTATTCACTTCTAGTTACGAAGATGTTGCTCACGAAGATAGCTTCATTTTCGATAGGAATATAATATTGATTTTACAGTGTTTATTCATTTTTATTATTAAACCGTGGCTAAAGCTTATCCGTGGATTTTGAATAGGAAATGTGTGAGTTACCAATTTGCTTCCATGTTCCAACCATATATGAGACAGATTTGAATCAAATCAAGTAGTGTTGAAGTGATGAAGTCCCTCGTATGTGACTGTCATTTTTACTAATTAATTATTTGTTTTAGCCCTTAATAGAATAGGAAAACATTTTCTACATTTTTTTATTTTCTGAAATTTATTTTTTCTAAACCAAAATTTATTCCACACTTTATTCTTAGAATGTATAGATGAAAGTGAAAGATTAACTAAGAAAATAGAAAAAAAGTGGCAAATATAATATAAGATATGATGAAAAAAAAATATAGAAAAGTGTTGGGCTGAGTTCTCTCTAATTGAGGCCCAAAACCCAAACGGCCTAACCAATTTAGGGCAACAAATGAAATGTTTCTTAAGGGTAGCTGCTGCCTCCCTTCTCCCTCCAATTTTCGCAGTCATCTTTCACAAAGAACAATCTTGGATGTTCTGACGATCCGACGGTGAAAATTTGTCCGATCAGGCTGAAATTTTAGCCGGAGGTTTCTCTCTTATTGTTCTTCGTTTTGTCCGGTGGGATTGCTCATCGGAGTTCTGCAGAAGCGCCAGAAATTCTGTGAAGTGCTATTGACCGCAGCAAATTTTTGCCAGCGTAAATACTCGTTGTTTCTACGATCCAACGGTGAAAACATCTCCGATTCCTCTGAAATATTTACTGGAGCTTCCTGACTCATACTGCTTCATTTTGTTCGGTGCGATTTGAAATTGGAGCTGTATTTGAAGCGCAGAAAATTTGGGAACAGAGAGATTCTTGAACTCTTACTTTGTTAAATTCCTAATTGTTGATTTGGGCCATTGTTGAGGATTAGGAAGAGTTTAATTGATATGCTCTATGATTAAGTTTAGAAGGACTTATTGTATCTGTTGATTTGATGTTAGTAGAGTATTTACCATTCTGTGGGTTTTTTAATCTCTTTTGAGAGGTTTTTCCCACGTTAAATATTAGGTGTTGATTTCTCTTCTGTTTTTTATTGTGTATTGGATATATTTGGTTGATTGACTACATTCAGGGTGCTTCCGTATTGTTTTGGTTGGTAGTCCATTCTATTGTTTCCGCTGCAGGAACTCACAAAAAGAAACTAGAAGAAGAAATAGATTAAAAGTGAATATTTGTTAATAAAAATTCATGTTTTCATCTCTAGGAAGTGGTAAGTTATTTTACTACATCTATTTTACTTATAACATATTTAGAAACTTTCTTATTGTGGTTGTGTTGAACAGAGAGCATAAAGAAATAGCAAGTTAATGTTTAACTTCTTGAAATGGAGAATCGGGTGCGAGATGTGTCAACGTTTTTCTTTTCAAGATTTTTTAAAAGATTTGTAGAGAATATTTTGTAAACGAGGGAAAGTGTAGGAAGTATTTAATTTTAAGAGAAGAAATAAGGAGGGAGAAAGATTTGGGTTCATAACCTTTACGGGAGTAGGAAATGAGAGGCAACTAGAGGCACACTACGACATTTCACAATAGTAAATACAAAAATGATAGTGAACGTACTTATCTAAAATAGAGAAGGGAGAAGCTCATTCAGGAACATGACACTAATATGTTAGTAATGAAAAAAAATAGTCCAAGAAAATATGGTGAAACAGAACGTAATAGGTCCTCATGTGAATATGTTGTAGGTAAAAGAAAAAAGAGAAAGGAAAGGAAATGAAAAAAAAAAAAAAAAGAAAGGAAAATCAATTATAAAGATTCTTAGGAAAGGTGGAAAGGAATGACAATATATACTTTTCAATTTTAATTTCCAAAATAGATAGAAAAAATTTATTTACTAAAATAGACAAATTTTACCCGTTAGATAGGCATACTTTTAAATTAGTTAAAATAAAAATATGACATGCTAGAGATTTCAATTAATGACATTAATTAAAATCATTTCTCTCTCTGCAATCATTTTTTAATTATTTGATATTATGATTGTTAGGTTTAACAATTAATAAAAATAATAATAATCATTATATAATAATAATTAACAAATAATTTTTTAAATTATTTAGCACTATGTTTGTTACTTTAACAATTAACAAAAAAATTAATAATAATAATTAACAAAACTGTAATAAAAAAATTAAGACATACAAATTTATTTTAAATTAAAACAAAATAACAT
>Ga0099825_1002126_pt1 | contig 26175 bp, 5 predicted proteins | sample SiratroredBW_FD_76838 | JGI IMG/M metagenome (GOLD analysis project Ga0099825, IMG submission 76838) | Root nodule microbial communities of legume samples collected from California, USA - Siratro red BW | ecosystem: Host-associated > Plants > Roots > Nodule | place: USA: California | collected... | reverse complement strand
TTTTTTTTATCCTAAGATTATTATTGCTTGGTGAAAAAACAATTTTGAGAAAACAGGAGTTGAACTATAATTTAAAAAAAAAAAAAAAAAACCGAATATATCTAACATGATTCATGCTCAACCCTTTCTATCTTTTTTACTGGATGCCTCTTTCTTTGAGATTGAAAGATAAATCTCTCATTACTTCCATTTCTTAATTTTGTCGTCGAGGTCATCCACTCTTTAACTCTTTCTCTAGCACGATCGACTCTTGTTTTGAAGATATGGATTTCTCCTTCCATTACGAAACATTTGAAGACAATTCCCTTCTAGTATAATTATAGCGCTTTTTTAGTTAACTTGTATTGTTTGTTCTATTTTGTTTACTTGTCGTAATGATCTATAATCATTGCAATTTTGATAAAAACGACTAAAGAGTTCACAAAAGATATTATATAAATTGTGTTGAATCTCATTTCCTCTTAATATACTTGTTAGTTGCTTTGCTATTCTTAGTATATTATATTATTGGGAATAAGAATCACTTTTAAGTTCCGGGACATGCTAATGATGTGAAAAAGATACAAATGATTATTTTTTTAAAATAAGTATGTATTCTAAAAAATATATATTTTATCAGCAACGAAGATTTCTTTAAATAAAGTAAAATCAAACAAAAACAATAATGCTGAACTTGTTACCAATATTGGTCTTTTATATTTGCTACCTTTTCTTGTTTCAGCTCACAACACTATTATGATTTTTTAAATTCATTAGATTTGTGAAACACATAATGTATAACATTTGAAATATGTAACTAAAAGATATATAAGAAGAAAAAATCTACTAGTTTGTGTAGACAAATTAATAGAGGAGTAACCTAACTTCCTTGTAACTATTTTTTCTTTTGAGCATCAAATATATTTAACATATGAATTTGAGTAGAAAAGGGGTTATTCTAGTTGTATTAATATTACTGAAATGAAATAACAAAGAGAAACTAATTTTAATATTTTCATTTTGAATTTCGTGCACACCCAGGGGCGTTATTAGACTTATGCTGAAAGTTATCTAGTATTTATAACATTAATTTGTTATATTAAAAACATAAGACCGAATATCTATACTAAAAAGAGTTATACAATAAAAAAATTGATTCAGGTAGCATAATAAATTGGTTTGATTTAATTCAAATATTTTTATATCTAAAATGAACCATATATAATTTTTATAATAAGATTGAATATATTTTTAATCAAAAGAAAAATTAAACCACATTTTGAATTACTATTTACATGCCAAAACAATCACAAGTTATTGAACTTATAAACTCAACAAAATATCACAATTAAAAGTTTGCTACAAAATAATATGAGATATTATCCAATAAAAAAGTCCAATAATATTAAAAAACATAACAACACAAATTCATATTAATAAATAATCACTTCAAATTCAAAATATAGGTAAAAATTAACCCACTCTTACGCTAACAAGATTAGCTAATATAATTTAATTTTACTAATATCATTCAAACATTCTTTTTTAAAAGTTTCCACATTAAATCTTGGTATAAAAAATTATTGTAAATAGAATTTTATTAATTGAAGGGCACTGTAAAATTATGCAATTAATTAAGAAAAAATAATTAAAAATTTACTTATATTTAAATTCAATTTTTTTATAATAATTCAGTCTGAAGAGAATAGATGCTGTCCATTTAATCCGTTATTATTCGTCGTAATGACATTATAACTGTTATCATATTTTATTTTTTCAAAAATGATTGTTTTTATCAATTATTTCAAAACTGGTCTAACCCATCAGGAATCACCATATCAAGCTAATAAATTTTCTGGTTGAATAAGGTGAACTGAAATATTTTTAAACCTCAATTCTATATATTAACTTATTCCGTCTTATATTGAATGAGGCTATGCATGGTCCTACTGACATATCACCATATGACATTAGAGAATATTATCAAATACAGTAGACAACAATACCTTTTTTTTAATTTAAAACTGATACTTGTAGTAAATGGTTGGTTGATCATGCATTGACCAGTCTAATAAGCACCATTATTAAAAAAAATGTTTTTTAGATGTTTCTTCTTTTGTCTAATTGTATTAGATTTAAACCGGCAGATTTCAGTTTCAATGTGAATAGTTTAATATACATGTGATGTTCAATGGGAACGAGTGATTATAGTAGTATCTTGGTTTTTATATGCCTTTTTTTGTATATGTTATTGTATCGTTAGTTCATGATAGAATTTTTCTCTATAATTAGCGTAATTATAGAGTAATAGACCTTTTGTTAGATGTATCTCTTCTCTATTAAGTTAAAATCCATTCGGCTGACAAAATTATTTAGTCCATTTCAAATTTTTTTTATGTAATATGTATATCTAATACCATGGCTCTTTCTATTTTTTTTATATATAGAACTTTGGTATATACTTTGCGACCGAAAAAATACATGAATATAACGATATGTAGTGAATTTTAAGAAAAACAACTACCAAATCTCTCAACCATATGGTCATTCTATTTATATTTTTATTGATTATCAGTTTTAATATTATTTAATTTGATTAATTTTATTAATTTTGTATTCTAAAATAGATTTTTAGATTAATATCATAAGTCAATAAAATGCAAGTAATGATAATTTTTATTTTACAAAATTATTAAAGAGATGTTGACTATGTTATGATTTATGTATTACTAATAATATTTAAATTTTGATTAAATTAATATATTTTTATATTATAATTTCAATGTTATTAATTATTATATATTTTACATATTAGGCATCTGATTAAGAAAATTCTCTTAACGAAGAAATAAATTATCAACATCAAGAACTATAATTGAATAATGTTATTTAATTTTTTATTATATCTAATTTTGTGATTGAGAATAGATGATCTTTCACTAATATCATTATTTAAGTCGTTTACATTATTTTACCTTGAAGTTATATATTTTATTTTTTATTTCTTTTATGAATATTATATTCAATTATAAATAAAAAAATAAAACCTAACCCATTTTCATTTTTTACATGTTTCAAAATTTATCTGCATTAAATTTATATATATATATAAAAAATGAAATTAACAGGACTATAAAACTCCTATCAAAAACTGATAATTGGCATTAAGAGAGTTCCAAACCACCAAGCAATAATGTGGTGTAAATTTGGAGAAATAAGAGGAGTGTAAAAAACTTCTAAAAATAAGAGTTTAAATAACCGTAAAGAAGTCACTACATATTACAAACCACATTACAAACCACCAGTAAGTTTTGTTATTTTAGAAATTAGTAAAAATTGCCCATAATCAGTTAGTGATATTGAATTCATCAAGAAAAAGATAAACTGTTGGTAATGCATTTAACAGGAGTTAAAATCACTAAAAATATTAAATAGAACCATAGTTAAATATAATCAATGCTTTCCACTTATCATTCATGTTAATATATATGATGTACCTTAATGATACTGAAATAATATTTTTTTTTCTATGTAAATACTTAATAGATAAAAGTTTTTATTTATTTCTCATCTAATAGATGCTCTTTTCATTTTATTTTATTTTTCCTTCTCCTACTTCCATTGTGAACATATTCTGGGTTCTTTTTAGTTCTAATCCTATAAATAGACCTAAATGTATAAAGTGTATTTATTGTCACCTATAAAATTGAAGAAGAATCAAACTAGAATTACTCTATTATTATTCAATTGTTATTTTGGTACATCTCCATATGGTTTGCAGTAGGATCCAAAATAATGATACAAAGAAGTTTGAGTTAGTTATATGTAAGCAAAACTACAAGAAAATTACTTTTAACCATTATATTTTTGGTAGAAAGTTTTGTATTGATAATGTAAGTTATCATTTATTATATGTTGATGAAATAATTATTATTGGAAAAAATATTTACAAAATTGACAAAATGGAGAAGAAATTGGGGGAGTGCAATGGAACATGTGTGTCATAAAGGAAAAAAAAACTTTAATTGTCACAAGAGCATTATATTAAAAAAAATTGATTCATAATAAATAATATATTTTTTCTTTGAATAATATATTTCATGTCATGTCATGATATATGATTGTTTATCTTTGAGGTGTCAGTCTAACTAAGATGTCAAAATTTATAGTGATGTCTAACATGAATTTAAATTAAAAAATAAATAAATATTGTGAAATGAATTGTGAGATATTTGTACTGTATTTTTGGAATGAAATTGTGTTTTGGTGGTGATAAACCTACTTTTTGTGGGATACTCAAATTTAAATATAGCCAAAGACATTGATTTCTAAAAGCCTACTTTACTTAGTTAATTAATTTTGTAGGGAGAGTTGCAACTTGGTAGATATTGATATCTACTATTTGCAAATAGTCAAAGAGTTATTTATCTCATTAAGGATTTAACTTTTCATTTAAGCTTAAATATTTTGATGTAAGGTATTATCATACATAAGATATTTTTTTGAGTTATAAGTTGTTGAAGTTAGCATATATTCATATTAATGTTAATGGAATTGATATGATGATTAAAGATATTATTGAAAGAGATAGTTGAAGTTTATTGTGAGTTGTTAGTTAGTGTTAGTTATGAAAATAAGATTTGCTTTATTCCCTTCTTAAGAATAAGTCAAAATATGTAAATTCTATTTCTCTTTCTTATTTAAGAGGATTTGGGACAAATTAAGATTATGTATTTGAAAAAAAAAATATATATATATATATATGTAAATTTCATTTATCTCTCTTATATAACTTATCTCCCTTATTTAAGTGGATAAAGGTCAAATTAGGATTATATATTTGAAATGGATTTGGGACAAATTAAGATTATGTATTTGAAAAATATGTAAATTTCATTTATCTCTCTTATTTAGGTGTATAAGGGTCAAATTAGGATTATGTATTTGAAAGACTCATTATTAAAAAATATAGCAGCAAATAGAGATACAGGAAGTAGGTAAAACCATTGTGATTCTAATACACCTACTAGACTATAAATTTTCATCATTATATTGATTTAATTTTTTGAAATCTAGTTCAACAATAATGATTCTTTGTTTTCAAATGGTTAGATAATCAATTGAAAATCTGAGAAAAGGGAGAAAGATTATTTGCAGTAACAATTTTATTTTGAAGTTTTTATTTTTTTTTTATTTGTGAACATTATTATTTAGTTTTTTTTTAGTTGATTGTATGTATATGCTTGTTGAGAAACTTTTATGTACTATTTATTATTCATAACATAATTATTTTGTTATTTGAATATCACTATTTTTATTTTAATTGACTTTTCACATTAAAACTATGTGTTTCTTGTAAGTAAAATTTTTCTTTTCTGTGTTCTATTTTATTAATATTACTCACATTTTTTTTACAAGCTGTTAGAAAATTTTATTCCACTATTCAATTCTCTATTATTAATTTTTTATTTAATTTTTCCGTATTTATCACATCATTAAATAATAATAATAATAATATTGTTATCATTACAATGACATTAAGATATCTACTATAAATATATATATATATATATATATATATATATATATATATATAGTAGCAAATCTCATATTGTATTATGTGTATTGTTTTTGTCTAATAAATATTGTAAAAATTAAAAAAAAAATATACAAAAGAAAAAATTATTCTATAACTTAATCTTATATTGTTATCTTTGTGCGTTACGTCCAATGTGTATAATTAAGCACGCTCTTAAAACAGCTTTTCATAAAAATAAAATCAACTTAAAATTTAGTTTAAAAAAAGTAATAAAATTATTAATGACTAAGATCATATTTTCAAATCTTTTCGTTAAAGATAAATGTTAAAAACAATATAAGATTAAAATACTTTGAATGGTTCTACAAAATTATATTAGGGTTGTCTGTTATGATTTTTAGCAGATAAAAGAAGTAGGTTAGAAAGTAATAACCAGTGTCTCTTTCATTGGTGAAAGAACAAGGAGGTTTGGAAAAGCAGTTTGCGTTTGTTTGGTTAAAATGTTTTGGATAAAGGTTCAGATGATTTACAGACACAACACGAGAGGCATGCAAGCACAGGCACGACAGGGAGAGAGGAAAAGGTCTTAGGGCATGGATTCATGGGAGAAGAAAACACGAACCATGGTCCATGCTATGTATGTTATGGCTTATCCGAGTTAATTGAATGCCAAATTAACAGCGTTTCCACTGCACCATGAATCAAATGGCAATGTGTCCTTTTCCATGGGTACACATATTATTATCACCTTCTTTGAACACGCTCCATTTCCTCCGTGCATAATCCTCCATTATTCTTCGAGCTGCCAAACATTGAACTATTTTGGCTAATACACATATCAGACAATTCAAAGCCTTGACTCAAAGTGAAGCCATTAACGTGGCGAAATTAATGGCTTTTTGAGAAGACCTAGACATAAAGGACTTGGATCAAATTCAAAATTGTACATCGTTTTGACTTTTTCTCAACATTTTTTTATATCTTGGAAAATATGTGTGTCGTGGATTGTAAAGCTATTTATTTCTTCACTATGGTATCTTTTTGTATTGGTATAGTATATAGAATAAGAATCTAACATTGTCGATTTAGTTTCTTGTGTATTGGTAGTGTATGTGTAAGAATTTAATGTTGTCAATTATTCATAAATTATTGTGGAGTGGTTTTTAAGATTTTTTTTGTAAAAATGTATAAACTTATATTGTATAATATAGTTGTGACAGAATTACAATGTAAAACCTTTTTTATACTAATTTATTTATGTGAAACGTTAACGTACAAATTATAAGAGAAAAGTGTCTAGTTTTTTAAACATATAAATAATTAGTTTGATGAAAAATTATAATTACCTAATTAAGTTAAAGAATTTAAATTGAGTATGTAAAGTTACAGATGGTATGTACGTATTTAAAGAAGAGAATAAAGGTTTTTGAACCTTTTAGCATATTCTTTTAAGTTTTAAATATATCATTTTAAGAACAACCATTTATTAAAAGAATCCATCTTTTAGAAAGTATATGTACTTCATACTTTTAACGTTTCACTTATACTTATAAATATATGTACAATACATTCAATGATTGGCTAAAAAATTGCCTATTCATTTGTTGATCATGAAGAGCCTTTATTCCTAGTTTTTTGAACCATCAAAATCACTACTATAATTTTTTATTTTTATATTTTGTGAATTTTTTTCAAATATTTTATAAAAATGTATAAGAAATTATTTTCTGCGACATTTTCTATAAATTTTTAAATTTCATAAAATATTCACGCACAAAATTTCAACCAATGTAAAAGATTCTAGAGCACTTAATTGTGTAGTAATACTCTTTAGAGACAGAAAATTAATTTCATGGTACAAGCCTACTAAATTATAGTAAAAAAAAATATGTTTTAGAACTAAAATGTAGACAATTTCATATTTAATTTTTAATCTAATTAATCAGGATTTTTTTATACGGGTTGTTTTCATGCCAACTATATGGCAAGAATTTGGATAAAATTTGTCTTGTAACTTGAATAGACTTAATAGTTTTCTACTAAATTATTATCATCATTTATTATTATTAAAATTAATACAATACTTATCATTTAAAATATTTTTTATGTACAAGAAAATACAAATTTTCAAGTGATGTTCATTCAAAAAGTCTAAATTTTTTTGTCATTTCAAATTAAAAGAATCACATCCTAAATATTATTATTAAATATATTAATACAAAAAGTATCGAAATTAATGTGTATATATATGTGATTATTAATATTTTTAACAAAATACAATGTTGTAAGAAGAGAATGTCTTTGTTCCTTAATTTTTCAATTGAATTGATTTGATATGTAAATTCGCAAACGTGTTTGACAGAAAGGAAGAATATTCTCTAGGTTGTGAAGCACGGATTAGTTGATTATCGCACGACCAACTGGGTTCTAATTCAAAACCAAGGCTGGTGGCAAAAATTCCACATGCTTCAAACTATAAATTCAATTCAAAAGTCCTCGTTCAAAAACAAATGTGGTGTTTTGAAAAAATGTACCAGTAAATAAATAGACTAGACCATATTGATTCACGTTTTATTAATCTAGTGGTAGTTAAGTAGTCATTCAAATTGAAATAGTAATTATATATATAGTTAATTAAGTTTGGATATTTTTTATTAAAAGTTTAAGTTTTACTGATTGTTTAAAATAATTTTTATTTTTATTCTATGTACTCTAGCATTTTATTTTTTCACTTAACCAGATAATATGATGATCATTTTTCGTTAATACTTTTTTAAGTCACTGATTAATTTTTTTTTATTCATTTTTTTTTTCGATTCGCTTGGCAACTCACTTCTTTGCTTTTTAAAATCGAATTGAGTACGAGTTGGAAAAAAATTAGAAGAAAAAACAAAGAACTAATTTCATGAAGTAAGAAGAAAAAAGTAACGACAAATTCCATCAACTCATTACTAGTAACAATAAACAATATGATACATAAACAAAAAAAAAATATTGTGAATACTCGAAAAAATAAAAACTTTTAAAATAGACTCACTTAAAAATATTCAAATTTATAAATACTTAAAATTTAATTATACATCTTATCACTAAAATTTCATATTTGTATTAGTTATTGAGTCTGTCGGCAAAGTTTTAATTTGATGAATTTTGTCACTAATGTTTTAAGATTAAGATATTTTACTTTTCAGTTTCAAATCAGTCAAATATTTTGTATTAATGGTTGTGGTACAAATGTGTATATATTGACAAGTTATTCATATTGAAATTCGTTATTTTTTGGAAATTATTAATCTTTTTATTTAAGTTTGATTGTACATTTTACCTTTGAGGTTACCATCAAGGTTTCAATTTGACGAATTTTATCATTAATAATTTGAAATTAAGCACTTTTTTTACCTTTCTGATTGAGGTTCATCAAATGTTTAATGTAATTATAACGCAATATATATGTGAAATAATCAAAGCTAGAATTAAAAAAAAATTAACAATATATAATTTTCATTTAAATTGTAATAACATTGAACTCTTTTACAATATCGAATACGTAAATGATGATGCTACAAAAAAAAAAAAAAAAAAAAAAAAAAAAAAAAAAAAAAAAAAAAAAAAAAAGAAAAAAAAAAAAAAAAAAAAAAAAAAAAAAAAAAAAAACGAACAAACAAACTCAAACCCCGGAACAGCACTACAACGTTTACAATGTAGAATAGATGAAGAAGAAGAAATGAAATGAGAGATCAGTTCGGTAACCTAAAAGTTGAAGTCTGCAGTCAAGAAGAAAGAAGAATAAAATCACGTGAAGCATAATTACAATCATTAGTTGTCGTTTAAATAAAAAGGAATTCATGTTTTAATTTTTATTTATTTATTTTCAGTGTGCACCATTTGTTAAACATTTATATCATATATCATGAATAAAACATTTCCGCAAATGTAAATATGCTTAATTTTAAAACATATGGTAAAATATATCAAATTGAAACTTCAAAGGTTAAATGTTTTTATTTTTTTTTAATTCTAAAATACTGTTTGACGTTGTTACGGTGTTATGTACCGTATAATTATTATCTTGCTTTTAAAGTAAAAAGAAAATAACAATATAAATTATTTGATTTTGAAATTAATTTTTTAAAATAAGAAAGTAAAAAAATGAGTATTGGAAAACAGGTGTAGATGGAGAGAATAATAACTAGAAATTTTAGTTCATAAGGTAGGTCCAGTAACTTGAGTCACACAAATTCCAGCGATGGAGTCAACACATATTTCACTCACGGCTCGTTAATCCAAATTTGAATTACTCTCTTGAAATTGCCATTCGTGCATGCAACATGCATTATAAACATGCATATTGACCACAGTCAAACAATTACTTTGCTTTTTATCTCTCACACCTCAAATTTCGGTCTAAAACAACAAATATTTTGTCACAAAGTCTACGCTAAACTTGCTGCCAGTACCATACAACCTTAATTTGTGGTTAAAAAAACTTGTGACATATTAATATATATATATATATATATATATATATATATATATATATATATATATATATATATATATATATATATATATATATAAACACTATAGTTTATTATTATTTTTCAATATATGAAACATACCATAAAATAAAAAACATGAAAGACCAAACTACTATACCTACACAAAGAAACCAATTTGGATCAATTTTAAAGTTAGCCAACTTGTTACTACAATTATTTCCTTCACGATAGATTAAAGAAAATTTGAACATCATATACTTAAAAAGCTGCATATATTTTTCTTTAGCTTTCTCTCATAGATTAAGAGATAATCAAACGAGAATAAAAGTTTCACACAACAAAATAAAATCATTTTTCAGCCACGCACAACTATAACTACTAGTTCAGGATATTTTAATAGCCAAAATAACTCTCACAGTTTCAACATTTTAAACTCCGAGAAAAGAAACGAAGTTTCCAATCTCTTCACCCTTCCTAAAAATAATGTCACAACTAGTATATCCCGAATAACATTTAGCAACTCCATCAATATTTACTTTAAATTACTTCACTTCGATATTCGAAGGATTTGGATCGTGGCAATCATTTTTCTAGATCTAATTTGGATAGAAAAAAACTTTAAAATATGATAAGTCACACATATTATTATTTATAAATTTTTTAAAAAGATCAATTAAAAAGTATAGAAATAACAATTTATTGATGAATAAAATATATTTAGTGTGTGTAACTAAAAAAATATGCAATGTTATTTTTCAATGTATTTTATCAAAAACTCTTTTCATATATTTTTTGAGAACTAGTGTTCTATTATGTTTTTGGAAAGTTCTTTAGAATAATAGAAATGAGTAAAAATGATTTTTAAATGTATAAAATTTCTTTTTTCATTTAAAATTTTGAAAAACATTTATGTAATTTGTTTGAAAGATAATAATATACTTTGTTTAGTGATAAGCGACTATGTTTAATTAAATATGAAACTCACGAAAAAAATAACATAATTGATTCTTTCTGGTCATAATCGATTATTTACGAATCTTATGTTTGAACTTAGCTTCAGATAATCCATTATTACTTAATATAATCAATTGTATTCTATCAATAATAACTGATTATCAACATAGAATAATTTACACAAATGCATTTATTTTATCCTAAAACTCCTGCATGAAAACATAAAATGATTTTGTAATACATAAGTCTGAAAGCATAACACATCTTACAAAATTAATCACATCTAAAAACAAACACTTCTATCTCTAAAATTATAAGAATATTTAAGAGCTTGATCAACAATATTGTATTATTTTCAAATCCAAATTATTTCCTATTTACAAATTCTAACATCTCCAAATTCAAATTACTTCATATTTACAACTTCTATCATCTTTAAAATAATATTATAACTAAAATGTTCCATCAAATTAAGTACTATATATATATAAATGTAATTCATTAAAATATATAATAAAGTTATTTCGATTTATATGATTAAAATATTGCATGTAGAAATATTTATCTTGTTTATTTACAGAGTTAGAATTCTATATACAAAAACATTTCCAAGAATATTTCTAAGCACATTAAGTGCAATAATAACATTTTACAAATCACAAATACTAATTGAAAAATATTTAATAAACATAATTTTCTTAATAAAAATATGCCAGCAAAACACCTTAACAACAAAGTATGCAGAAATTATACTTTCTTTCTAAATGTAGTAAGTCAATTTAATATTTTTTAGAATGCTTTGACTAACTTCTTAGTTAGTTTGACTAACTTAACATGTGAAAAACAAAAAGGAAGGACTAATACTAACACGTATCAAACGTCACTAAACAGCTCAACATCTCCCTATGATTTCTATATTTGTTGTTTGTTAGTACTATTCAAAAATTTTCATAATTATTTTTTAAAAAAATTACGTAATTAAAAGTGGTTTATCTTGGGCCGATAGATTTTTATGATCCAACAACTTCAGCCCAATGCAATGCCATTTGTTTCTCTCTGTCTTCCATGGCATCAATTTTTATGCACTGAATTATCAAATCCCCCATCAAATATCATTGGGTTTTTGATTCATTATAAATTTCACTTCCAATTCCAATCACAAAATACCTAGAAGTAGCAATAGATAAATAGTATTATTATTTTCCTTTAAGTATTTTGTACCTTCTGGGTCGAGAACTATATGATGTGATTCATTTCTGATTTCATCATCATCGTATGTTTAAAATCGAAGGATTATGGTATATTCCAAAGTTTCAACCCAACCATATCCATTATATTCTTATTTTATCGTAGGAACTAACAACTAACGCGATCTAAATTTTTAAATGAACACACAATAAACATTTTCTTTTAAATAAGATTTATTTCATATTTTAATGTTGATGTCAAATTTAGAAGACGTGATTAGAAAATGATAATCACGAGTTAGCTTCTTGCACTGCACTGCTGTGCTACGCAATTTGTTTGGATCGTTTTGGATAAAAGAAGGAAGAATCGTGTAAAATGAACAGGAAATTTGGGTCCCAATTCAGAGCATTCACTCAGTAAACTTACATACCAAAAAAAGAAAAAGAAAATTTGTACACAAACAAGAGGGAAAAGGGTCGCTATCAATCGAAAACAAGACAGCTAATTGATGATATTATATGCTTTCATATTTTCTATTAATTAAAAAATAGAATTCCGATTATGTCCACACAATGAATATGTAAAATAAAAAGTACATAATTAAGTGTAAATGAGTGTTAATTTTTTCTAATGCAAATAAATTTTATTTGAAAATTTTAAATAACAAAAAATATTTATTTTTTCTCAAGAGTAAATTTCAGTTAAACTTCTATAAATTTAAACCATTTATAGTAATTCTTTGAATGCTTTTGTATCCATTGATGCATTGTTGCTGCAGCGATTATACAGGATCGGTTGAAATATTGGTAAACGCTAAAATTCTAGTAGCATTTAATTATTTAAACGCATGGAAGTATATAAATAAAAGTATTAAAAAGTTAGTTAGCACTACAAGTGAATTTACCTGACATAATCTTTAGTTACTATTATAAATAAAAGTTAGACAAATTTTGAGCTTCTATATTTTTTAAATTTTAATTTTATTCTTTTGTGAAAACCATGTGTTTTTTTTCTTTTTATTGTCTATCTTTTTTTTCGGTTTTTTATACTTTTTTGTCCTTTATCTTTTCTCTAGTTTTGTTAGATTTGTTTCTCATCTTCCTCCTTAATAGATTTCATCATGGAAACTGATAGGGTAAAAAGTAATTTTGATCGATCTAGAAAGACTAAATAACTTTCTGCTATAAAATATTTTTATCTTGTATCATCCTTTTAATAAGTTGAGAAAAATATAACTTCAACTGATTTACTTTTAGTTAGTGTTCTGGTAAGTTTCATGGATTATGTGTACATTCAACTCTCTTTCTTCTTTAAGATTGTTTTTGTGAGATTAATTTATTTTAGTAGTATAGATAATTATAAATTACAGAGAAGTTGTTTTGATGTTTTTAAAAGTTGTAGTTTTTGTTTTGGAATTTCTTAAATAATTAGATATTGTATTTTTTATTATAATTTTGGGTTTTAAATAGTAAAATTGAAATTTGAAGAATTTAACACTTATTTAGAAGTTTAAATTTGTTAAAACTGAATAGAGTTAAGTCATTTTAGTATTGCTTTAGCTTTGTTTTTTTTTATTGAATAATCATAAATGACTTTAGTTCGTATAGATGTACATAGGAATAGAAAATAAATTTAAATTGAGGCTTAAAAGTTACAATTAGTTATTTTAAATTGCAGGTATATTGGTTGATTATGTAAAATTTATGCTTCTATATATTAGTCACGAGGATAGGAGTTCACTAAACGGATTCCAACCAAAGAGTAAATAACTAATTTCTTAATTGATTTCGTCCAATGAATAGTAATATGCCAATGAATTTCATAAATTTTCCTAGTGAATGAGATTTTAACTAGCAACAAATCTGAGTGAAAGAACTATTAAGCAATTTCTCAATTTCACTCAGCAAATCTATTCTGATAAAAGAAAGAAAATTAGGTCACATGGATTATGTATAATTAAAGCTTTATACATGTTTCCTTTAACACATTTTATTTCGAATTTAAGTTAATTCAATTTGTGAAATTTGCTTATGTTATTGTATATTTTTATAATGTGGGATAAATTAAAAGTTGTTAAGATATTGATAAGTAATGAGTAGCATTATCATATGTTATATATATATATATGGTAATCATAGACATATTACTAAGTTATTAATGTTCTATGTATATATTAAGTTAGGGGATTTGAGAGTGCATATTCTAATGATACATTGAACTGTATAAACAAATTTATTAGATGGTGAAAGTTGATGTTGATTTTTAATATTAAGTCAAGTGAAAAGTCATTGATACTCAAAAAGATGTTTAAAAAATTACTCTTATGCATGAGGTTTCTATATCATAAGTGGTTAAATTATTAATCAAATCATATATTATGATAAGTGGTAGTTTATTAATTTTAAATTAATACTATTCTTCCAAAAGTAGTCACTCATTATGTGTGTTGTCACATGAATAATCATTTTTTAATACATGAACAAATATTTAAAAGCATATGTAAAAATGTTTTTTATAAAATCTTATGATAAATGCCATGTGAATATATGATTTTAATTTTTTTATTGTATCCTACATCTAGTTGGTTAAGTAATAACTACATATACTAAATATAACTATATATAATTATGAGATAGTAATATATAAAATGTGTATTTATATTAAACTTATATAGCTTTGGGGTGTTATGTTATTGTATTGCATCTTAGATAAACACGTGGGAAAGGAATTAGGTAAAAAATTTAATCTAACTATTTTTACATAACTAGATGTAGACCTTTTATCTCACTTCCTATTATAGTAAGTATGTCACATATGGTCAATGTCAAAGAAATTATAGTTATTATTTTACAGTAAGAAAGTATCATTGTGACACACCAACATCAAGATATCTTAAATTAGCTAGAGACTTTCATGAAGGTATCTAAAGCAACTAAAACAATTAATCATTATCTAAACATTTAGCAAGATTCTGTATCTAACTTATTTTTGAAGCCAATAGATGTATAAAGTTTGAGAACAAGTTGAGGTATGAAATCAAGGGGATTTTTGTTTCTGTGGTTATTTGAGAGTTCCCTTCTTTGATAGAAAAAAGACAAAGTAGTGGAAAGTCTTAAAAATAATAACATAATGATTTGATCTTATGTTAGTGCATCCTCTAGTGATAAAGGGAAGAACATTAAGAAGAAACCATATTACAAATTCTAGTCTTGGAAGAGCAATATATATTCCTAAGAAGAAACCATATTTATAATAGGTCACGAGTTGAGAGTATTATATGATTTTTCGATAACATACTCCTTTATGTCTTTTGATTGTGTGAATATTTTATATATGTCTAGGAAAAAAGCTTCAATATGAATTGGTGGTTCACATACCAACTTCCTATTTATTTATGACTTGCACAACTTTTGTTAGATGTTCAATATAGATTTAATGACATCTATTCAAGTTAAATCTTCGTCTTTATTTACCTTTTAAGGATCTTAGCATCATCTTAAGGATGAAATGGTTCTCTATCAATAACATTCTTATAGACCATGATCAGAATCGATTAATTTTTGAAATCATAGTAAAATGGAATTGGTGTGGGCATAACAGGTGTGGAATGAAGTGAAAGATGAAATTAGTTGTTTTGTTATTTTCACTCATCTAGATGTGAATAAAGAAAAAGAGATGAGTGGTATGCTAGTGGTGCAAGATCTTATGGATGTTTTTCCTACATGTAAGACTACCTATAAAAGGGTAAGTTGAGTTTTTATTTTTCTACAAATTTGGTTCTGGGTGCAAGTCCCATATCTATTTCTCCTTATCGGATGACTCCAATAGAGTTGATTGAGTTAAAGAAACATATTAAAGACTTGTTAGAGAGAAAGTTCATTTATCCCATTTTATCTCCATGGGGAGCTCTTGTGTTGCTATTGAAGAATAAAGACAATTCATCAAGTACCGACTATAGACAAATGAATAAGTTGATTATGAAGAACAAGTATCCACTACCTAATATTGATTATTTGATAGATCATTGTAAATATGATAGGGTTTTAGAATTCAATTTTTGAATCTCATTGTTTAATCATCTTCTGAGAGCAAACCATTGTACATTCTTCACATTGTGAATAGTTGTGAGATTTGGTTGTTCTCTCTATTGAGAGTGTTTTTCTTTCTTATTGTGAGAGGTCTTGATTTCAGGGGAGATTAAGACTAGAATACCTGAAGACGTTAAGGATACTTGTTCCTAGAGAGGTAAAGAATACTTATTTACTAAGGAGGTGTTAAAACTTGTCACCTGGAGAGGTTAGGATACTTGTTTTTGGAGAGACATTAAAACTCGTTACTTAGAGAGATGAAAAAAACATGTTTTGTTAAAATTCATTTTAGTGAAAACTCTTAAGCAATTTGCTTCTTCATTAAAGTGTTAACAAAATCCAATCTATGTCCATGACAGAAATTCACTGTGAAACAAGAGATTACAAGACAAAGTTTCTCTTAGTGAACTTTCACCCAACTAAAAATTTTGTTATATAATTGAACTTACAACTCTTAGTTAAACAAAAATTTTAATTCAAAGTCCTATGTCATAACCAACTTCTAAAATTCATGCCTAAACTAGCAAAAAAAATACACTTGAGCAATGCTTCCACTATTGAGCTTGAAACATTAAGTAGAAGATGAAGATAGGAAGTTAAAGTCTGATGAGAGGGCTGGCAATTTGATATTATCAAATGCTTATCAAATGCTCTGCAAACACACTAATAATGATAGATGCAAACCACTATGTCTAATTTAATGTATGAGTGATTTATTGATAGAGTTTATAAATGATGTTGGTAATGAGATATTATGGGTACTTCTATTTAATTAATTTTAATGTGCAATAAATAGTGAATTACATATTTTAATTATATTAATTTAAAGTTATAATTATATTGAGACTATTTTGAAATATTAACTCCTTGTTTTCTGTTTTCTATTATAGTTGTTTTTATTTTTAATCTATGATAATTGGGTATTATATGACAACAAATGATGTCACAAGTGATAAAACTCTTCAATGAAAATATTTTATTTCTTTTCTTTTATTTTATGCATACAAAATAAATATTAAGAAAACTATTAATTATCATCTCTAAAATATTACTCTTTCTCCTAGGTAGTTACTAAAATAAACATATTATATAATAATTCCTCAAATATTAAAAAAGATTATTAATTAATTCAATTTGTAAATTAATTAAATGTAAAGTAAGATACTATTTAAGAAATATACTTGATATTTATTTAATTTATTAAATGAACTATATTTTTAATGAAATAAAAACATATGAAGTGATAACTATTTCGAAACAAAATGAATAATATAATTAAGAAAACCATTAATTGTCATCTTTAAAGTATTACTCTTTCTCCTAGATAGTTACTAATGTAAACATATTATATAATAATTCCTCAAATATTAAATATGATTCTAAATAATTTTTTTAACTATTGAAAAATTATATAAATTAACTCTTATAGGTTAATAAAATATTTCAATATAAAATTAAATTAGTGTATGTTCGAAATACTTTATATAGCACTCCATACAAAATTCACTGTGTACTACAATATTTAATGTTCAAAATTCTTAGACACTGGTATTACTTTTAAGGGTTCCTCACAAAGAAACCACCCCGGAGAGTCTAATAATCTTTCCTATTTATGATAATTGGAGTGTCATTTATTATTATGACTAACATGAAAGAGAAAACAAATTGATGACATTAGACCAGTCAAATGTACTGCCTCTGCTGCATGAGAAAGAGTTACTTACTGCTTTTAAAGATTTCAACATTTTATGGGCTCAGATCTTTATATATAGAGACCACACACCCTTTTAGTTTTGTCACAGACCATCTTTTCCTGACTCCTCCAAACCACTGCATCCCTCTCTTTCATCACTTTCCTTCTAGATAACTTGCATTTCCAACCCAAAGAAACAACATGGCAGCTTTTTCATACCAATACCATCCTTTTCTGGTTGATCCTGCATTCTTCCCCACCAACATGAACACCCCTTCTTCTTCTCCTCCTCCTCCCCAGTTTCACCTCCCTCAGGAAACATCTTTCAGTGTCACAAACCAGGACACTAGCTGTGTTGACCAAAGCTCCAAGATCACCATCAGTGACAATGAGCCTTCTGTCACTAAAAACCTTAGCCCTCAGTCCTCTGTGGTCGTCGACAGGCTTGAAACCGGTGAGCAGGTCACTCAGAAGGTCAACACTCCTCTGGAGAAGAAAAGGAGAACCAGAAATGGATCTTCCTTGACTAGTAACACTCAATCCAAGGTAAAAATTTGAATTCAATTTCTTTATACTCACAAAGTTTTATACTGTTAATCCAACTTTCAAGGTATTCATTATAAATTTAGTAAACTCATAATTAGTTATTGTTCTAGCTTTATTTGTTTGTCTTGAGAAAATGTTCTAGCTTTATTAATTATGTTAAGTTTTGTGCATTTTTTCCATCGTTAATTCTCTATACTATAGTTTGTGCTTAGTGTGTTAACCAAATTTGTGTTGTCTTGTTGATTATTGTAGGATACTGCAACAGAAGGAAGAAGCAAGAAACAAAGAAAGAACAATGGTGGGGTGAAAGAAGAGGACAAGGCAAAAGTAGAGAAGAAGGAGCAGAGAAAATGTCTTGAAGAGCCTCCAACAGGCTATATCCACGTCAGAGCAAGAAGGGGTCAGGCTACGGATAGCCACAGCCTTGCTGAGAGGGTACTGTACTCTCTTAACAACTTCAAATTTTTCTATGGCAGTGGGCCCCACTAATGTGCTGGCTTTCTGGAGGTTTATCTTCATGTCTCATTCTAATGTTGCAAGAAAATGGATTTCAGGTGAGAAGAGAGAAGATAAGTGAACGGATGAAGGTGTTGCAAAGGCTTGTGCCAGGCTGTGATAAGGTAGGTAAAGTAGAACTTCATGTCACACTTGCATGTAGGACCAATAATTTTATTTTCCTTAAAAGTAATATTCAAATAACTTTATCACTCAACAACAACTCCTGTTATTCTTGGTTGTGTGATTTGTGAAATGCGATTGTGGTCTTGTTAGAACTGCCTTTATACGTTAGTTTTTCCCATTTTTTTCTGACAACTTCATGTGGTTTGGTTTTTATCTAGGTGACTGGAAAGGCCCTTATGTTGGATGAAATAATCAATTATGTTCAGTCTTTGCAGAATCAAGTTGAGGTACCCTTAACAGATTCAATTGTTTTTCTGGTTAATATTTCACCTTAATTGTTCATCATGAATGAACTATATACAATGTGTATTATTCTAACAAGCTAAGCTATGCCTGTAATTTCTGCAGTTCTTGTCAATGAAGCTTGCTTCTGTGAATCCCATGTTTTATGACTTGTCAACGGACCTAGACACCCTCTTGGTTAGACCAGAGGTGAGAATTGATAAAGAAAATTAACATTTTCCATGTTGACTGATCTAGTTAAACATGTGGCTAATCATGAACTAACATGGTCTCTGTTAATTTTTCAGAAACTAAATAGCATGGCATCACCATCACCACTACCATGTGTGTCACATTGCAACAGCCCCAACCAAGCCACAACTTTTGCTGATACAACCACCATGACCCCCACCAACATCTTTCACAATGCTAGTGACTATCTTTTGGATACTTCAGCTTCATTTTTTCTTCAAGGGCAGAGGTCAACTATGTTCTCGGAGGAGGTATAAACACAAATAGCCAATTTTCATTTTTAGAAAAAGAAAAAATGGTTTTCTTTATTTACTATTATTGTTGTTGACAAAAACATCATTTTCAGGATACCGGTAGTCATTTCTGGGACGCAGAGGACCAGCGACAAAAGTTTCTTCATCCATATGTATTCAGCAACAACTTATGTTCCTTTCATTAATAATTTTTTTTCACAAAGCTGCCCTACAAAACTACGAACATGTTGTAAGTTTTCACATCCTGCCTCGTATTAAAACATTATTATATAACTCAATAATGTATGGTTCCTGAGTCTGACCCCTTTTTTTTTTAACAAAACTTCTTCAGGATTTAGCTTTTACACTAGTAAGGAAATTCCAAAGAGGCACGAGAAGGAGCCAAAAGGAAATTAGGCATTAGGAGAAAAAAAAACAAAGTTACTCTTGGTATCGGTATAAGTACATCATTTGAGTTGAAGGAAAGGGTAATTGGTGGCGTAAAGTCTGGCTTGTTTCCTAGTCCATCAGATTAAAGTGGCCTTTGAAGATGAATAAAGGGTACCAAAATTAATGGATGAAGAACCAACAAGGACAGAAAATACCGACCAAATAAGACCATATCTTTTCTAGATTCATTGTTCCGTTCCAGTGATTTTTGACTCTCCAAGGACTTACTATGCACAAATTCCGAGAGACTATCAATCCTATACACAAAGCAGTATGTCATGTAAATTATCAAAGTATTGATTCTTGTGGTGGCAGTTATTCTGTTGGTACAGTTAATTTCACTATTATTGAGAGATGAGGGGTTGATGCTACTGATCATGTTCTTGACAGGACTGGCCATGCATTTGTTTGTTGGCCTAGTTAGCTTTTATGTATATGTATCTGCAGAATCTTCATAGTTTTGGCATCATTATCATTGTTGTTCTTATTATTATTTATCCATCCACACCGTCAAGTTCGGTTAACTTGATGATGTTCAACCTCGACCCAAAAAAGAATTGTTTAAAAATCAATAATAATTAATTTTCATATAATATTATTCACTATTTTTCTTTCAAATTTAATACTGCTTAACGAACCAATGCATGCGGGCCTATATATGTTCCTCTCACATAAGAAAATTTGTAGTTGTAAGTCATATTCATATATCAATGGTAGAATCGTGATCATTTTGTATTGTCAATTATATACAAGTTATAAGTAAAGAGTGTGTACTTGCGTTACTCCATTAAAATATTGGTCAGTTTCGTTTCATTTCAAAGCTAATCAATTTACTTCGCCTGTTAAAAGATAGTAAATGAATTGACGTGACAATTTTTTGTTTCCATAGACAAAGGAGTTGTCTTTGTTACAAGGATAGAACTGTCAAAAGGCTACGAAGATCTTCCATGCTTTCAGAGGGCATGTGCAATGGAAACACGCAGAAATGCTCTAAATCTATGTGCATTGAACATTGCTAAAATGTGGCGAGGCCGTGATAGAAATATTAAGTACTGAAAATGACTTTTTACAAATAGCTCATAATTAATTGGTTATCTTAAAGTTTTAATCAGCTGAATAATTTTTAAAACTTAACTAAAATATCTATCAACTTTACCCTGAACTAGTCTTATCGTTGATGTAATTAAGTAACAATGGAGTGAAATTTTTTCTCTGTTACGGGTAACTAATAGATGATTTAACTTTATAAGGTTTATATGCAGATGAAATGCAAATCATAGATATTTAAACATCAGGTCTTATCTAGAGCTTGAGCACAGTTTGAGAGGACAGGAACTTCCGAATTTCCCTATCCCTATAAGCAAGGGGTTTAGTAGATGCTAATGTGAATACAAAGAGAAGTTCATTCTAACTAGTTTGAAAATCAGTGTGACAATATCTCTGTATCAATCGGTTATCTGTTTGTATTGCCAAAGATGTCAACTAGCATTTATTCATAGCAAATAAATCAATAAAGAAAGGCTATCAGCATTAAACCACATACTCCATCTACCTCCCAAACTGCTTCTTCAATTACCAAAAAGCCTATGCTTTGGCACAAGATTAAACAGAAGAATAGACGTTTACATAAAAGTGAAGACACAAAAGTCACATGTGGTTTAGTTACAAAAAAATAGAAACCAATACACATAAAATGAAGTGAAGAGAGAGAATTTCATCCCCAAGAAACTGAAAGAATTGTTTTTCCCTTAACCTTTGGCTATGTGTGGATATAGACAGTCCATGTGGATTTTGTGCTCCACTTGTTTTCTCAGTGTCGACCCGCATGTTGCATTGTCCTCTCCAATCATATGCACCATCTTCTTCTATGTGTCTTTTCCAACTGAGGCTATAGATGTACACACAACATGATCAACTGGGTTTTGATGTATCTTGCATAGCTAGCGTTAGTTACTAGAAAGAAAGAAAGAAACTAGAAAAGAGCTTGATATTTATTCAGCCATGTGTCTGATCCTACCCTTTTTCCCACAGACACTAGCCTGATCTAGAACCAACTACATCATCTAGATTACCTGTTCATACTTGTAATTTTGCAAAAGATACGTGAGTATATGGCACCCACCAATTTATGCATGCCAAAAGCTATCAAAGTTGAATGATAGTAATGGTGATTAGTTTTGATATTAAATTGTTTTGGATTTCACATCAGGACTTATCAATGCTGGATTTGGACACTGTAGAAACTGTTCTCTGGGCCGTTGATGCATATTTGTCACTTGACTCCTTAAGTATGCCTAAGAAAAGCGCATGACCTAGAAAGCAATGTTAAAAGTTGGAACACACTTCCCAACCAAACCAGTTTGAGAAGACAAGGTGCTGCTATTTGTTTAGCAATAAACATATTTGTTGGTGCCCAAAGAAGTAAATGCTGTACATATTTGTTGCTCACCAACACGTCCATCTGCAATTCAGGGGTCCCCCCTGTTTTTATTATTTTAGGGATTCCTCAACTGACAAGCAATGCAGCACTGGCCTTGTCTCTGCTTGATATAACTTCTTAGTTCTGTTTTTTTTTTTTTTTTCATCTTTATTCCAATCAAGTTCTCCAAACTGTGGTCATAATTTTGCAGAAAATTACAATTGATTAAGTGTCATTGATACAGCTACAATTGCAGCCTCAGTTTGTTGTGACCCTGTAAATGTTCATGATGTGGCCAAAACCGCAGTGATGAACCAGTCACCATACCCCTCCTCTTTATACTTATTGATCATGACTCATTCAATGCTGAAATTGAATTTAATGATTTTTGTTCTTGTTGAGCCCGTAGCAATTAATATCTTCCTTCAAAATCCTCGATTACTGATTCTATGGATAACCCATCCAAGCCAACCATTGACACAAGACTACCATCAGAAAGCTTAAGGTTGTTAGCAAAAGTCCATGAATTGTTTCATCTTTAATTCTATTTTGTGCTCAAATTTAACTTCAAATCAGGGATTTCCCTCTTCAAAGTGAGGAGAGCGCATGATAAACTATATTTATAACTATCTTTTTTTTATAAAATTAACAACTTCAAGAGAATTTAACTTTAGATTTCATCACACATTTTATCAATAGCTCTATTCTTACACACTTTTACTTTGGAGGAATTGGATTCCTTATCCGCTTGGTCACAAAAATTCTGATGTTATAACAAATGGTTACTGTCGAAAGGAAGTACAGTATATCAATATAGATAAAAAAAGTTAACTTTTTAACAAATATTAGGACCTTATTTTAAAAATAAAAAGTTACTTAATTATGAAAATAATTTAAAATGCATTTCTAAATAAAATCATGGTTTTGAGAAATAAATAAATAGATGGGTCCTATTATTGTCTGTGGGTACAACCTATGACAAGTCTGAACCTAAACCCCTTCTGACTTGTGCACATAAAGCAACGAGCATGAGCTTGAAAGGTGTTAAAGTGTCTTCCTCAGACGGTGTAATAAAGAAGTTAGAGAAAGGTTAATTATTGATTTATTAAATTTTGCCAAGTTATTATTATCCCTCAAGAAGAAAGGAATAAATAAGAAAGAATGGCAAAGTATAAATGAGGCTTTGAAGATGTATAATCAAGTACTAGCTATGTAATAACACGTCTCATCACTGTCTAATGTAATAAAATGGACTTGTAGTTTCCCACATAAATACGCTTCTCTCCCCTTTTACTACGGTAAGCTAAATTCGTACGACTCATTATTTACTGCTGCTACTTTACAAACTTAGGTTTTAATCATCAACATGAAATGGAGTTCCCCAGGACCATCATTGTTTGGTAACTTTTGGGAGATAAAAATGATAGACCATATACATACCCTTATGTACTGTATCTGGTTTCAGTGATTTTCCATGATGATTAAAGCTGCAGTAATTAATGGCACGGGTTGGATTGGGACATGGCTAATCAAGAAGTACACAAGGTTCGTGCGTACGTGAAGGGTGCATTAATTTTTTACAGTGACTGACTGAATATATGTACCAAAATCAGCAGTAACGTTGTCAATTAATAAACCCTGAAAATTTTAGTTATTCCATTTTGACAAGTTATAATAGTGCTGTCACAATCTGATGTCAAATGCAAATCTACATCGTTTTCTCATTTGATTCAAGATAAATAACTGGATCAGTCATGTGATAAGCTTGATGTAGAAGCTTGTTTGTCGTGACGATTAAGCCGACATGTGTGTATGGATACACCGAAATATACATCTTTGCCTCTGGTCCAATCATATAAGCATGATTAAAAAGTGAATATGTAGTCTTATCATGGGTTATTACAAAGCATGAGTGGGATTAACATGACTTCAGGTCTAATCCTGAGATGTACTAGTAAATCTACAAAATCCCCTTTAAATGGTAATCATAACATATATAGACAGATTAAACTTGGTCCTAGATGGTAATGATGAGTTTGAGTTTGAGATTAGGATATGATTTAAGATTTCTTTTGAGTTCGTAATATATCATGATATGGGTATCTTGTTATCAAATCTGTCAAATAAATAAGGTTTATTGGGAAGATATTGATCCAGCATTAAGGATCTAAAGCTATAACTAAATTGTCGGATACATGGTTTGTCGGGTATCCCTTATATAAATCCAGTTACGTATTGATTTGCTCAAATTTGGATGTAGCTGTGACATTGACATCACAACTTTCCCCCAACCAATAAAAACAGTGATTAAAACTTAACAGTGCTTAGATTGATGATTAGCATCAATTATACATTATAAAGTGGGAAGTGGCCGTAGAGGACGTCAACCACTCATTCATTTGCCAGAAACATGCCAAAGACGGCAGAAAACATCTCAGGGATGTGTCTCGGGCTGCTTCAACTTGGACTGAGATTAGCTAAAAGCAAACAAAGAGCTATAAAGATAGGTAGATTCCTTTTTAAACCCAATTAATGCAATTATAGTTAGCTTTATAAATATAAAAATTATCCAAGTCTTTTATGTGACATGATTATTTATCTATGCTATTAATCTTTAAATTTAAATGTGTATGATTTAAGAAGTGAAGTTTAGAGAAGAAAATAATAATAATTTGAATTTGGAGGTGAGAGAGTAGTAATCTTAAATGAAAGAGGTATGTTCCTTGGTGTCTGTGCTGTTGGGGAATGGATAAGGACAGGAGATTATCCTATAGCTATTAGGTTGTTTATGAGTCCCATACAGAGAAGAGAGTCTTAGTTTGGAGGGGGAGGGACCAGGGGAGGGTGCAGAGAACAGTGGGAAGCAATGAGGGGGTGAGGCCCACATGGGGCCCAGGAGCGGAGGGAGGAGGAAATCTGGGCTCATGGCATGCCCCCTTAGGCCATTGAATTGGCTTGTCCCTTTTGTCTAGAGAAACAAGAGATGAAGAAGATAGAAGCTGACATTGATTTAATGCAGAGGTATCCATACCCCTTTGCACCTTAGACATCCCATGTCCCAACAGTGCACTTCCAGGTTTACTCCTTCTACAACCAACCACTTCCCTTCTTTTTCTTTTCTTAATTTACTACCCAAAAAATTACTACAAATCTTTTTCAATAATTATTTTTTAAGTTATAATAATAATATTTATTTGTTTGTATTATTAGTTAACATTGTCACTATCTATTTGTATTTCACATTTTGAAACACGGCCAATGTTTACCACAGAAATGGAAACAAATTGATCGTGAAAATGATACTGGAAGAAAATGGTTTGTTTCTTCCTAAGATATCTTTTTATGCAGATAACTCACTTAAATATATATATATATATATATATATATATATATATATATATATATTTATATATATATATATATATATATATA
>Ga0099825_1002125_pt1 | contig 26177 bp, 15 predicted proteins | sample SiratroredBW_FD_76838 | JGI IMG/M metagenome (GOLD analysis project Ga0099825, IMG submission 76838) | Root nodule microbial communities of legume samples collected from California, USA - Siratro red BW | ecosystem: Host-associated > Plants > Roots > Nodule | place: USA: California | collected... | reverse complement strand
GTATAGCTAAATAAAGAAAACAAAATAAAATTATTACAATCTGATAATGTCATAAAAACAAATAAACAGAATTGATGATAATTTGATTCTACCATAAAGACAAAATCAAATAATTAGTTTCCTCCTAGAAGCCTTCTATCCATATCCTCTAAAAAAAAGAATGACCGGGTAAGATTCAATTTGTTTCCACCAGAAGACGTCATAAGGAAGCCATATGAAAGATCAAAGTCTAGGATTGTTGCCTGCCATCTTGGGTATTGTTGTCATTTTGAGTATTGTTGTCATAGGAAAGATCTGCCATATGAAAGATCAAAGATCATATGAAAGATTCAATTTATTGTTGTCAATTATATGGTCAGAATAAGAATAAAAAGTATATTATTATTTCAAACACAAGTTAGACAGATATCAATGAAATAGGTACATAAAAGTGATAAGGAATAAGTTATCTTATTGTTATTAATGATGATGTATTGTCACCATATGTTATATAGGAGAGTATTAAGAGAAAATTAATAAGATTTTCTGGAAAACATACTCCATCGTCCTTGTTACAGCATTACACTAATCACGTGACATGTAAATTATGGGAGGACAAGGGTTGATGGAAGTTGACATGGTTGCAAGCTCAATAAGTTTAAGATTCCTCATTTTCAAAATTAGGTCACGGTATTTAAAAGCGGATGTTCTATTGTGTAGGGTTAGTTATGATACTACCGATAAAGGTCTCATTGGTCTCATTATCATTTTAATTATGATACAAATAGTTTCCACTTCTTTATTTATGTGATGTCAATGATCTTACCTATGTTGTGATGCTATAGACTCCTTACCATAAACATCGGCCTACTCGATTATTTAAGATGATGACCACAATTTTCCCAGTCATATGCTGCTGTTCCAGTTTAGATATAAGTATGTAATTTCTAAACCTTCTCCACCTTCACCTTTTAGAGAAGATGTATTTGCTATCATTGATGATGGATGGTTGCTTTGTCAACCATCTCCAACATGATACTGACTTCACATCTCTCAACATGTGCAGTCAAATACAATTCATATTTCAATTATGATTAATTATGATTCATATTAATTATGAACATGTGACAAATAATACTCCAATATAAAACAAAACTTACTTTATATTTCAATTAGTCATGAACTCATGATTGAATGAGTGGGCCTCATGGTTGAAGGAATGGTTTATACCATGACTATATGGAACAAGTGATAAGGACGATCTAGTACTTAGATTTTTGTATTTTTTTTTAATGTAACAATAATATTATAAAAAAAATTGGTTTATTAATATATGAGATATTATCATCTTTCTAAAATATTTACTTTTTAGTAAATATTATTCTTAATAAAAAAATATCTTTCTATTAAATAAATTATTTATTTTAAAACTCAAAAATACTTTTTCAAATGAATTAATTGGGTCTGAAATTAATTCAAACAATATATATATATATTTTAAAAAGTATAAAAATAATCTATTCCAAAATATCTTTTGTATTATTGGTCATGTCAGAATACAAAAATTGTATTCTAAAATATAAAATTTGGAATGTAAAATAACATAATACAACTTTAAAAAAATAAAAATGGATTTTCAGAGTATATATATGATGCAGTTAAATTTTACAGGGGTGCAGATTTCAAAACCCTAAAAAAAACACAATCAAGACACAACCCACTCATGTCAGATGAGAAATGAGAGGTTGGTACTGAGTCATACCGTTACTATAAATAAATAAATCTGCAATATACATACGGCCGTTGAAATAAATTAAAGCAAGCTAACAAAAAGATATATATAAAATGAACGAATTAGTTCAAGGATAAAAGCAAAATTTAAAAGAAAAATCTTAAGATAATGAGAAAAAATAAACTTCTAAAAGTATTATCTTGTTATTTCCTATTCTATTATGAATGTCATTACCGTATTAATCTTGTTTTAGCTTTGAACACGGTAAGCTACAGCCTTTTTAATTATATCTGAGTGTGAAGTTTTCAAAATCTTCACTTCAAATTTTTAAAAACTAATAAAAGATACGTTGTTAAGTCTTGTACTAGGTCTTGAAGGTATGCTCTGTTTAATTCTTCAAATTCCTTTCAAGTTTTAAATAAGGCCCTCAACCCTTGTATTGACTCTGCAACTGATTTGAGTTTCTTTTTTATAACAATACAGTGGGAAATAAAATGATAAGCATGAGGCAGACGAATCAGCCCTCACCACCACATCCCTAGCCATTCAGTATGTAATAGTATGTTTACATACGTGTGTATTTGTGTTGCTAAGCTGAGCTTCTAACTCTAGCTTCGTTGTTAATATATATATATATATATATTTTGACAGACAGAGACAGTAAACAGAAAGACACGTACATTTCAGTTATTAAGCAGACTACTCTTCAACCTACCCTATAATTGTGTATAAAAAATGAATTTTAATTGGAAAGGTTGTGTTACTGTCAATATAGGAGTATTCTCCCTTGAATGTATCCCCTCAAATATCAATATACAAGTTCTTACATTGGAATGCCCAATAGATGAATAGAAACACCAAAAACATTGGTACTAAATGTAGTACAAAATTCAGCTGGTTCCCAGCTCAACAAAGAACGAAGTTGCATCTCGAGATAGTGACTTAATTTATATTCTGAGATTGCTCATCACCAAAAGCCAAATTAAAGATCTGCATGTAGTCATCAACAAAATGAACATCAAGACCTTCTTTCACGTTAGGAGCTAGCTCATCAAAATCTCTTCTGTTAGCCGAAGGGAATATAATAGTCTTAACTTCACTCCTTCTTGCGGCTATTGTTTTCTCTTTAACCTGCAATTTTCACAACATTGCATGACTGAGTTTCAAACACAGAATGTACAGACAAGAATTCACAGCACAAAACATTGAGGGGTAGCTACTGATAAATAATCAGTTGGCTGGGCAATCATTACTAGAGGACATTTGTTTTTTGTAATTAATGTAATTTAGTTGGTGAATAGATGCTGAAAGCAAGGGCAAACGCATTGAGGACACACCACTTTAGTTGTTGAATTAAATGTAACAACCTTCAAAATAAAAAATGCCAAAACTTGAAAACCTATAGCATCTAAAGATTCCCAGAAGTTTCTGCATCCACAACTTATGAACAATAATATTGTAATGGAAGGTTTTTCTGAACATACCCCGCCAATGGGAAGAATTTTCCCAGTAAGTGTCACTTCTCCAGTCATTGCTAGATCTTTCTTCACAGGCTTCTTCATGGCAAGGGACAACAGTGAAGTGGTCATCGTGCAACCGGCACTTGGTCCGTCCTTTGGCGTAGCCCCTGCAGGGACATGAAGGTGTAGTTTTGAATTTGCAAAGAAAGGATTTTCTGGTTCTTTTTCGAGTAGTATTGCTCTGGCGACTGTGTGAGCTATCTGAGCACTTTCTTTCATCACGTCTCCTAATTGACCAGTGAGGTGAAGTGATCCTTTTCCCTCCCCTTCCTCGACAAAGGTAGTCTCTATATACAGTGTAGAACCCCCCATAGCAGTCCAGGCAAGACCCATCACAACACCAACAGGTGTCTGATCATAGATGCGCTCAGCATGGAAAACAGGCTTGCCTACAAAGTCAGTTAAATTTGATTTATCAACCAACACCTTTTCAATTGTATTTGTTTCAATTTCCTTGTCTTCCTCACTTTCTTTTGCAACCTGCCAAAATTAAGATACATATATAAAAAAAAAATAATTAGATCCATATATACATCATAATAGAGATAGTAGTCAAGTTACTCCTAGAGTAACTTTAAGAGACACTCTTCATCTTCTTCCTAATGGTTAAAATTAAGTTACCTGTTACAATCATTAAATAAAAGAAAATAAAAGATGAGGATGAACAATAACTCTCTTAGAGTAACTTAATAGCTTCTCATATGTGTGCACTAATGTGTTTATGCATATATATATATATATATATATATATATATGGAAAAGTCAATCAGTGAATCTACCGAACAGCAACAAAATCTATCACGTTTCACAGGAAAAAAAAAATCAAACTACAAAGTTTGTGCACATGGTTTTTTACCAGTAAAAAACTTTCGTACCAAACCACAACGTTGTACAGCGGTAAAAGACAAATGCATGCACATAGCTCTTAAAAGTCAAACAAAATATCACTTCTTATAGAAGCGAGAATTTGATTGCACTTTCAGATAGTCAAACTACCTCAAGACTTAGTGATTGATCAGATGATAGACCTGTTTGCACCTTGTCAGCTGCATCACAAATTTCACCCACTTTTTCAGTATCACTACCCTCTACCAGCTCAGAGTTCTCTTTTTGAACTGTATCTAGACCCAATTCATCGGAGTCTACCTTGTCTTTCATTGGTTCTACACTCTGAGCACTAGAAGCAGTAGCATCAATAATTTCCCCTTGCCTCACAAGTTGTAATGCTATCTGTCACACCACAAACAGAACATTTCTGGTCATAGGTAACTGAAGCATTTACTAAATTCAAATTCAGATATAGTGACGAACTCATTCAGTGAAAAATTCAAAACGAATCATGAGCATTGCCATTTCAACCATGCACACCATATAGTGTCAGTGACGTTTTACTATTAAAAAAATAAAATTAAAGAGACCTTTCGGTAAATTTTCTCTATGTGCTTTTGAAGGTTTCTGACCCCAGCTTCTCGGCAGTAATTTTCTATTAAGGAAAGAAGAGCAGCATCAGTCACTTCCACCTGAAGCAAGGAAGTTTTTTAAAGTCAACATTTTCAGCATGAAAAGCAATAAAGTTGGCATCATTATGCTTACAATAACACTATGTTAAGACTTGCAATATCCCACTCTCTGCAGAAGGGACCAGCAAAACAGATAGCAAAAAGAAATACCTGTTCAGGTTTTATTCCACAAGCTTCTCGAGTGGTCTTCTCCAGATAATCTCTAGCAATGTGCATTTTCTCATCAGTAATATACCCAGCAATGGCAACAACCTCCATTCTATCCAACAGAGGATTAGGTATCATTTCCACAACATTTGCAGTGCAAACAAAAAGAACCTGCAGTGAGAATTCCAACGCATAACTTCATAAGTAATGGTAAACTATACATTCATCAGGGAACAGAACGAAACAATACATTCAAGAATCATTTGCTCATTCTAAGAACTACCTATCAGCAATGATACTTTGCCAGGCACAAATGCTGACTATACCCCAACCTAATTAAGGTTTCAGATTGTCACATAAAATACCTTTGATAGATCAATGGGAACATCAAGATAGTGGTCCAGAAAATTAGCATTCTGCTCTGGATCCAAAAGCTCTAACAAAGCACTTGCTGGATCACCAGCATGTCCTCTGCCCAACTAACAATTGAATAAAAAACAAATATTAATACTTAAATCAGCGTTGTTAATAAAGATTTACAAGATTACAAACCATAGTAAATTTAGTCAAACTGAAATGCGGGCATTACATTTATTAGGGCCAGGAAAACCCATACCAACAGAGAGTGAAACAGGAAATCATAAAATAAATTTTTAATATTAGTCACTCAAAAATGTTTAATCATTTAGAGATGTATTACTTTGTCAATCTCATCAATCAAAACAAGGGGGTTGGCTGTGCCCACGTTCTTGAGGCATTGTACCATCTTCCCTGGCATTGCACCAATATAGGTTCGACGATGGCCCTGTAAAAATAAAATATTGAGGAATCAGAAGATTACCACATATGTTGCTAATGAACTGGTTTATATTAATTCAATTGTAACAGGGAAACAGAGACTTTAGCTACCTTGATTTCAGCCACATCAGCTAATCCTCCCACAGAAAATCGGAAGAATTGACGGTTCAAGGCACGTGCAATTGAACGACCAATACTTGTTTTGCCCACTCCAGGTGGCCCAGATAAACAGATAATTTTCCCTGCACATATCAGAAAGATCAGGAACCATGTCACAATTTTTGAAGTAGCAAAGATTTAAGCGCCAAAGTCTTAAACTTAAACAAATGGATTAGCATACTACAGTCAACATCTTAAAACCATTTAAACAAGAATCAATACCAAATACATAAAAAGGGCAACTTCACTAATATTACAGCCAGACCCAGTCAACGAAATCATTAACTTTTTTAATTATTAATCAAATTTCTTAGAAAATCTATATTAGTTAAAATAAATAATACCATACTACATAGCAAGGTTGCCCTGCTATAAAATACTTCATATGTATGTATATATATATATATATAATTATTATCAAGATATACCATTTACAACAATTTAATACTACTTAATTAAAGCATCTCACCTATCTGAATTCAGAAAAAATTATACAGATAGAGTATTCGGGTTAAATTATAAATTTTGTCCCTGCACTTTACACCCTTCATCTTAGTGCCCACACGAAAAAAAAAATCCCAACATTTTGGTCTCTACATGAATAAATGTTCCATGTTTTCTGTGTCAGTATAACAATGTTATATTTCATCTGTATAGTTGGCGTTTAGTTCCAATGTGAAAAAAAAAAAAAAAGTACAATTCATTTTAGACTCGACATGAAAATTAAATAAACCTCGATACTTCACTATTCACGCTTGACACATTTTTTCATTTCATCCCTACTATGTATAAAAACTATAACAAACCATTTTAACTTGAGCAAATTGCAGAGACCAATCCACAAAGACTTTTTCATGTAAGGACCAAAATGTAGAGTATTTATGCGGGTCTAAAACAAAGGTGTACCAGCGAAAATTTTTAATTTAACACAGTATTTTGTAGAAGTGAATAGCTAGATCAATAAAAATACAGTATTTGGCCTTATAATGAAAACCAATATCTCCAGGATACATTATATAGATGGACCGTGATTACCTTGTGAAGTTCCTCTTAATTTCCCAACAGCTATGAATTCCAATATCCTTTCCTTCACATCAGTCAATCCATAATGGTCTTCATCAAGAATCTTTTGCGCCCGAGTAACATCAAAGTTCTCATCACTGAATTGAGAAATTAACTCATTAAAGTTCACGAAATTTGAAATAGTTTGTAGACATAAAAATAACAGTTTTCGGATAATAAAAACCCTAGGTCATCCAAAAGCCTCTGAACACTATGCTTAATTGCTTATGCATTTATTTGTCACCTAAGGGCCTTCTCAAACCCCTGTTTGGCAGCTGTCTTAAATTTAAGCTGTCAAACATCTGTCACATGAATGGTGATGGGCGGTGGTGTCCATGTGAGGTAAGCAAAGAAATCTCAAATAAATTTAAATTACTATAGCAATAACAATAGAATGAAATTCCACGAATGGAAACCTGTATTCACCCCAGGGCAGTGCAGTCAACCAGTCCAAGTAGTTGCGGGTAACACTGAATTCACTAGAACTAGCCTCCAACAATTGTAGCTTTGCAAGTTCTTCATCTATAACTTGTAAAATATGAGGCGGGCATTTTTCTCTCTTTGGCTCAATCCTTTCCCTGAATTTACCTGAAATAAAAAACCAAATAAATGTTATAATAAAAACAAATAACACTAAAGCATACCCCAATAAACATAGTCCATGGACGAACAACTACAAGGTAGGCAACTCATTCAATCTGAGGACAAGAAACATCAACAAGCTTACAAAAGATAAGTACAGTATAAAGAATATTCCTATACCCACTATAGTGCTGCACAAAAAAATTGAAGGACACAACAGGGAAACATAAAGAGGACATGAGTTTAAAAATAAAATAAGGTTAGGTGAACCTTCCTTAGTAATTTAGTAATCAGACTTCAATAACAAAGTGCAAGTCCCACAAGCTAAATGATCTAGCCCACATGTATGCACACAGCAGCAATCCTTTGATCATGACACAGGTTATAAAAGAAGCCAATCGTGTACTAAAACTAGACATTATAGATCAGAACCAACCAGTAAGAGCTGTTTTATCATCAGTCTCCAGTCCCAATTCCTGCAAATAAGAAAATTAAAAAAAAAATTAAATCAAGACCAATATGAATAGTAGAGCATTCAGCAAAACATATCATTGCCTCAGTGCATTTGGATAAACAACTTAATTCAACACTTTAGAAACCTCTTACTAAATAAGAGCTTATCCAGATGATTGATTGTGAAACTTAGTGGAATATAATAGAAAAAGATTATAAGTCACAAGATTAAATAAACACCTCCTATACGTATAATTTCTCTCATGATAGGATGAAGTAAAATGCAACCAGTAGGATTAGATGCCTATGTTGACACCTAAACTTCCAAATTCACAGAAAAACTATAAAAAGCTTAATGAGAAGACATATCCATAAGAAAACGTCCACTGATGAGACATCATACAAGTTCCAAAGAATGAAGTCAATGCCATTAACTAAGGTCAACCAGCATTTTTCTCAAGTATACAGCGACATCATTGCTTTGCTTGCTGTTAAAAAGTAGAAACAAATTGGCTACAAGACAGACTGCAAAATTCAGAGATTAGTGGCAACACCCAGTCATCTAGTGCTTGGTTGTTATGAATAAATTCATGAGCTACACTGATACACATGGAACTAGAATTTAGACGTAATCAGCAGCAGAAAAGAGATCATGCATAATATGCAGGTTAGCTAAATAGTTGAAGCCATGTATAGAAAGAAATAATTCAAAGAGTGCCTGACAAGCAGGTTAACATAAACAATTGAATAATTGTTGCGTACCTTCTTTATGGCCTTAAGCTGCTCATTTAACAAGTAACGACGCTGCTCACCACTTATCTTTTCTTCAATTGCTTTTGCAATTGATTCCTGAAAGGAATCAATAAGCTTTAATATATTATGAAAAGTTCAGTGCAAGACATACAAGAAAGCTGGAGACATTATTACCTGAATCTTGCTGATTTCCATCTCTTTCTTTACCAACTCCAGTGTAAGTTTTAATCGTTTATACACCTGTTCAGCAACACAATAAATTCATCACAAAATTATAAATTTCATATGTTCACCCTCTTTATACGTTAATTTGATACTAATAGAGAACATTGAATTTCGAAAGAGATTTTACCCAAGAAATTAAAACTTATTATGGCACAAAAAATGGAAACTATAGTCTCACTACATCAAATCAGAGTTTCTCAATGTCAGTGTCACCAAAGGTAAGGTGCTCACATCTAGCTCTTCAAGAACTTGTTGGCATTGTAATTTATTTGCCCCAGATATTGCAGCACCAAAATCTGCAAGCCTTGGATAAGTAAAGTCACCTATATGCTGAACAATTTAAGAAAAAAGAAGTCAATATAATAGTGATAATATAAAAGTAAAGAATTGAACTGTAATCCAATATTTTATATGTAACAACCATAATACAAGTACTTCGGTAGCAATTGTTTTGAGAAACACATTTATGTGTAAGTGGGAAGAACAATGACACAATTCGTAAGTATTTTTAAAAATTAATAATATAATCAATAGCTTGTGTATTAAATAAAAACAGTAGTTCCTCCTATTTTATTACATAGAAAAATTGTTTCAGAAACATTAGTAAAATCATACTATTTATCAGAAACAAGGTTTTTTGACCCTAATAATTGTCATACAGTAATGAAAAGACAAACTCTTAATGAGCAAGTAACAGAAAAATAAAATAACTGAGAAAAATGAAATTATCACTAAATTAAATAATTGAAAGTTTCACTCCAAGTCCAACCAACCAATACAAAAACAAGCAGCTCAAACATTATATAAATAATACTTGCATTGACAATATTTATGTCTTTAATTGAGCATGCCAAATTTAAGAAAAATACTTAACCAAACAAACCCTAGTTGTTCCCTGAGAAACAGGGCTAAGTGCTAATATTATTATAAAACCTCGGCCACAATGCAAGTATGACTAACATGCGCATACCACGAGTATGCAGTTTATTCTACCCTTGCTCAAATCACCTTTCGATTCACAATACCATATGATACTTAGTGTGTTTGATTCACACATTGCAAAGTACATTCAATTGAATCCATGAATCAAGTGTCGTTGGACTCATCATCTCTTTTGAGATTTTTAATGGTAAATCAAACACAGCCTCTCAAAGAACCACTGCTTTAAAGAAAAAATTTTAATTCATTAAATAAAGGCACGCAGAATGATTGAATTTGATGTTCAGAGTAAAATGTGTTCTTGCATTGACATGTATAATATTCAATAGCATTTTTATTGTATCTTGCATAAATTTAGAATATCTTAGTAGTTTCCTATTTCCTCGGTTTCCATATTTCCTTAAATTTCACAATTTGTTTAATTAGTTAGTATTATAATCTAGTATTAGTACAAGTAAAAGTTAGTGCTTTTTGTTTTGTATGACTATTGTAATATATCACATCACATGAAAATAATACCAGTTTATGTGGTGATATACTGAGAGTTGAGTAGAAAGAAGAAACGCCAAGAATCTATAAATCCCACGAGGAATCATTCTATAAGAGAATTGCAAGAAACTTATTAGAAGTAAAGAAAAATACTTCATTAAACTAAGATTCATTGTTATCACTTATCAAGATTGCTAAAGGTTCAACATCAATATATCTAAAGCAGGACTTTTAGGAGTTTAAAATAATAATAAATAACCCCCCTCTTTACCTAATATTAACTGTTCTTGATAATCCTCTTATATTTCTTCTTTCTCACTCTACCGGTTCATTGGTGGTAAGATCATCACAAAGATTGACATTAACTATTTTTTCATATTTGACAATATAAGAAAGAAGCAACTTAACCTAAGGAAGAATAGTAGGGTCATTGACACGCAATGTAGAGCCAATTCATTGGAGAGTTTCCAAACAAACATGGTGTGCGTGTCAACTTCCAAATTTCTAGAAAACTGATGCAAAAAAACCTAGCCACCTAGGCCCTTAAACAAAACACAACTCTAATCATATCCTCCAATTCCATGTTCCAATAAGCACATGAAGAGAAGGGTCCAAACCTTAGTGTAAGTCTGAACATGATCTCTCCAAAGGGAACTTGTTTTAAGAACATCTCTTAGGGTTGATATAACCTCAAAAGATGTGGCCTTAATAATATCATCATCTTTATCATAAGCTTTATCCTGCACCACCAGGTAAAACCTGATAAGAGAATAGATAATTTGGTAGAAATGCATCAATTTAACAAAAAAAAAATGAGGAAAACTGTAGACAAAGACATACCTTGAGATGATCAACTTTTACAGTTAGTGGATACTCACTAACCTGCGGAACAGACAAGGTTTCAGTTCAAAATAAACATCAAAATAATTTAGCCATATATTACATATACAAAAAGTATTATCAGAAATCAGAACCACAGTGAATAATAAAACTCAAGTATGTGATACTGGCACAATAATAAAATTAAACACTAATCCTTATTAATTTTAACATGTTCAACTAACCATCTCTGTTATCCGTAGACGCCGGTGACCAATCAGGATCACCTGATCACCATGGATACTTGAAATCTGGTATTGAAAAGGGAAACGTAAAATAGATTGAGGTACTTATTAATGTTATACAAGCAATCTACTGAAGGCATAAAAAAACTAAATAAACTAGCTACTGACAAAATGGCATACCTGAGCAAGAGTCCCAACTTCATGAAGACGGTTAAACAACTCCTTTCCTTTTAAATCATATACATTTTTCTCTGTATCAGAGCTAGATACTACACTAGGATCAGCCTCGGGCTCATCCTTAAGGAGGAAAGCACCAGCATAAGGGGCCTGTCGTTCTCGACTTTCTTGTAAAGCTGCCAATAATTTGGGATCCTAGAAGCATAGTAAAATACTAATTACAAACGAGATAACCACACTTTCAATTTTCAAGTTACATTCTATCAAGTCCTCACCAAACAAACACTGATCATTGATTACAATTTGCTTATGATTCAGCCATAAGCACGTAATGAGAAAAGAAACATATTTTACTCATGATTCCGAACAACTCACCATACCTTAACAAAGACTGGCATGTAAAATCCTGGGAAAAGAGGTCTGTGGATCAATGGTAATGCCAAAACCTGTTCCAAAGATAAAGAGAAAAAACGAACATCCAGAATCTTATGAGTTATCAAGAAAACTGACAGAGACTTCATTCACAAGCTCCCAATGTTTTGTTTTAACAAACATATAACAAATAAATAACACAGATAAGTGTTGATATAGTCCTTGTTTTATTTCCGGAATAGGGTGTGGCAGTAGTGTAATGCACCCCAAACATGACTGGAATAGCCTAGACATGAAGTAGCATGACAAGAACAGTAAAATTTTCAAGCAGTCAACACACAAACATTGAATTTAAATCCTCCTCAAAACTCCCCTAAGATTAACAAAAATAACACCCTCCAATCCAAGAAGAGCAAAAATTTCCAACAAGCTCGTGTCAAAGAAATGAGGAACAGAAAACCCCAATGATGTTAACATATTAGCTGAAGGGAAAAGACTCCATTTGGCTCAATAAATAAAATCCCTACAATAAAAGCACTTGAAACAATTATTGAGTTCAGACTTGTGACAATGGTTAACTAGCAGCTTGTGATAAACTTCACAAATTACAAAAACGTGCTAAAGGCCTATTTAGATGGTTTTTTTACGAGAAATTGAAACAATTGAGCAAATTGAGCTACTAATGATAGCAGTAACAACAATCAGAAACTAACGGTGAGATAATCCTCGGGTCTGGGATATGTGGGAACGATGGCGGAGGCCTTTGACTGAGACTCCTCGACCTCTTTGACACCGGCGTCAACTACTTGATCGGAGCCCTCGCCGGAACCGGAACAGAAAAAATACCTGCCTCCGACATCAGTGTTTCGACGGCTTAATCCGCCGAGAGAACTGAGCACTCTGAGCAACGGCGAAGCGGAATCGTGTGCGGGACGGAGCACCGTGGGGTGCAGCCGGTGGATGCGCGAGGATGCAATGAGCTTCAACATTGGCTTCGTCAATGGGATGAATTAAGAAATGGAGCTTTGAAAATTGAAGGTTGGTTCATAACCTAGCGAGGTTGGATAAGATTTATGTGACAAAATGGGGTTTTACACTGCGCAAGACGAAACCGCCATTTATGGTGCTGAAAACGAAGAGGGCTGAGTTCTGTTCTTACATCCAGAATTGTTAAAGCCCTTCATAAACCCTCGTCTAACCAAATTACGAAAATGACCTTTTCTCGAAGCAGAAGAACAATTGACAAAGATGCTGCTGGGTTAAGAATGCTTCACAACAACTACACTTGTTAAAGTGAATTTCGTTCACCAATATTTAAACATTAGTAAAATAAATTCTTCTTCTTGAATTGTTAAAATGAAATGTAATTCTGTAATATTTATAATTAGTATCATATTAATTTATTTGAGTAATACTTGAGTGAATTGCTTATGTGTTACTTTTAGATTTTCTTTTCTCAATAAACCTAAACTCAATCAACCTAATGCAGAAGTAGTTTCTGAAACAAACTCATTCACAGTGTTCCATACCTTAGAATCCGATTTCTCATTGCTTGAAATTTTTTGTTTGTGATTTTCCCTCCAAGAAATTGGCTCCGTGAAACTATTTCTTTGCAGGTTTTTTTAATTATGATTTTTTAAAAGTATTTAAAATAATTTTGAAGTTTGGATTTGAAAAAATAATAAAGTAAAATAACTGATAAAGTGAGTGAAATTGTAATATAATAATAAAATAATAATTTTAAGAAAATATTAATCTCTCCTTTTCTTTCTATTGTTCAGTGCAACAATTGGATTTCTAAAAAAATCACTGGGTTTCTTTTGTTATCATTGCTTTTTTCCTTATTATTACTAGTTATGAAAATTTTTACATTACATTCAGTAAGCATTATTATCGGCAGCATTATTATGTACAAAATTTATAGAAGTGGATACTTTTTAAAAATAATTGCTAAGTTTTTTTTTTATGTAGAGGTTTTGTTATTGTCATTCTTTATTATTATATGATTTTTGGATTGAGTAATGTTCCTTGTATAACTTTTTAATAATAGTTATAATACATTATGTTAAGTTTGATTCATGATGATATTTTCAATCTGGTAATTTTTATTGAATTTACTCAATTATATTGGTATTTCTATAAATATAAATATAATATATTTAAATAAGTTGAATATGAATTTATATTATTTTAAATTATTTTTTAAAATGTTTTATTTGAATAAAATAATTTAAATTTAATGAATTTGATTTTTATAAAATATTTCAATTACTAAGTTATCTCTTTAGCTTTCACTCTTTCTTTAACTTTCTTTCTCTTACACCTTCCATCCTCAATATCTCTTTCTTCTTCTCATTTTTATTTTCCACACTTCATCGTTTCAAAATCTAATTAAGCTTTGCATTAGTTAAGGAACATAGGACTATTTCTAACCAATTAGAATCTCAATCAAAGTATGTTCATATTTACTTTAAGGATCTTCTGTTATCTATTTTTCTTAAGTTTTTGTCATAAATATTGGAGAAGAGTGTTTCTCTCTATTGTATATTATACTGAAATTTAGTGTCATTTGGATAACTTGTTTTACATCTCCTAGAGTTGGATTGTTATCATTGTTTTATTGGGGAATTGACTTGGGAATCGTCATCTAAGGTAATTGACTTGGGAATCTTCAGTATGATTGAATTGATGTATTATGTGTGATGACTGGATTATAGACTTACATGTAATCATTACGGTTGAAATGAAACCAGTGTACTGGGATTGAAAGGAAATCAAGATACCATGGTTACATATGCATCTATATGCTTCAGTATGATTGAATTGATGTGTCATGTGTGATGATTGAGTTATAGGCTCATATGTAATCATTTTTGTTGAAATGAAACCAGTGTATTGGGGTTGAAAGAAAATCAAGGTACAATGATTACATAGGCACCTATAAGCTTCATAATGATTGAGATGATATAATTATTGTTATGACTGGATTATTAGTTCATATGCAATTATTTTGATTTAAATGAAACCAAAGTACTGGGGATTGAAAGGAAATCAAGGTACGATAATTGCAAATGAATCATTGTGAAGTCAATAGACTTGGAATAAAGTATACAAAATTGTGATTGAATGATAGACTTATTTTCATTTGACTTAGAGTTGATATTTAAACTCTTAAATCTAATCACTTCAATTTTATTTTTTTTACTTTTACAAGTTAAAAAACATTATTTCACTAACTTACCCTTGCTTGTTTTGTTGTGACGTGGACTACGATGTCTGTACTATATACACGAGTAGGTACAGATGCAGGTTTTGGAGCACCTTAAGGAGTATATGCCCTTAATTTAGTATTCCTTTTGGCTTGTATACACTTGTGTATATGTTTAATGTATTTAAAGACTTTATGACCTTAAGATGGTCTTTCTTTCATCATGTAGATAGTTGTACGTAAGTTTGATGTATCTAGATACGTTATGTTGTACTTTGAACTTTAAATGCATATTAATACTTAGTAGTAGATAAAAGTTAGTTGTTTTGAGAAATAATTTTCTAATGCTTTCACTTAAGTGAGGAAATCTCACTCAAGCGAATTATGTAGAAAAATTCACTCTACATGTCTTGCCTGAGCAAGCTCTTTGTAAAATAAGCAGGTGCTCTCGAATCAATTTTCACTCAAGTGAGATCCATTCTCGCTCGAGCTAAAAATTATCTCTCAAGTTAAAAAAAAAAAATCTTTTGTTTTCCTTACTTTCTTCTTCTCTTTATTATTTTCTTTGTTCTTTATTAGTTGTTTTGCATTCTGAGTCGAGGCAAGCCTACATTTACTAGAGTCGAGGTAGATCCACATTTATCTGAGTTGAGGGCGACCCATGTTCAGTCAAATTGGGTTATGCCCGTATCAGTCCTGATCAATACCAAGTCGAGCCTAGCCCGATCAAAACCATATCAAGTTAGGTTGAGCCTAGCTTTCCTAAGCTCAAGTTGAGTCAAGTCTGCTTGAGTACAGATCAAGTTGAGTCTGCTTGGGCTTAGCCGAGTTGGCCTAAGCCAATATCAAGCTAAGTCATCAAAGTCTAAGCTAAGCAAAGACAATGAGTAATTTAGTATAAACTAAATTATAATGTGATTGGTTAAAAGATGTATTTGTTTATTTTTACAATTGAAATGTTTGAATGGTCATGAAAGGAGTGTACTAACATGATTATTAATTATCATTTCTTTTATATATAATTATATATTAATGATCTCAATATTGCATGTGAATATTTTGGATTTTGTACATTATGATTAGAACATTTTTATATTTATGAATTACTATAACGTAATATTGGTTATATGATTATGACATGTTTTGCATTCTTTAAAAAAAACTGAAAATATAATAGAGAAGTGATGCTTCTGAAAGATTTCAACCTCAAGCTTAGATATAGGATAGAAGAAAAGCTAGAGTAATATGATTATGTATATATTGATATGAATAAATATTATAAAGTTATAGAAATGTGAAATATATTTCCATATATATGTAATGATTTTTATATGAGATTTCTATATGATAAAAAGTTGTTGAGTATGTCATGTTATAAATATTTATGCATAAATTATATGGTTGTGTTTTTGGGATAGCCAGTGAGATTGTTTGCCTCATTAGTTCAAAATAAGATATAAGTCAAATTAGACATTCCAATGTGAAAGTGCGGTAGTGTCTCCTTAAAATTAAGGTGAGAGTTGAAAGGAAACATATCCTTATCCCTTTCTTAATATGTCAATTTTCGAGGATAAAATATTTTGTTGTTAGAGAGAACATAATACCTTAGAAAATAGCTTTAGAATATAAACATATTAAATAAGATGATACCTAAATACATTTTTTTTTAAAAAGATGAAAGTTTATATAAATAGAAAAATCAATATTCAAGTTTCGTTTTTATAAAATGCACCATCTCTCTCATTTCTCTTCACTTTTTCTTTATCTTCTCTCTAAAAATTCATCTTCCTTCCTTATCAAAATGACAATCGTAGATCACCCTTAGATTCTTGGCGTCGAGTAGAGTAAGAGTGTCAAATCACATTCTTGAATAGAGTAAGTTTATTTTCTGCTCATTTTCCTCATAGTAAGTTTTAGGTTAATTTGTTCTAGGTAGGGATATTTTACCTATATCCTCTAAGGTATCAGAATGGGTCTGTGTTGGTCCATTGTTAATCCGATCATTGATAAAAAGAACTCTTGGTACAACTTAGGTTGCCCATTATTATATGTTTTTGGAACTCCTTTGATAATCTCTACTTTATTCAAGTAAGGAAAGCTAGTTTTAATGTTTTTAATATATATTTTGATTACTTGTTTTATTGAGTATGAATTTGATGAATATGAATTAAAAATGTTTATGTATGATATGATGTAGTATAATTGTTTATGAATGATATAAAATGGTGATTGATGCATAGTATCTCCAGAAAAAGAAATACCTTTGTTAAGATTGTTAGAATGTGCATTGTTTGAAGATTTGTCGAGAAGGAGGTATCATAACTCTATTGGTACCTTAGAATCACATAGATGAAGGGTACCAAGTGGTGAAAGTTGAAGGAGGTCCATTTAACTGAAACTACAATTTGAAAGAGCTAGTCAAGATAAATATATGGATTTACCCTATCAGATGAGGTTATGTTCTTTTGGGACTGTGTGGATTCATAGTTGGGAGGGCCATCTATCAGGTGCTAGTCTCTGAGTCTAACTCAATGCATGAGTCTTCTGGAAGTAAAGATTCAAATGTCTTTGTATGTGAGTCAGTATATGTATGGTATGAGTTATTGTAGATATATGATAATGACAATGTTGATGTATGAGATGAATTATGAAAATATGATGTTTATAGTTTGGTTGAGATAGGAATTTAATTTATGAATATACATTTCTTTAAACTCAAGCTTGCCCTTATTTTTAAATTTGCGATGATCGTAGCACGAGTAGAGGATTTGGCAGGTGGTGTGACTCCTCAGTGAGCCGATGGAGAAATTTAGTGTTATTTTGTGATTGTATAAAAATATTTTTATTTAATCTCATATAGAGAAGTATATTTTGAAATATTCTTATAAATGTATGGAGATTTGTATTTATGATTATTATAGAATTTCTATACAATAGAGTTCCTATTATGTGAAAAATATGGGATGTTATAAGTTGAGTCAGGACAAGCCCGTATTCAGTGGAGTCAGGGTTGGTCCATGTTCATCAGAGTTAGGGTCAACCCACATTTAGCTGTGTTTGGCTAAGCTAAAGTCAATCCTATTCCGATAAAGACAAGGTCAAGCCTAACCCAATCAATATCAGGTTAATTCAAGTTTATTTAAGTCTTCCTAAGCCTAAGTTTAGATGAGTTAGCCTAGGCTTGGTCGAGCTGAGCGACCAAAGCCCATGTTGAGTCAAGTCAGGGCAAGTCCACATTTAGTTGAGTCAGGGCAGGTCAATGTCCATCATAATCCGATCAACCCATGTTTAACCAAGTTAGGCTAGGCCCAGGTCGACTATGATCTGATCTTAAGTTGGGTCGATTAAAGTTTGTTTGGGTCTAAGTTAAGTCGAATCGACTCAGGCCAAGTCGAGTCGGGTTGGCTCGGGTGAGCCAAGTCAGCCTGGGCTATGGTCAAGCTGAGTCAACCAGGGCTTAGTTTAAGCCAAGTCAGGGCAAGCCCACTTGTAGTCAAGTTGGAATGGGTCCACATTCATCTAAGTCAGTGCCTATCCACATTCAGTAGAGTTGGGTTATGCCCAAGTGGCCCGAGCCCAAGTCTATCCGAGATGGCTCAGGCCCAAATCGAACCAAATTGACCCAAGTCCAAGTCAAGACAAGTCAATGTGAGATAACGATCAATCAGTTGAGTTATGCCCATGTATAGTCAAGTTCGATCGAGTCCAGGTTATGTTGAACCCATGTGGGACCGAAACAATATGGGTTAAGTTTGACTAGGTCGAGTTATGTCTGCGTTAGATTGAGACATCGGGTCAAAACCATATCAAATTAAGTTGAGTCAATTTCATCTTCGGTCGAATAAAATTTGCATGGATCCAAGTTGAGCTGAATCAGCATAAACTCGAATCGATCAACCTATGAAGACAAAAATATGAATTTGAAAATGTGAAAAAATTCTTATTTTTTTATGCAAATTAAAATTTTTTAATTTTAAATAATTCAACTAGTCTATTAAAATTGTAAAATTTCATTTTCTTAAAAACTTCCTTACCCAAACAACATATTTTTTTCATAAAGCATTAGAAAATAATTATATCAATCATAAGGTGAATTTATTATGAAATTTGTTATGGATTAAAATATCTCCAACATCACACAATCTAAAATATAAAGGAAATAAGTTATTTTTATTTCAATAATATTTTGTCAAAATTATACTGCAAAAAGCTTGGCTGTGTATTTTGACAAAATCTTAATAAAAACTGATTTTTCTTGAGTTATGTTATGAGAGTGCAGAACGGAAGGGATATTTTCGTCAAAAGTCAAATTTCTGCCAATTTTTTTTCGAGAAGTTATAGTAACTTCTGGGGTTCTAAGAGTAAACACGCTTCTAGCATTTATTTTGGGCGCATAGGTTTGGCCCACAACTCGGTGGTTCCTTCTAGATGGTTCGTTTTTGTTTTGTCCGTATCGTGGTCAACGGTCAATGTCATCGCCGAGTGGAGGCCGCGGAGAAGGCACGGTTGTTTACGCATCAAAATTCTTCCCTCTTTGAAGCATTCCATTTCAAAGTGGCTGCTATAGACGATACATTCTCTATAATCTCGAGTCTTAGTTAGGGTTTTCTGTCACTGCCATGGATTTCGAGAGTAGGAGGCTTCATCTCCTCATCTCTGTGATTGCCATCGTTGCACTCAGTTTCACAGGTATTTTACTTCATTCATCTCCCTCTATTCAATTTTTTCTATAAATTAATATCTAGGGGTGCACGAGAACACTCTCCCATAACAGATCACAAATTTCTGCTATTCGATACGGTTAGGTATTTTTGGTGAAGAACAACTACGGCTGGTTTTTGTATTCCGAGAAGTAAAGGATTGATTAAGAGAATATTTTCATATTTCTATCAGTAGCATGAATTCTAATCAATTCCTTGGAACTCTTGTATTGATATAATACCATAGCAGAACAAAAACAAATAAACTAACTCGTGTTTTTTTTTTCCAGAAAAGATGTCACTTCTTTAATTTCATCCTTGAAATATTACCTAATAATTACCTTCTCTCGTAAAGGATTCCTAAACTACAAGAAAAAAAGAAAATTATATAAGTAATCTCAAGTATTATAAATCATGCCAATTAATCCCTCAAAACTGAAAAACCCTTCGAATTGATTTCTAAACATTTGTAAAATATGACAACTTGGAAAGTAAATTGATTGATATTCAATACTTGAAGGATTTAACTTATATGTAAGTTGCTCCTTTCAGCTGAAAAATGCAGGGAACTTGTTGGAGAGGATGGGTCATCCCAAAGTGGAAAGTTTACGATTTTAAATTGCTTTGATATGGGTTCTGGGACTGTAGCATGTGCTGTGAAGGAAGGCGTGAAGCTCTATTTTTACAATATGAGATCTTCTCATGTTGAAAGAGCAAGGGTTCGTGCAATTGAGTCTGCCCTTGTTGATGCTGTTGGTCAGGGGATGTCCCCAACAGATTCAGCAAAACATGCACAGAAAGAAGGTAAGAAGGCAGCCAAACTGGCTTCCCGTCAAGCCAAGCGGATTATAGGTCCCATCATGTCTTCTGGATGGGATTTCTTTGAAGCTATTTACTATGGTGGTACTTTAACTGAAGGTTTTCTTAGGGGCAGTGGTACTTTGTTTGGTGCTTATGGTGGAGGGTTCCTCGGGGAGCAAAGGCTTGGTAGACTTGGCTATCTAGTTGGAAGTCACTTGGGCAGTTGGGTTGGTGGTAGAATAGGATTAATGGTTTATGATGTGGTTAATGGACTGCATTTGTTGTTGCAATTTGTTCAGACAGGAGAAACTGTAGTTCGCGAAAAATCTGAACAACCTGAAAGTTCCTTTTTTGGCGAAACTCCTGTTTTTGACAGCTCTGAAGGCTCCAGATTTTATGATTCACCTCCCAGTGAAGAATCATATGCGTATGAATCACCTCCCAGTGAAGAATCCTATGCCTATGAATCAACTGAACGTCAGAGCTATGAAACATATGAAGATTCTGAACTGTGATGAAAATGTGAAATTCATATACTGATATTTGCTCAAATTTCAGGTCAGCTCTGAAGGCGGTTTCCAGTGCTGGCAAATCATCTCCTAACGCAGAATTCAATGCCTAGGAATCACTGAACCTCACAGCTATGAAACATATGAAGATTCTGAACTGAGATGAAATTGAAGTTCATATATTGGTACTTGCTCAAATTTTAAGTTGATTCTTAGTGTTTTTCTTGAATGTCTTTGCTTCAATATAGTAGGAATTGGTAGCCTCTGGAGACTCTACTAGTGCTCCACCTCATGTAATTGGCGAATGTTGGAGGTCCCAGCTTTTATTCTGAATATATCTGTTGCCCTCAACTTTCAAGAGACTCCAAATAGCTCTTCTCGGATTCATTGAAAACAGAAGGAAGTCACATAAAACAGAAATTAGTTCAAACTAAAATGGATACATATTCTTTTTCTTTTTTCTCTCTGTAAGCTTGAAGATTGTAATTTTGCAAACTGTCCAAATCAAATCTTTCATCTTTACTAGCCTAGAACAATCCTATTAAAATATTTGATAAAAACGAAAACAATCTTACTTAAGGTGATATATGCTAGCACTCTTTTACATCTATGGATGAGTTGCAAATAACAATTACTTAAGTGAATCAAAGATAGATCCCGAACACAAACATGACAACAGCCCATAAAAATGAACTTTAACACATATAACACTTATTAGTAAATTAGAAGATTACGCATTATCTTTATACAGAAGTGAATCTATAAGTAATATTTTAAGAAAGAAATTAAGGGGGAGAAGGATCCATCCTTGCTGTTCTGAAATTATTTGCATCATATTGCCACATTCGATATGGAATTCTGAAAGGTTATGTAATATAGATCTGAAACCAAAGACAAGGCGACGAAATCATCTTTTAGTATCCAGTTAGCTTTAGAATTTAATTTCGGTTATGATGGAGTAATTTTAAAAGAATTACGAAAGAAAAATAAACTAATTTATTTATAATTTAAGTTTAGTTTATACATATCAGATTTCGGTTAAATTATGAAACTGATTTTATTTTATTTTATTTTATCTTCTGTAACTTTTCCCACAAAATACTAATTTGTTTTTGTCTACACTACCCTATAATGAATGTGTACTTAGTCGGAAGGAGTTTTGGTGACAGATATCTGTTATTTAATTTGTGAACACAATCTTAAAATTCTTGTAATCTAACAATATTCTTTAGAATAAAGTCTGAAGTGCTATATGACATATCATTATCACATCAAGATGGGTGGGAGAAGCTAATAAGTATCTGGATATAGAAAATATAAAAATATTTGAATAAATTACACTTATATACTATCAATGCTCTATATTTAATTTAGTGAAGATGCATTAATTGTTCAATTTTTTGAAATGATAAATAATAGTAAGAATGAAAAAAAAAAAATATTAACGTAGTAATGATTTTGAAATGAAATCAGTAATATTCCGTAATTCATATCTTTGATTGTTCTCGAGGAAAATTTATTTATGCAAATGAATTATATTATCGATAAATTATGTATAGTGTATAATGTTACAATTACCTTTTGTGCTCTTTCCATTTTAAAACAATTATGTATTTACCTTTTTATGACATTAATTTAAATATATTGACAGTGTAGTTTTTGAATACTATCATTTAATCATAGATGGTTATATATGCTAAATCTGTTGATTTTTAAAATATTTATATTATAAGTTATATCATGATTTCAAATTAGTTCGCTGTGTAAATTCTCTTACACCGATCTTATAAAATAATTAATTTTCGTTTTTATAACAGTTATGAACACAATGTTAATTATTATTTCTTAAAATACAATCTTTTCTTATTTTCTACAAATATTTGTTAACTACTCCAGTGGAATATTTTCACATGCCACTCATGCTTCTATCAATATAAATCATGAGCGCAACATTTCAATCTTAAAAATATTAATCCTATTTGCTTTGTGCCAATGTCATTATTAATATTATTTTCAAAAAATATTATACTGATTGTTTATTTGAGACAAACTTGAAATAAAATATATAATATTTCATTGAAAAATATTTTTTACAAGAAGAAAAATTGCAAATCAATATAAAAATTGTTTTCAATATTAAAAGCATTTTAAAATAGAGGGGTATGTTACTTAAATAGGAAGGAAAATTAAGAAAAAAGGAATATGTACAATTGCAATTAGTTTATCATCCTATCTATCAGAATAAACACGACGAGTTGCTAATGAATTAGATTCTTTAAATATATGGTTCTTATTTCGATTATGGACTTTATATAGATAAATATAATTAGGGTTTTTTATTTGTCTCTGTTGTCTATCTTATATTGAAAATTAGTCTTCTTTGAAAATTATTACTAATATACTTTCTTAAACATTAAACAAAACCAATAAAATCAAATATTAATGATTTGTTATTTGATTCTTCTCACTAATACAAACTTTATTTTAGAAAAATTAGTACGAAAATCATTCGTATAAGCTAGCAGTATGATATATATTTGTGTAATGTGTCAATGATCTGTATAATTTTGTTTTTGACTTATTGATGTAAAATGTTATACCAAAGAAATTATTGATTAAATACAATACAAAGTGATGTACATTTACAACTACTTTATAATTCTAATTTTTCAATTAAAAAAATTATTGTAGTACTTTCTATCTACATATATACCCATTACTATGGACTTTTACTAATAAAAAATTGTCTCCAAGTGATGTTCATTTTTCAAAATATAATGTTTATAGTGATAATACAGGTCTAGTATTCATTACTACACAAAGTTCTACCAATAATTAGTAATAAAGGCAAGTTTGCTAACTAATTATTGAACTATTTTTTAGCTGAGTGTAACATTACAATGGCTAGTTTATTTTATTTTATTTTCCTAACGCTTTTAAAAAATAATTTTAAGATTATGTCATAAAGTGACTCTCGTCTTAAATAGTCTATTTAAACTAAAAGTTAATTTTCATTTTATTACAACTACAAAAAATTATTTTATTTGGAAGGATAATTAGCGCCTTTTTAAGCAATTAAAAATAAATACTAATATGTAGTTTTTTAAAATTAAACAAAAAATTAACAGTAATATCTGACTTTTTCCATCAACAAAATTGCCTGATTATCGTGTTCCTTAAAGCGGACAACAAATTAATAACATCGAAGAAATTAAGCCATTTTAATTTAAGAAAATTGAAGTGATGCAACACTGAACATATATAATAAATGAATTTCTAAACATTATGATTTACCAACTAACAAAAAAATACCTGATATGTATTTAAAGTATCACTCAATTATAATAAATGTGAGATTAAGGATTAGTGTGAACTTAGATATTATTAAAAAAAATTAATGCACAGTCTCAAAATAATTTTTTACTTAAAGATATATTTGAAGTTTGAAATTGTGATGTTTTTGGCATAATAATATTTAATAGGAAAGATATGTTCAAGTCCAAGTTTGAGGCTTTATAAGTCCAATAAAGAAAATGATTAACGCATTGCATTTGTATCTTCATCAGCAACATCAATAACCAATAACTACACAAAGTTGAACAAAATATGCAAGACACAAACGTATACCATATTGTCATAAAATAATGATTCAGTAACGTTGATCGTTATCATTGTTGCCTGTATACATATCAGCTACAGTTTTTACACTCTTGCACATATACCTACTTTGCAACATTCAGAATGCAGCTTAAGAAAATGAGCACTTCTAGAGGAATATAACGGTGCACACATCACTCGGCCACAAGCTACAGTACCAAAAATCAACACGGTGGTTTATTTCCACTGCAGAAATAAACTACACAGGTCCTCCTCCCATGGCACTGCCACTTACACCATCCATAATGGCAAATCTCATGTCTTCAGATGGTTTCCAATGCCGTTTCCTTTGGTTGATGAACCAATTGTTTATCTGCTTTTGATCCAGCCCCGTCATTTCTGATAGCTGCACTTTCTCCTCCTCCTAACAAACAATTTGTTTCAAGCCATTCATATAAAACAGTACAAATATGTCACAAAATCACTGTCACTACAATCTACAAATCCATCACACAAGTCAGAAGTTACAATAGTCTTAACATATAAGCATAATGACAAGAGAGTATTGCTATTTTCAAATCACTGCTGATACTTCATGCATATATTTAAGGTCAAATTGTGTCAATGAGATACACAATATAACATGACATGTTGATACACAAACACACACTTGATGATATTAATGGGAATTACCGTAGGATAAGGCCACCTATAGTGGGTGCTCCACCACTCCAAGAGCATCCTCCTTGCCTCCTTTGGAAGTTTACCCTTTTTCCTTTTCTTCAAGAATTCCTTTCTTAAGCTGCTAAGATAACCACCATACTTATGAAGGAGCATTTCTTTAAGCTCTTGGTCACCGGGGCGGGAGCCAGAAGACTCGTGACCTCCCACTGCTTCCATCTTCTCCCAACTGAATTCATCATCTGATGTCCCAGCTGCCTCATCTGACATGAATGCTGAAAGATACAAAAGAGATAGCACATGTTATTCAGAATTAATTCTACCACTTTTTCTTAAAGCTGTGCACACAACTAAAGGATAACAAAATGGAAAACCAAAGGACTAAAATGAAAAAGTAATCATTGCTAGTATTTTCCATGGTTGAACAAAAAAGGAGGGCGGTTGAACATGGAAGAGGAGAGAAAGAAGGTGCAGTACAGAGGAAGATCAATGAGGGTGAGAAGCCAAAGCTTGAATTAAACTTGAAGATGATGTAAAAATTTGGCTACAATTATTGAGTGTCAGTACAGGAAATTATACACCAATTATTGCAAGCCAAAGTCAGGCCTTTCTCAACATCTTTGTTGCTTCTTTTCATCGCTTCATGGTTTTTCATCAAAATGGTCCCCCACTTCAATATTTTTAATTCCTGACAAACTCTATTCATTTAT
>Ga0099825_1002123_pt1 | contig 26192 bp, 8 predicted proteins | sample SiratroredBW_FD_76838 | JGI IMG/M metagenome (GOLD analysis project Ga0099825, IMG submission 76838) | Root nodule microbial communities of legume samples collected from California, USA - Siratro red BW | ecosystem: Host-associated > Plants > Roots > Nodule | place: USA: California | collected... | reverse complement strand
CTAGGAGGGAAAAGTAAGAAGAAAAATTAAACGAGTTTCTCCTTAAGTTAAAATTAGCTTGTGCACAAGTTAAAAAATAAAAATTTAGAAAAATCATGAGAGAACTTCTAAAAGTTAATTTATGCATAAGTTGATTTTAACTTCTGAGGAAGTTTATTCAATTTTTTTCTTAATGTTGGTTTCTAGGATGTAAAAAAAGAAATATTGTTATAGTAGAAATAGAAACAGATATTATCATCTATTGGAAATAGTTTGGGCGGTCTCTAGTTAATTTAGACATATAAAATGTCTTGGGAATAAATCAAAAAGTCAAAAGCAGATGAGGTAATTTATTTAATTAGCAATAATGTCATCAGTTCCCCTAAAATTTTGTCAATATGGATGGTTGGTTATTTTTGCCTCATTATTTATCACCAATGATCAACATAAGGATGAAAGTACTTTATCAATTAATGACATTTTGGTAGCTATTTTATAGTTATTCGTTCCAGTAGCTGTTTCCTACATGATTTTCCTTTCTTTTTATCCTTTTGTTTTTTAATTTTCCAATACTAATAAAAATGCAGACAGCACACTCAGCATTTCCTGATTCACCTCTGGGACCAGATGCATATCATGAATATGAATCCTTACTGGTTCAAGATTATGAAGAACTGGTTAAGAAATCACGGACAAAACCTGGACAGGGAAAGCTTAATGTTGAAGATGGAGGACGTTCAGAGTTTCCTTCCAGTGGAGAGGATGTTCTTAATCTTGAAGCTAGTCCAAGTGGAAGAGATTTTTATGAGAACAATCCACTAGACTACGTTGAAGAATCAGTGCTGAAATTGGTTGTTTCTGTTTATCATTTTCCCATGATTTTATGTCCCATTTCACCACGAGTATTTGTTCTACCATCAGAAGGGTTGGTAGCTGAAGCACACTTATCAACTAAGCATGAAGATTCCATTAGTTTTGGTTTGCCTCCGTTAAGTACTGGTATTCTCTCTGATGCTGATGATGTGCCTCCAGGGGCTACCCTTACGGCACATTTTCTCTACCATTTGGCTGCTAAGGTAACAAGTTATATGCATTCTTTAACTGAAATGTGTGCATACTTATGCAAACTTTATTTCAAGATTTTTTTTTTAATTCCTCAGGATTTTTGTATTGTTAAATGCTGGTTACAAATCTTGAACATTATAATAGGTCTGTGATAGAGCTGCTCCATGCAATATTATACATTTTTACTAGGGTACTCATACTTCCATTTTGAAAAAGATTACTTGAATAAAAATTTTCTTGTAAGAGTGTTACTCATTTAAATAGATCTTGCTCTGAATCTTTTCAAAAACTTGGTATTTAACACACAATATTATTGTTTGATTCATGTAGCCAACCCCATTTAAGGGTGAAAAAGGCTTTGCTTTTTATTGAGAGTATATCTGATTTTCCTCTAGCTGCAATACTTTTTGTTTTGTTTGTTGTTTCTCCTTTAATTTGTTACCTTGACCATTAATTTTCTTGGTTATGATATAGATGGACTTGAAAATGGAAATTTTCTCCCTTGGTGATATATCAAAATCTGTGGGAAAAGTTTTGACAGACATGTCTAGTCTTTATGACGTAGGCCGCCATAAACGATCAGCAGGGCTGTTACTCATTGATCGTACACTTGATCTTCTCACTCCTTGCTGCCATGGGGACTCACTTGTTGACCGCATATTTTCTTCTTTGCCCCGTAGAAATAGAACAATTTCTGGTAAAGGTTCAGGAAGCCAACTCAAACTTGGTTCTTTCTACCTGCAGCGTGCTCCTTTAGATGTTCAGATACCACTTGCAAGGATCCTCGATGAAGAAGATTGGAAAAAAGACAATTTTCGACTTTTAGAAAGCGTTGAGGCTTTTTTGTGTGGGTGGAATTCTGGTAATTCTGATTCTCAGTTGGCTGGCTTGATTAACCTTGGCCAGAAAATTCATGACAAGCCTAGTCAGACTGATGCAGAGATACTTACTGGGTCCTTTGTCTCTTCTGAAAATTTCCTTGGAATGCCACTTTTGGAAGCTATTCTAGATAGAAGAACGAAAGACGGGGCCTTACTGGTAAAGAAATGGCTACAAGAAACTCTGCGCAGGGAAAATGTTGCCGTGAATGTAAAGTCTCGTCCTGGTGTTGCTACAAAACCGGAGATACAAGCTATGATCAAAGCTTTGTCCAGGAATCAATCATCTTTGCTAAGGAACAAGGGAATTATCCAATTAGCTTCAGCCACGTTATATGCCCTTGAAGAATCAAATTATACCCAATGGGATGCATTTAGCAGCGCAGAGAAAATCCTGAGTGTAAGTTCTGGAGAAACAAGTCAAAGTCTTGCCATTCAAATTGGTGATCTTATCAATAAGAGTGCTCTGTTGGGATCACATGTAAATAAAGGGAAAAGGGAGATCTCAAAGGGGTTACTTTCTTTGCAAGATGCTTTGCTGTTGATGATCATTGGATATATATTGGCTGGTGAGAATTTTCCAACATCTGGTGCTGACGGGCCATTTTCTTGGCAAGAGGAACATTTATTAAAAGAAGGTGTTGTCGATGCGCTGTTTGAAAATCCTTCAGTAGCAAATCTCAAGTTTCTAGATGGACTAAGAGAAGAGCTTGAAACTAATGTTGCTAGCAAAGTAAAATCTCAGGGAACTGCTGAAGAATCTTCAGAACTAGATATTGATGATTTTGATGATGATCAATGGGGAAAATGGGGTGACGAAGATGGTGATGATGACAATAACAATGAACAAGTATATAGTGATGTGCAACTGAAGTTGGAGTTGCGTGATAGGGTGGACAACCTTTTCAAATTTCTTCACAAGTTATCTGATCTGAAAAGGAAGAATATACCATTGAGGGATGGATCGTTGACCATGGAAGCTAATTTTGATGAGGATGGAAAAGGATTGCTTTATAAGCTACTAACAAGGGTGTTGGGCAAGTACGACGTGCCTGGGTTAGAATATCATTCTTCCACTGTCGGTCGCCTCTTTAAGAGTGGCTTTGGAAGATTTGGCCTTGGTCAGGTAATTGTGGTTTCTTAACTTATGGTTATGAGGAGCTTGCTTTAGTAGTCTAGTTCAAATATGCTAATTATTCTTTTTTTTACCCTTTTCTCAATTCATCTTGTCAATACAATACTGCAGGCCAAACCAAGTCTTGCTGATCAAAATGTCATTTTGGTGTTTGTTATTGGGGGCATCAATGGGCTCGAGGTGAAATTCTTGAATACCTTTGTCTCCTCTCTCCCTCTTACTATTCCCCTATGTCTGTGAATAACAATATGGGCATGGTATTGCCAATTAAAGTTTGAGTAAATAATCTGTACATTGACGTTGTATGTAAAGGTATTTTAATCTGATATTCAATTATAATTTTTTGACTTTACAATAATTAAGAGTCATACCAACAATGAATTTTTATTAGTTGACATTGTAAAACCTTTTATATTGTCAGTGCTTAAAAATTGAAGTTTTTAAAGGTATTATGTTTTTTCTATAAATGATGAGACATTTGTTGTCTTTTTTCTTTATACATAACTCTTTTTAATTTAAATCCTTGATTAGTAGGTGGAACTGTAACCTGACAAACTTTTTTACTTTTGTCACTGTCATAGGTGCGTGAGGCCCATGAGGCACTGGCTGAAAGTGGAAGACCTGATATTGAGTTGCTAGTTGGTGGAACAACTCTTCTCACTTCTAATGACATGCTCGATTTACTGCTAGGGGATTCAAGTTGCTTTTAATTCGTTCACCTGTTAAAGTTTAGGAGATAGAAATTAAATTGAATTTGGTTTTCCTAAAACGTTGTAACTTTTAAATATTGTATAGGCAGTTGAAATTGTAGTTTCTTCCTTTCCAAATCAAAACAGAGAGAAGTCAATAAATTTTGGGTCAAAACTGGCTTTCAAAATACAAGTCACAGTTCAAGAATTTTCATGGGTTGCTGCCCTTCAAGGAAGCATGAAATCATATTGCAGAAGGACAGAATATTAGTGTTCAATGTACTTTGAGTAGTACTATTATATCTTAGACATTATTGAATGTCTCTAGACAGTGTCGATCAGCTACATTTTGTTTTCTTAATCTTACAGCATAAGACATGACGTGGGTTGATTCAGTAAAATGGCTGAATAGACAGTAGTGCAAGTTATGTGTATGAACTTTTAGATAGAGTAATCTACCCAAAAATCTATAATTTATAAAAGTGTTGTTTGAGTTTCTTCTCGTATTTTAAACTAAGAAATGTCTCCCGCCTAATTTCTAAACTAAATACTCATATGGCAAATTCTTTGCTTTTTCGTAGATATATTCTGCACTGCACCCCAATAAGCATAAATTTTTTTCATTTAGTATTGTTAGATCGTATAATTTAGAAATTATCGTTTTTAAAAGAAAGTTCTTAATTACACAATTCAAAATTAATTTTGCCTTCAATGACACAATCCAAAACTCATTTTTTTTTATAAAAAGTTTCTAAATTATAAAATTTACAGGTTATTTTTAACTTTCAAATTACACAATATAAAAGAAAAGAAATGAGAATTTGTATTGAAAAACTCATGAATTTCAGAAGATAATTTACTTTTTAAAAATTTTAAATATTAATAATAAAATATGTTATTTGAATTAAAAGTTTAAATATAAAATAAAATTATGATTTTTTGAGTAATTTGGTTATTTAATTTTAGGTAATCTCAAATTTTATATAAAAAAATGAGAGTTTGAAAATTTTCCAACTTTCCTATTTTTAAATTTTTCCAACCAAATTACTAAAAAAAATTATAATTTTATTTTATATTTAAACTTTTAATTCAAATAACATATTTTATTATTAATATTTTAAATTTTTAAAAAGTAAATTATCTTCTAAAATTCATGAGTTTTTCAATACAAATTCGTCATATGAATATAAGATATGAATATAAGAGTAAGTTATCATAATATAATAGAACAATTCTTAATTCTATTAATTTCATTATAACAATAATTATTGTAATTTCATTTCATAATTTATTTGTGGTACATATGTATGTGTATACCTTCATCCAGATTTTACATGAATTTATATAACAAAATGATATTTATGAAGGAATATCTTCTTGTACTTTTCTAAAGATCCATATTAAACAAGGTCCTAATAGAGAGTAACACTTCTACCATTTAAATATATTTGAGCTTTTGTGAGTTTAGAAAATTTAAAACATCCAACATCTAGAACTCATGACGTTCCAAACATGCAATAAACTTTATTTTGGCTTCTCATTATCTAAGATTTTAATCTATGTAATTTAAATATTTGGTGAAGTTATAATATCTCTTTTATAGGTTTCATTATTTAATACACAATTTTCACGTTATATATTATGTCCTCTTACTTTATTATATATTGCATCAAAATTAAAATATAAGTTATAAAACATAAATTATTTCACGAAAATTATTAAAGATAACAATTCATACTAAGTTTCACTCATCCAATCATGCAAGTATAACTCATAAGAAAATTAAGAAGATAATTTACAACTTTTATAAAAACTTCAAATTCTAGAAAAAGGCATTTAATTAGCTTAAAAGTTCAAAATTCACAAAACTTTAACTAATACTTGACCTTTAATCATTAAATTTGTCATAATTGGAGTTTTAGATCTCCCTTTTAAATTATTTCAAATTTATTGTAAGGCTAACGTCTAAGTCTACAACTTTCATGAATACTACATACAAAGTCTAAGTGGAAAAAGCATTTTACCACACAGCACCTACAAAACTACTGGGTGAAAATAACAAAATTTTTTCTTTAATTGCTTTCGAGTTTAAATTTATTGAGCAAAATTTTGATGGACTTAACAAATTTATAATATTTCATTGAGAAATTTAGAATTCGTTTAGTTTGATAGTAATATTCACTCTCTAAATAAATTTGTCTAAATAAAATTCTATCCACTTAATGAATTTATGTAAGATTTGTCATTTTGCAAAAATTTTAAATTTGATTCTCACCAATCATTTCAATTTAATTAATCATTAAAAGCACAAAACTACATTTAATTTCCACAAATCTACATTTCAATACATAAAACAATTCCATCCATTAACTACCATGTAATTATTTATTCAATCCTAAAACTCAAACAAAGAAGAGTTTTATTTCCCCTTTTTATACTCAATCTAATGATTCCAAAAATTCTTAAACAAAACTTTTATAGTTTAAGACTCGTGTTTAAATTCAACACACATTCTTTTATTCAAACAAAATAAAAGTTTGATACATTTAATCATTTCGTGCTCATATTGTCATTCAATAATGTAAAGAAACATTTCAAGAACAAATTCCAATTCATCTACACTTCAATACATTTCATAGGTTCATACTATTCTTAATCCTTTCACTTGAATCTAAGGCTCACTTCTAACAATTATAAGTTTCATCAACTAACAATTAACATTTCACAATCACAATCACATAGTCCTCAACTGAAAAGTCAAATCATCTCCAAATTTAGTGACTCAACTAAAAGATAAGTCCAAATCTCATGCACCAAATATGTATTTTAATATGCAAACTTTTCATCAAACTAACAATATCATGATAATTGTTCAACATTTTTAAACCATCCACAAAAGAATGTCCATTATTTAGAATGGTACATACATAATTAAATTCTAACTTAATTACAATAATTAACAATAATATTTTTTCTTAAAAATTTAGCTACTTCATCAATTTTGATCTTATGCAAGAAGCTTAAAATATTCGTAAAAAACTCCCCATAATCAAATTGAAGGTATTTAACAATCTTAAACTAACAAAAATTCATCATCAAAACACACATGCAAACTCATATACCTAAGCATGCAAATCACACATGAGCAAATGACAAATGAAATTTTGATCCATAAACATTGTTTCCCTCTTTACTAGCTTCACTGTGACATACTCAAATTTTGAAAACGGTAAAAAAATTATATTAAAATCTATAAAGAAAAGATAAAAAATTTATCTTAGAAAAATAGTAATTTTATAAAATAAATTTTGAATAATTAATTTTCTCTATTTGTAACTTTTTTTATCTATACAAATCAATTTGATTTGAAAAAAACAAAAAACATTTACATTAAAAATAAAATTGACAATTTTTTTAAATTACATGAAAAATAATAACAACACTACACTTTATTGCAGTAAAAAAATATTAAAAATTATAAAATTAGACGAGTCCTCATTAGTTAATAAACCTCTTTCTTTAATTTTGTAAACCCATCACTAATCAAACGGTTTAATTATTGACCCGATACCATACCCATTTCACCATTAACTCATAGAAAATATCCATATCAGAATTCCGGGTTTTTTCAAAACCCGAAAACCCGAACCAACTTATATTACTCCCTGTCACTAACCCCATTTCCTAAAACCTCTCACTCTCACTCTCTCTCACATTCTTCAACCATGGCGGCACTCAAGCTCCTCCTCTCCCACGCTCGCCGCCATTCCCTCGCCACACGCGCTTCTCTCTCACACTCTCCATTCTCTCTCGCCTCTCACCGATCCCTATGTTCTTCCTCCGAATCAAACTCAAACCCTCCTTCCACACGCTCCCAATCCATCCCCATCCAACCAGTTTCCTACCCTGTCAAGCCCAAACCCGCGCCGCCTGAACCCTCGCCGGAACCCTCACCACCACCTCCCGAGCCGCAATCCCTCCGCCCGCCGTCGGACTCGCAGCGCGCGTGGACTCGCGAGGACATCCGATACGTGAAGGACTCGCCGTCGATTGAGGTGGTGTCGTATGCCCCGCGCGTGGCGCCTCTCCCCGATGACAAGGTGGCGGACGAGGGGGCGGAGATTGAGAGGAGGAAGGTCGAGGCGGAGAATGAGCTGAGGATGAGAATGGCGAAGGCCGCCGAAGAGGAGCGGATGAAGGTGCCGTTTCCGCTCCTGATTAAGCCCAAAAAGAACGAGAAGCCGCCTCCGCTCGATTTGGCAGAAGCCATTCGCCAAGTTAAGGTGAAAACAAAGCCGTTAGTTCGAATTATAAATAGTTTCGAGTGACAAACCATAAATTTGGTTCGTCGAGTATTAATTTATCTGTTAAGTAGTCCTTGAAATAATGAAGTTATACAAGTAGTCACTAAAGTATTGTTGAATATCCATTAGATTAGTTTCTCATTGTTCAGAGACTAGTTTGAAGAATTTGTGTCGTACTCGAGCAGTGCTTAACATGATTTATGAATTATATGGCTGAAATTTGGTCTTTTAACCGAGCCAAATTGCATAGTGAGATTTGAGTAGTTGACCTCACCTAGTGGATTAAGACTTTGTTGTTGTATGTGGATTGTTTTTTTGCTGATAATTCTTTCTAGCTTAATTTGCACACCTTATGTGTCTATTGCGTAGAAGTTTTGTTGGAGCTTTGGGTAATGCCATTATTGGATTGTTGGTTATTAGGAACAAGTTACTGTAGTAGAAATTACGTTTGAAACAAGGAGTCTTGGACCCTCCAGTGAGAGAGTGATGCACTAAATTTATATAAAAATATTTGAGGCTGGCATAGTAACCGCTATGGAATGTCTAAGCTGTTGCCTTTTCTAAAAGAGCTTGTAATTTGTTTCTCTTTCAAAATTTTCGGTTAAATGCCTTTATTGAGACTGTTAAAGTGACATATACTACATACACTAGTTGTGGTTGGTCATTTTTGTCGTCTGTAAGTGTGGCACCTTGTCATACAATAATCTTCGCTTAGATTAAACATGTTAGGAGACTGAAACTGCATTTTGCAGATTTGTAATCAGATATGGAGCTGTCCTGTAGAAAAAGAAAACGAATACATATTGCAATAAATTACTAAAAGCTATTTGCAAATTTTTAATATATAGATAAAAAATTATGCGTTGTTTACTAATGTTACTCTTTTCCTTGTTAGGGAGACCAATTTGGAAAGTATAAAATTGTTACTAGTTTTTAATAATAGAAACTGTATTTTTTGTCTGATTCTGTATGTGTGCTCATAGCTGTTATGTGGTTTCAACATTGAATGCAGTATGAAGGTCTGTGTTATAGAAGTATTCTGTGTAGCACAATCCCCCTGTCGAGTTTTTAATTTCAGATATCTATTATTTGTGAATTATTACAACTATATTGGCACATATCCTCTAACCAATCTGTACTATTTTCTTAATAATGGGTAGTACTAAGCAATGTTGCCAAACTCTCTAGTTAACTAGTAAACCTTTACGAGTTTACTGTTTTAGACAGAGAATATGAGTTAACTCTTTGTCAAACTCTTTTATAGACAACATTGGGTAAATTCTTTAATTTCGTGAAAACTCTCAAGTCAAGAACTGAGTTAGTGAGTTCAAAAATCAAACGTTATTGTTGGCTCCCATTGACTCTATTAAGAATTAAGTTTAAGCCTAATTCGTGTTCACAAATAAGTTTGTAAGGTGAGGTTTACCCTAGTTATATACTGTAAATTAGTTCTATCTCTAGTTGATATAGGAAGCCTAACTCATTCTTGTTAGGATAGAATTTGATACCATATTAGGAAGTGAGTTTAAGTCTAACTCATCCTCACAAAATCGGCTTATAAGGTGAGATTTGTCCCACTTATATACTATAAATTCACTTTATTTCTAGTTGATGTGGGATCTCCAACAAATCCCATAGTTTATTTGAAGAAATGAACTCCTTTTTGAAATGTTTTCACCATAAAAAGTTATGTTTCTAGAATTTGTATGATTTGGATCATTTATATAGTTTACCTTATTTAATAATAATGTACCATAACACATTTTTTAATTGTAGTTTGTTACTTTGCTTTATTGTGAGTTGAAATGTTGAATTGTTGTTGTGTTAAAGTATCATGTTATGTGTAAATGTCCTGAATATTTTAGTTGCCTCTCGAGTTTAGGATCCAGTCTATGAAATCTTTACCAAATTTATGCTAATTCTTGAGTGTAATAACCTTGATGCTACACTAATGAATTGTTAGTATAGCTAAATTGCCTACGTCCAACCTTTAGGGTCATTGATTGGATTAACACATCCTTAATAATGATGATCACAATTTACCTTGAATATTTCATCAGTTGCTGTCATTTAATATAATTACATACTGTTCAGGCCAATGCCAAGGCAAAGTTTGATGAAACTGTTGAAGCACATGTAAGATTGGGTGTTGATTCAAAGCGAACAGAACTGGTATGCATAGTTTCCCCCCTTTTCCCTGTCTTGATTGTGTTTGTTTTCTTTAGTGATTCCTTGAACATATAAATTTTGAATTTGACATGTAGAGCTGATGCTCCATAGGTTTGTCATGTTCAACAAATTGCACAAGTAAATACTTGGAGGTTTATGATTTTTGAACTTTGAAGATTAATGTCCAGTAATTTCTGTTTGCTAAAGAAAATGATATTTTTGGATCAATATAGCTCTCATGTGCTACAAGACTTGCCCTTGTTTACAAGGACTTCAAGTTACCAATCCTACATATTTATGTATGCTTTGAATGGATGGTTATAGTAATGGGTCCTTTTGTTTGATAAAAGTAAAGTTAGTTAATTAATAATATCATAAATTTGAATTTTATTCAGAAATAACTATAAGATTATTTGGTTTAAATAGTGGTTAGGTTATATTTATTGACACTGTACATACTTCAAGAAATACTTTTTTACCAATGAGTATGACTTATATTAATAAATGCATCCACTTGTAGAGAATGAGTGGATGTTTCATTGATTGATTTCACAATAAATTAAGGGTATAAAAGGAAATTAACAATTAATAAATTGAGGGCAAAAAAGAAATTAACAATTAATACATTTGAAGGTTTGTCCATGATTCTTATAATTAGTACCAAAAGAAGGGAGTGTGTGTAACTTATATCGTTCATAGGCTAAAATACATCCACAATAAATTAAGGGTACGAAAAGAAATTAGCAATTGGTACATGTGCAGGGTGTTGTTTCTTATAATTAGGACAAAAAGGTGTACCCATTTTCCGGAGGAAGTAATATCTTTAAAAACATAGCCTTTTCATGTTCCCTAAGCATCATATAGTGTGAAATTATTATTATTATTATTATTATTATTATGTTGAGTGAATTATCTTGGAAAATTTCTTCAAAGACTATAAAAAATATTGTACAATTTTATTTTACTTTTTTTTTATCTGCAGAACTCTTTTTTTGTGTTTATACATCCCAAATCACTGCTATTTTGCCTTTTTTTTCTTTCTGGATAAAACTATATATGCTGTTTCATCAGTCATTTGCTTTAGAAGATAATGATTTCAACTCTAATAGGCAGTTCGTGGTACTGTGATTCTGCCTCATGGTGCTCCCAAGGTAACATATGAATGTTAAGCAATTGATATAATGGTAGGTTTGTGGTCTAATTATCCATACCTTCCAGGCCGTCAGTGTGGCTGTTTTTGCAGAAGGGGCTGAGGCAGAGGAAGCTAAAGCTGCAGGAGCTGATATAGTTGGTGGTAGAGAGCTTATTGCGGAGATTGCCAGTAATGAACTGATCTCTTTCTACAAGTAATTTTGTACATCATATTGATAGATTTTTCTGGTACTATATTTGTGAAAAGCAAATGTGCAGATGCGTATTGTCCCTTGCCTTGTTGGTTCGATTCTTGCTTTTCTTGTTTTTCTAGCTGTGTATTCATCACCTTCTGTTTGTGGATACTCACTTCTAGTTTATGCTTGCTGATCTGCAGTTATTTTTCTCCGTTGTTCTATCTGTGCGCACACCTAAACGTAATGTTTTAATTTAGGCAAATTTGTAACATTAGTTTTGTTTGTCATGTGCTTAACAGACATTTACCAGACACTTGTAACATCAATTTTGACTGTAACTCAACTGTGCATGGAATGGAATATTCTATACATGTCCTTGGGGCCTTAGCAACTATAATTTTTCCTCTTCATGCCAAGAATTTAAAATTTATAAACTATCCACATCTAATAATAGCTTATATACACTTATAGGTGGTAAGAATAAGCTCAAGGTTGACAAATGCTTCTCGTCTCCTGGAATGGCACCTCATCTTGGAAAGGTTTTTTTCTTTAGTTTAAATGGTCTTATACTTAATCATCTGAATTAATAGTTTTTTTTTTTTTCTTTTAAAGCTTATATGAACTATGCAGATAGCACAATACCTTAGAAAGCGCAGACTGATGCCAGATAAGAAGGTTAGTTCATCAACATCTTTTGACATTCTTTTTAAATCTGGGAAGATGTGGGTTGTATGTAACTCTTGTTTGGGCTACAGCTAGGTACTCTCACCAGCGATATTGCAGGGCAGTTGAAAGAGTTAAGACAGGGTCGGGTGGAGTTTAAAATGGAAAGTAAATCAATTTTGCATGTGGGGCTTGGAAAGGTACGGTGGTGTTCTCTTCCAACTCCATATAGACTCTATTACATGCAGTAGGTGTGTTGTATGATGTGTTTTTTGCTTCCAATAATTATCCACAGGTAAGCTACAAAGAAGATGCTTTACGGGAGAATATTAGTGCATTTATGAATGCTGTATTGCTTGCGAAGCCTGCTGGTTTAAAGAAGAGTAAGTAGCAAATACGTCCTTATGCTTCCCTACTCTCTATTTTTGGAAAAAAAGAAAAAAGATGATGTCAGATCACCTGGTAACCTATCTCCCCTCCCCCCAAACCTATTTACAACAAATTCCATAGCACTTTAAGTTGGTATAACATATGATCACAAATTTTATGCGTTAAGGTTACTTCCATTATCTTATAATTCTCTTTGTTATTCAGCTTCCAAATATGCTGGGTATGTGCTGTCTGTCCATATAAGCAGCACGGTAAGCTCTTGCATCTCATTATTGTTTCGTTTTTTTGTGTACTTAAGATTGAAGGCTACCATTTCATTCTTGCATTTCACATTAATGATACTAAAAGAAACATTAGGTGTGTACATATAACTCATCCTCCCCTATTCCCTTCTGAAAACAGAAAGTGAAGTAATATTGGCAATATTTTAGTGTTCAGTATTCAAACCGTCTCCACCAGGTGGAAAAGGCTTGGTTGTTATTGTTTTATGCAAAATATAACATCAGGGATTTTGATTTGCACGCTGTTTCTCACAAGGCAGTTATGAGGTTCTCATTGTTGACTCCAATGTATTTAGGATGCATGTAGTTGCTCTGAGTTAGCCTCTGATAGACGATCAGTAAAACGTGGTATAGGATTAAGCGAGACATAATAGTGAAAGTTTCCGCTCTTTCATGTGTTGTAAGGTTGCCCTGAGGAAGTTCAATCGATTTAGAGCAGCAATGCAATCAGATTATTATTGAAATTAAAAAATTGGGTCAAAAATTGAACTGGAGATAACATGATGATTAGATCTTATCTTATTCATGGTGCAGAACTTGAATTTATGAAGTATGGTGAGACCTGAGAATCAATGTTGAAAATGTTAAAAACGGAGTGGAGTGTACGATAAGAGAGAGTTCTTTATCTTTGTGATATCTATCACGTGCTCAATTAGATCTTATAATTTTTCTAATACAAAATGGTATATTCCCCTAGGATAGTGAACTTTCATGATTGCACTGGTTATGTGGGGAGATAGAAGCGATCATTAGTGATTAAAGTAGGAGAATCAACTTGGGCAGTGAAGCATGAACAATGAAAGGATAGTGAAACAAGAATGGGAGTTATAATGAAGATGTAAATTTGCTAGAGTCATCCGTGGCAGTGATTATGCATTTTGTCTCATTCTTGTAGCGTTCATATTATTTTGTGCTATCCTATTTATGCAGATGGGCCCAGGAGTACCTGTATCAATACAATCAGTGTCCAACGCTGCAGAGAACTACAAGAAAATGCATGTGGTATGAATCATGTGGATATATGACATGTGGTCATTGAACATGAATCCAAGTTTAGATGAACATATGTCGTAGTATTTTTGTTCATTACCATTGATTTTGTAAGCTGTTTAGTGATGTATGAGACAATAAGCGAAAATTTTGACATTGTGCGAGCTTGTTGAATTTTCTGGCTGTGTATCATTTTCCTCATTGCACCGCCCAAAATCATGGCTTACTAAATAAATTCATTTAAAGCATTACCGGCTAACCCTTTGATATCTGCATTTAATGGTTTTTTGTTTCTCTTCAAACTAAGTTTACTGATCATCTGCAAACTGACTTTATATGACAACAGACTTTTTAGGGTTCATGTGTCAAAAAAAGTAAAATGTGGTTATATTTTGCAGCGGTGAGTGCAATTGATTTTTCAAACGCTTGTTTAGTTTCTACCAAAATTAACAAAAATTCAGTTATTGTACTCCTCAAGGCAAGGGAAGGTAAATGGGATAATGCCATCTTATTCCATTTAGGCATATGATTTCACATTGACATTAGATGATTTGTCTCCATTTATTTGTCAACGCAATTTTTCTCGAGTTTCATGATGATGGTCAACGTGACTATTACATTACAGGTTCCACAGAATAAAACGCGGAAGAGACTTTTTTACCTTCCAACTAAGCATAGAGATGGTACTTATGTGATGAGAATCTTAAATGTTTTAACCCAATTGCTGATCTAAGTTATGAATCCGTGCATGTTTCTAATCTCAACTGTTACTTTATCCTATTAGGCTAAATTCACATTTTTTCCCAAAGAAAAATACATATACTAACAAAAAGGAAAATGACAATCATTGAGCTTGTTTTCATGGATATAGAAAGGAAAGCTCTGTTCTCCATAAAAATTTTATCAACTTAAATAAGACCGTTTTCTTTTGTTCAATAAAAAAGACAGACTTGTTTTCAAAGAGCTAACTCAAATACTTTCCATGCTGCATCCATATAATTAGTGGAAAACTCTAAATATATCTTATATCAATGGGAAATTTTTGTTTAATAATAAATATCTAAGATAGCAAAGCTTTACTAAGATTTGTGTGTATTGTATAATATACCTTTCCCTTTTTGCCATCAAAACCAAGTTTTTTAAGGCATTAATTTGGTTTTTGATTATATCATTTCTTTTAAGCATGGGAGCCACCCCATCACTCCTTGTCGAACTGCTAAATACTGCTTTATCAACTCTCACCAAATATTCTCAAATCGTATTATCGGTTATTAACAAAGTCTCTAGATACTTCGTATATAATTGAATTTTCAATTCAAACATGTTAATCAGAGTTTGATTTTTACTTACGTATACAAAGAAATATTTTATTAATATAAATATGTTTTGGTGAGATACATGATCCAAATATGAATACTTTCTCCACAAATACTTGTAGAAGAGACAAATAAATAAGAGTTCTTTAAAATATAAAATTAGCTTAACATTATAGAGATAATTTGAAAAAATTTCAAAAAACAAATTCTTGTTTTTCTTATTTTTCTCTCATTGGATAAGTTTATCCAAATATGCAGATATTATTTTATATAAAAAATCACACAGTTTGCAAAACACTTACATCAACTTTTGAAACTGTAATTTGCTTTATATTAATATTGAAAAAAATATATTTTTCGGACTATTTTTGTTTTTTGCTATATCAACTAACTGTGGTTAGAAAATGGTGATGAAATGTGTTTTCAAAACTCAAAGTTTTAAGACAACTCTGTCTTTGACTAAACTAATGCAATCTATTCATTTTGGATTCCCAGATCTGTAAACAAACTTCTCACACACTTTACAATTTCTACTTAGTCAATCTGTTTAGACTAAATGAAAACGAGTGATGATATGGTTAAGGAAATGACAAATAATAAAATAAAAGATATTACGTTGAAATTTTAAAAACTACTTAATATTTGTTATTAAACTATTAAAAATATAAATGTACTTTTGCCTTTAAGTATTCATTAAAAAAGTTTCGTTTGTGTTAGTTTTGAGATGATTTTTTAAAACTACTACTTTAGTCTTTGTAATTAAACAAATTTTATGTTCCAGTCTCTATATTTTAAAGCTACACCTTTCATTTCTTATATATGTTATTCTTAGTATGTTTTAATCCCTTCGCGTTTAGTGGTAGAGATTAAAACAAACCAAAATGATATATACTATAATTTAAAACAAAGTTAAAATTATAAATATAAAAAGATAAAAAAGGTACAATTTTCTCTTGGAACATGTTTAGATTAAATTTCTAAACTTAGGTTTCTTAAAATTAAGTTTATGAACGGAATTTGCAAGATTATCTTAAAAATATACAAACAATCAAGGTTTAATTTAGTTTCAAATACTGTTTTTAATAAAAAAATTACTTTATCAAGTGCTCAAAATATTTTAAGTACCTTTTTTTTGTTAACCACTGAAATAATATGATTGTTATTTTTATTTTCCATTTTTTACTTTTAATTTATCAATCAATTTGTATTTTTCTCTTCTAATATTTTAACTCTTTCTTGAGAGAAGAAGATGTGAGTTGACGAATTAAAAGAAATTGAAGATTAAAGAAACAAATTAATCGACAAGTTAAAAAATAATAATAATAATCACACTATCCTATTAATAAAAAAAGTCAAACATAAATACTTACATTAAAATTAAAATATTTCTAGCCCTCTTTAAAAAGAATTATTAGAAACTCAATAAAACCTCTTAAAACTTTATTAATCAATCTATTAAACATATATTTTCTTTGTGTTTATTCTCCAATGTCTTTAACATCCAAACTTAGAGCACACGTAAATTAATCTATAGATATTCCATTTACACCACTTAAGCATTTCTAAATCCTAATAAAATCTCAAAATATATAAAAAAAAAAGAACAAAACTAAAATAGAAAACTTGCACAGGCATAAGACAAAGTAAAAGGTAGTCAAACTGAACAGCCAACGGGTTATCCAAAAAAACAACAACGCGGTAATGATTAAAAGTCAGCATTTTTTAATGGGAAAACAACTTCTATTTTTGCAACTAAAATGATTACGACGGTTTCATATTTTTTAAATTAAATTCGTAAATTTAAAGTAATATATAAATGTATTATTTGTTCGCAATGCATAATATAAAATATACTTTAATGTTTTATTGTGTACCTACCACACATAACAAGTTTTATCTCACATAAGACTCAATATCTAACAAGGTAAACCAACTGCTTTGTTTCAAAATCTTAAAGACTTCAAAAAACATTTAATACTCATATTATTATAGAATAAAAAAATTATTTAATTTTAAGATTATACTAAAAAAATTAATTAAAAATTTAAACTATCTTAACTGAGTTTAAATTTATATGGATGCTATAAATATTATTTAACGACTTTAATTTTATATTGGTACTATAAATATTATTTAATAAATAATATTCTTAATAATATTTATAATAAATTAATAATATTCTTTTAAAAAAATTAAACAGTTAAGGAATCCTAAAAATTAAAACTATTTAATTTTTCTATTTTTTCTCTATATTCTAACAGATTGACATTATTTCTTTATATATCCTTTTATTATCTAACTTTCCCACTTATCTTATTCTTTCTTCACTTATCTCCTTCCTTCTTCTATCTCTTTGTTCTTCCATAATATTATTTTAATTTGTTTCCAATTTCAAATTTGTTTCATCATTTTATACTGTACATTTATATGCGTGTTCATACTGTGCATTTATGTGCGCGTGTCTTTATTTGGAGACTTCAGCTGCCTGTCGAAGATTGATTGAGAAGAGTTTGTGTTCACTTTTACTCTTAAATTATAAAATTATAAATATTTGATTTTAAAATTATACTAGAAAAATAAACAAGACTTTAGGAGGCCCGAAGTGAAATAAAAAATTGAGGTATTTTTTAAAATTATTTTAAAAAATTATTTTATACTGTGTATTTATGTGCATATTCATACTGTGCATTTATGCGCAGTATTTTTATTTGGATACTTGGAGCTATAGATTAATTGAAGAAGAGTTTGTGCTCACTTTTGCTCTTAAATTATAAAATTTTAAAATATTTAATTTTAAAATTATACTAAAAAGATAAATAGTAGCGGCTAATTTTTTAGTAATGACCTCATCTTTTTAATTCTCTTTAGGCCTCTTAAAACCTTAAACCGCCATTGTTTTATCTAACATAAAAAAGCTATGAATAATTGATGTGTAAAGTAACAATAATCATATACCTCCTTTATAGAAAATAAATCAATAATTAAAACTATGACCAAAAAAATGGTTTAACCAAAAAGGAGCATAATTTGATGAATCCATTATTTTGGTGCTATCATAGTAGTTATAAAATAAAAATAAATAAAAAATTGATAAATCAATACTCTCATTAATATTTTTTTAAATATATAACTTAAATAGTTATATATATTTAAAAATCAAAATAAAAACATATAACTAAGCACTTATAAGGCATTTGAAGTATAAATTTGATATTTTTTATAATTTGTTAATAAGGGAAATAATTCATAATAAAAGTAAGATATATTTAGATTAAAAGTCCCGGACTCAATAAAAACAGTATTTTTAGAGTTATTTTGATTACTCTAAATTCCAAAATATAAGTATTTATTTACTCGATAATATTATTCTAAGTACTTTATTTATAGATCATTGAACATTTATAAACAAGAGTTATTGTCATATAAAAGAAAGAACTATATTACATAGTTATAAATTACACTAAATACTGTACTATGTAATTTTTTACTGTATAAATCTACATTAATTAAAGTTTTTATCATATATAAAGTGCTTTTTTTTCCTTTTTAATGCCTAAAATGACATTAAATCAAAAGAATTTGAGTCAAGTAAAACAACATCATTTAAAAGGATACTTTTTTCTTAAATATGCTTCAATCAATAAAAATTCTTACTGATAGACTTGTAATGTTTATTGTGCTTAATGCTTTCAATATGATTGTTATTAGATCTTTAATCTTTTTTCTTCTTCAAAATACTATGCTCATAAAAGCTAACGCGCTTTTGTCAAGGAAAAGAAGTATATTTTTAACTCAAACTTGAAATTTTAGTCACATATTATTGCAATTAATTTCTTAAAAAAGAAAAAAAAATTAAATGTGAGCCATGAACCTTTCGGCTTTAGGGAATTCAATTTTCAAATAGAGTAATACTTATAAAAAGAACTAAGTTCCTTAAACTCACATAGAGTAAACACTAAAGTTGTATGCTGCCTTTTTGAGGGACTTTGCTGCTGCCATGGTGAAGATGGGCAACATCAGTCCTCTCATTGGAACCAATGGAGAGATCAGAAGGAATTGCAGGGTGGTGAATTGATCATAATATAGCAACAATAATAGTAATAATGATGATCATGTTTATGTCATTTTGTTCCTGTTTGTGGAGCTTATGATTATCATAACAAGAGGATACCCATCAGCATGGTGTTAGAAGTGTCATAACTTGACTACATCTTAGGTGTATAATAAAAAAGATTATAAATGTTACTTTCTTTCTTGTGGTGATTTACTTGTTAATTTCTAGCTTTTATTGTTTTTTTTAAATAGTTTTTATAAATTGATTTTTAAATTTGATATTTTGTAAGTAAAAAATCTATAATAAAAAAATCAATAAAGAGAATATAAACTAATCTCTACTAAAAATTAATCATGAACTTAATAGATGACTCATACTTTTAATATAACTAAAAAAATTATAACAAATCCGTAATAAATAAAAAAAGCTTAAATCTACTTTTCAAAAAGGTAAGCAACTTTAATCTAATATATTATTTTATTACTAACTTAACTGTGTATTTTCCGTGACCACTTTATAATTAAATAACATTATTAATATTTTGCATAACTAAGTAATTAATATTATTTTTATTTCATCAATGTTTGTTGTTAAAAATTGAAAAAATCCATTGATTAATTGAATTATCAAATATATAATTAATTTTTTACACATCCTAAAATTACACAAAAATATATAGAGTGAACGTTCTTAAATAGGCTCAGGCAAAGGTTGTTGTGGTTGTGGCAGCTCAAGACTTTAAGAAATCTAGAGTGAATTAAAAAATAAGGTATTTTTTTAAAAAATTAGTTGTTATTGTTTATCTTTTTAATATAATTTTAAAATTAAATATTGTGCATCCAAATAAAAACACGCGCATAATCGTACAGTATGAACCCGCACATAAATACACTGTACAACAAATATTTTTAAAATTATTTTAAGAAAGATTCATTTTTTTAATTCACTTTAGGCCTCCTAAAGTCTTGTTTATCTTTCTAATATAATTTTAAAATCAAATATTTATAATTTTATAATTTAAGAGCAAAAGTGAACACAAAATCTTTCTTAATCAATCTACGGCTCCAAGTCTCCAAATAAAGACATGCGTATAGTCTCGCACATTATGAAAGCGTACATAAATACACAGTATAAAATAATTTTTTAAAATTATTTAAAAAAAGACCTAATTTTTTTTAATTCACTTTAGGCCTCCTAAAGTCTTGTTTATCTTTTTAGTATAATTTTAAAATAAAATATTTATAATTTTATAGTTTAAGAGCAAAAGTGAACACACTAATTTTATAAAATTATTGTAATTTTATAATTTTATAAAGACACGCGCATACATGAACACACATAGAAATGCACAGTATAAAATGATGAAACAAATTTGAAATTGAAAACAAATTAAAATAATATTATGAAAGAACAAAGAGAGATAGAGAAAGGAAGGAAAGAGATAACTGGAAGAGTTAAACAATGAAAAGACATATAAAGAAAGAATGTCAATATGTTGGAATATAGAGAAGAGATAAAAAAATTAGAAAATTTTGATTCTTAGGATTCCTTAACTGTTTAATTTTTTTTTTAAGAAATATTATTAATTTATTATAAGAAAGTTTCAACAATATTATTTATGAAATAATATTTATAGTACCAATATAAATTTAAAGTCATTAAATAATATTTATAGCATCCATGTAAACTTAAACTCCCTTAAGATATTTTAAATTTTTAATTAATTTTTAGTATAATTTTAAAATTAAATATTTTTTTACTTTATAATAATATATGAGTGTTAAATTTTATTGAAGCATTTGAGACTTTGGAGCCTAAAGCTGTTGCTTTACGTGCTTAAGCCTTGAGCTACTCTTGAACTTAACCTTATCTTATCCTGTAATGAGAAACAAAAGAAGAGAATTGGGTAACTAGTGCTTTTTTCTAAAATTAAAATTTTAAAATAAAAAAATTGTTTAAAAAATATTTTTTTTGTATTATATTATTTGAATGATGTAGATAAGTAATATTATTGTAATTTAAACCATTATTTTTTAAAATTAAATTTCAATTATTAGTTATAATGAAGTAATTTAACATGTCAAATATATAAAAAGGACAATTGAATTTATATTGAATTTTTTAACAATTTTCGCAAAGTTGAATTTAATGATGGGTAGACAGATACAAGTTTTAACACGATGTTAACATCTTTTTAAAAACTTAAAATCTTTTAAAAACCTTAGTTTATAAAAGCCTTAACTCTTGTTTTAGTTCAAATTTAATAAAATGAAATATAATCAGCTCAAGGAAAATAAGAATTTATGTTGTATGTGTTGTATTAGTTCATCTTTAGATGTAACTATATCTAATTTTCTATTAATTGATTAAGTTTTAGGGTCGTATTTATTTTTATGATAATTTTGAGTTAATTTTTATAATAGAATCAACCCTTTCAAAGTTTGGAATCGACTTAATTTCCTATTTTATTAGGTTTTTATTAATAATGGATTATTGGATTTTGAGAATGAATTTGTATACTAATTCCTATTATATTGTTTAAAAATTTGAACAGGAAGTATTAAATTAGAAGAAGAAGGATTAGAGCCATTGAAGAAGAAAAATATAAGAGAGAGTTAACTCAAGCCCGATGTTAGAATTGGCGCCCAACACTAAAGATGTCGAGAGTAGGGTCCTTAAATTGTGCCTAGCGCCATTGAAGTTGGGTCGAGCACCAGTTGAGCTATGAGCCGCTGGATCTGAATTGTGTCTGACGCCACAAAAGTTTAGTTGGGCACTAGCATCGTTGAAGTTAATTTATTTAAATAATCCTCGGGTTAGGCATCTAGAGCTAGAGAGAAGAAAAAGTCAGACTTGGAAGATAACTTTATGATTCCTTGGTGTAATAATCTTTTTCCATTGTTCATTTGCTATGTTTGGTCTCTTCATGACTATGAGGAATTAAACACATTGTTCTCCCCGTTAGATGTAACCAACTGAATTCTCATTTAATCAATATGGATTTTAATATTTATATATATGTATTTTCTTTCAATGTAATTATTTTGATTTTATGCTTAATGCCTCTTGTGGTAATCATCCATGACTTGATATTTGATTCTTAGGGTATTGAAAATATTGCTTGTAATCTAGAATTTAATTAAAATACCTAATAAATGATTGCATTTATGAATAAGAATTATTCATTGTTGTCTTAAGACCTTTGTGGCAAAGAAAGTCCTTTTTATGTAATTGATTAAGTAATTGACGATTAATAGGTAATTCTGGCTCATTCATCTAAGAAATTAGGGTATAGGTATTATTGTGGGTTAACATTGACATTTGTTAAGAAAGAATGTAATGATTTTTATGTTTGAAAGTAAGATTTGGTGAAGTCTAACCCTATCAATTTCATCCAATTGATCATTATCATTCTTTTGCATTATAAGTATTTGACAAAAATCTCTAAAAATATTTAAATTGTTTTTGCAAGATTATATTTTCTCGCTCAACTATCAAAATTATGAAATTATTTTTTAGTATAATTTTGAGAGTTTTCTTTATATAGAATTTTGAAGAAAGTAACTATTGGAAATCTTTTATGCCCATTGAGAAACTTCAAACTCATATTTTCATCTTTAAGTTTGCGTGTAAGGATGAGTTAGGCTTAAATTTCACTTCTTAATATGGTATTAGAGCTAATCCTAGCATAGTTGTTGGACCTATCGTACCACCCGCTATTGGGCTGCTAGTAGACCACCCTTAAACAATATAGTCTCATGCACGAGTTGAGCAAGTGTCGGAGATCTCACATCGACTAGAGATGAGATTTTTCATTAGTTTATAAGTGGGTGCAAACCTCACCTTACAAACTGGTCTTGTAAGGTTGAGTTAGGCTTAAAAAATCCGCTTCTTGAGCATAGAGGGTTAGGAATATATTTCCTTAGTCTAATTGTGGGCTTTATATTTATTTATATATAATCATATTAGTTGTTGATTTCATTAACGTTCGAAATCGTTTGTCATTAAGATAGTTTTAATGACACCCCCTAATGTCTTGGATAATTGGTTTAATGGAAATCATTTTCTGAGAGATTAATAGAATAAAAGGGAGGTAAAGTGTTGTCCCCAATATACCAAAATCACAAACTTTGTGTGGTCTCCTACCCTATCAAAAGAGTCACCCTAAGTCCAGCAAGAGGAATAAGGAAGATTTTGGTTGAGGAAGATCATAACCATATCAAGTATTCTATCTTCATCATGGATTCAGGGATGTGACTTTTCTATTGGATTATGATTCTCAATAATTTAACATGATGACTAAGTTCATTATTCGGATCATTTATTCTATTATTCTTTCATAGACACAAAGATGCATGAAATGTGCTTCATGCAAAATTAAATGTTTATATTTTTCTTTAAGTAATATCTTGATAGTTGGCATGAATTATTATGTCTAGGTTAGAAAGCTTTCACCCAAACTAGACTAAAGTAGGAAACTGTTCGTGGTTGACATAAGACATTGTTGACTAGAGTAAAGTATGTTATGAGTCTCTCATTGTTGACTCCAATGTATTTAGGTTGCATATAGTTGCTTTGAGTTAGTCTCTGATAGACGATCAGTGAAAAATGGTATAGGATTAAGCGAGACATAATAGTGAAAATTTCCACGCTTTTATGTGTTGTAAGGTTGTCCTGAGGAAGTTCAATCGATTTAGAGCAGCAATGCAATCAGATTACGATTGAAGTTAAAAGAATTGGGTCAAAAATTGAACTAGAGATTGTAAACTAAAAACATGATGGGAATAATTAATTATAAGCATTCCACAAGATCATCAGAATTCATGATTCTCACATATAGGATAATAAGAGAGACTTACCTTGATCCATGAGAGATCTTCTTTCTTCTCTTTATCTCTTTTCTTTATTCTCCTTTCTCCCAATCTATCTCTTTCAGTCACTTTAATCTCCACACACGTTATTGATGGTTAAATGTGAAGAACGCTTATACTGTAGAGACAGAACCCTATGTTCTCTATAAAACCTATCTCCATCAGATGGGTTACCTATCAATTATTTATAAAATAAACCACTTCTCATAATTACCAAAATGTTCTTTTAGTTTTATTAAATCACATACAGGCCCATAATAATATTTCACATGAGTCACATTATAGAATAATTTATTTATTTATTCTAACATTCTCCCATTTGACTCATGTGATGCTATAATACTTCATGATTTAATAAATTACATAAGTCATAATGCACATTAAAGGACATTCAATAAAATTGGTTTCATCATTCGACATACTTAAAGATATAGGAGTAATAAGAGTCATGGCGGTTACATGTCATTCAATCGACACATTTCCTTCCATGTACTACTGTATCGTCCTCCTCCTTAAGATGACCTCATAATGAGAAGTCCATAATGGGTTCAAACATAATGTCATCTTTCATCATCAATAATAGCATAATCTGTTTTCTACATCACAATCATAATTTACATGCATATTCATAAAGTAGAAAACATATATTTCAAAAACTTGAACAACAATGAGTTCAAAGTGTTAAGTAGCATTAATAAACATTGAACATTCACTAGTACACATAATGTCCATCTTCTTTACATGGCCAATAAATACTTTGGACGGTAACCCTTTTGTTAAAGGGTCAACAATCATAAGATCGGTGCTGACATGTTCTATTGACACTCTTATGTTTCTGAACTTCTTCTTTAGCGACAAAGTATTTCAATTCCATAAGTTTAGCACCTTTGGAATACTTGTCATTTTTAGAAAAGAAGACTGCTACGAAATTATCACAATAAGTTTTCAGCGACCTAGCAATAATGTTAACAATCCCAAGTCCTGAAATAATATTTCGTAGCCAATTAACCTGAAATGTGGCCTCAAAGCATGCTACAAATTCAGCTTTCATGTGGATGCAACAATGACTAGCTGCTTCGCACTTTTCTATGAAATCATTCCTCTGACTAAAGATACACATAATCAATGTAAACTTTCTTGTATCTATACAGCCATAATTAATTTGAATCTGTATATTCAATCACCTCAAGATGATCATATCTTATTTAAGCATGTGTTTATTTGTTCCTTACAAATATCTAAAGACTTTCTTTGCAGCTTTTCAATGATCCAATCCTAGATTACTCTGGTATCTACCAAGCATACCAACTGCAAAACTAATATCTAGCCTCGTACATGTTTGAGCATACATCAAAATCCCAACAATAGATCCATAAGGAATATTCTCCATCTGTTTCTGTTCCAACTCATTCTTTGGACATTGCATAAGACTAAATTTATCTCCTTTCTGTATTGGAACGGGAGATGTTGAACATTTATTCATTCTGAACCTCTCTAAAACTTTATTAATATATGCTTTCTGAGACAAACCCACCAATCCTTGTGATCTATCACAGAATATTTCTATTCCTATCACATAGTATGCCTCACCCATATCTTTCATTTCAAAGTTATTAGAGAGAATCTTCTTAGTCTCACTTAACAGAACAAGATCATTAGTTGCAAGCAAGATATCATCAACATACAGAATCAGAAATATAAACTTGCTCCCATTGACCTTCAGATATATACATCGATCAACAATGTTTTCCTTAAATCCAAAGGAAGTAATAGTATCATTGAACTTAAGATACCATTGCCTGGAAGCCTGTTTAAGTCCGTATATAGAATATCACATTACTAGGAATCCTATTCAACAGATACATGGCAGTTTTTTTTAAAGCATACATCCACAACGATATAGGTAAAGATGAATTGCTTAACATGCTCCTAACCATATCCATTAAGGTTTGATTATGCCTTTTTGATACACCATTTTGTTGTGGTGTACCCGACATTGTGTATTGAGCACAAATACCACGTTGCTCTAGGAACTTAGCAAACGGACCAGGATGTTGACCACTTTCATCATATCTTCCAT
>Ga0099825_1002121_pt1 | contig 26196 bp, 13 predicted proteins | sample SiratroredBW_FD_76838 | JGI IMG/M metagenome (GOLD analysis project Ga0099825, IMG submission 76838) | Root nodule microbial communities of legume samples collected from California, USA - Siratro red BW | ecosystem: Host-associated > Plants > Roots > Nodule | place: USA: California | collected... | reverse complement strand
TTTATATTTTTTCTTTTTTTTCTTTTCTTCTTTTTTCTTTTTTTTTTTTTTTTTTTTTTCTTTTCTTTGTCGACGACCAACAAAATCTAAATAATCTGTTAGAAGGATAGACAAACTGGTTCCTGCCAGTGATTTACTGTTATAAAAGGGACCATGTAATGGAACTATAGTATCAGTTAATTTTCCTTGAGCATTTCATCTGACTAACATTTGGGGAAAGTGCTTCCAATGCTGCTAAGTAATAAGAGATTATTGATTTTTACTTGTGTTGCCTGACTTGGTTCTCGCAAAAATTCTCTCGTCATTTGGGATTTCTTCCAAATGAAATTAATTGTTTCAGGAAGTTTTAATTGGGAACGAAATTTGTATATTTCAGGAAAAGAAGAGTATCCGACCAACTTTTTCAGCTGAACGAATATTTGGTGGCACTGTATTGGCAATGTGCTCAAATGATTTCATCTGTTTTTATGATTGGGCTGAATGCAGGTTAATTCGTCGTATTGATGTTAATGTTAAAGTAAGTGCTTCGATGAGGTGGCATCAGTTTTCTGCTTTTATTTCTTTCTTTCTATTTCTTGCTAATTTTGTTAAATTTTCTTTTGTCAGAACCTCTACTGGGCTGATAGTGGTGATCTAGTGACAATTGCTAGTGATACATCATTCTACATTCTGAAGTACAATGTGAGGATTCTAAATATTTGATCCTTTTATACAATTGTTGAGTTTCTATGAGAAGGCTTTGTTTTTCCCCTATGTTTTGGTTCAACGAATATCTAATGGCACTTTACTGGTGAAGCATAGTAAACATTTTAACTTCCATTGTTGCAGCGTGATGTTGTTGCATCATATTTTGATAGTGGAAGCCCTGCAGATGAGCAAGGTGTTGAAGATGCCTTTGAACTCCTACATGAAATGAATGAACGCGTCAGGACTGGGATCTGGGTTGGGGATTGCTTTATCTACAACAATTCTTCTTGGAGGCTTAACTACTGTGTTGGTGGTGAGGTATTATCTCGTTTCCCTTTTAGATTAAAAAAAGGCATATCTATTTTTTGAACTTGCTGTAATATTTTTTTCTTTTGATGAATCTCTTTTATTGAACAACAATGATGATGCCCTGTTGATGCATTATATTATTTAGGTAACTACAATGTTTCATTTGGACCGTCCTATGTACTTGTTGGGATATCTTGCCAGCCAAAGTAGGGTCTATTTGATAGACAAGGAGTTCAAGTAAGTGAATTAATGGTTTGCATCATTCAAAACCACTCAATGCGATAATCCTGATTTTTTTCTTTTGTCTATTACTCAGTGTTATGGGATACACACTACTTTTAAGTTTGATTGAGTACAAGACCCTTGTCATGCGTGGTGACTTGGAAAGAGCCAATGAAATTCTACCATCAATACCAAAAGATCATCATAACAGGTAGTGCTTATTTTTGTTACTTTGTTACAGAATGACTTTTACTTTCATTTCATTATTTAGAAATTGTTTGATATGTTTTGCGAAAGGCTTTTTTGTATGGCATTGTGCTATAAAATTATGGAAATTTATTTACCAAAAACAACAATAACTCTATGCCAATAATCATCCTGCACTACGTGTCCTTTTTTGTTTTTTTCAACTAAAGTTCTGGTCTGATTCCATGAGTAAAAATGCCAACTAGCTTATAAATGGGAGTGGATAATCTGTGGTTGAGTGGGGAATTTTTGACACTCTCATGTTCAAGTTTTTTTGCTTAATTATGATACTTTACTTCTTGGCTTCTGATGTCATTGTGGACTCACTGTAGTCTTCTTGCTTGTTCATTATTTATCATTGCTTGGATTATTTAAGAAACTAATATATAATTATAGGAATAAGTAATGCATTTTTTTTGCTGGTGTCGTTGATTTAGTATAATTTTTTACGTGTATGATGTTGACTTGGACTACAGTTTCAACTTTGATGTTTAGATGTAACATACATCCTAATTGCAATTGTTTATTTGTTTCTTACACTAGTGTGGCTCGTTTCCTGGAATCACGAGGGATGATTGAGGATGCTCTTGAAGTAGCCACTGACCCTGACTACAGGTTTGATCTAGCCATTCAGCTTGGAAGATTAGAGGTTGCTAAGGTAAGTGCGCAAGTTCATATTTTCCTGCAAGGATATATTATTTGACTTCTGAAAATTGATATCTTGGGTTTTTAGTTTTTTTTCATTCCTCATGTGCATGAGTCTGACTTTTGAGGTTATATTGAGAGTAATGTTCATTATTCTTTTGCAGGGTATTGCCACTGAAGTGCAGAGTGAGTCTAAATGGAAGCAATTGGGAGAATTAGCTATGTCGACTGGAAAGGTGTTTTTCTCTATCAAATGATTTTTATGATTTCTTTAACGCTTGGCTGAATTACATTCCCAAATATAGTGCTTAATAAGACCATGCTTGAGAGGATTCAGTGGTTTTTTATTAGTGCCAAACTGTATGTTCATTTAGATTACACCAATGCTTGTAGAGTCTCATACTATGTGTGCACCATTTTCTTAGAAAACAATATTGACTTATGTGTTTGGGACATTGTTTCAACACAGCTTAACAAAGATGATTCAATAATATTTTTTAATACAAGTGGTCGTGTTGCAATTTGACCCCCCAAATTTTCTACTACTGCTTCACACACAGCACTATCTAAGCAAAAGGGGAAAAGGGTAGGTTTACTAGTGTTTCTCACATTTCAGGTCTCGTATATTATGCATCAATGCTCTTGCTTGTCACTTTGGCTTGCGGGTATCATGTTGCTTGACTTGCTTCTGTTCTTTGTCTAACAATGTTGCGAGTCTTGCACATCCTCTTTACTAGGATTAAAGTCTCATCTTCGCTAATCATTGGAAACAAATCACACATGGCTCTGGTTTTGCATATCCTCCTCACCCTAATTTAAGAGTCATCTTACTCTGTTGCATTTTACAGCAACTGTAGTAAGAGGAATCAACCAAGCTTTTACCGTTCACTTGAGGGAAAATTCAGCAATCACTTAGTCAAAGTAATGAAAATATTCATATGTTGTTGAATAGAAATCAGAAATCCCGACGTTTTATGAGTTTTCATCGCCTAATTGTTTTCAGATATGATGTTTCAGTGATGGAAAATATTACGATGGGATAAAAATAGGAATTAATCAAATTCGAAGACATCCTAGGATCCCAATTAATAATGTGCACTCTTCCATTGCTCCATTAAAACTTCCACAAAATAGAGCATCATTCATTTATACTCAATCCAAAACCAATGCATTATGAACACTCCATTCTATCTCCTTCAAAACTCCCAATTGTACCAGAGGTCAGTCAACATGCTGATTCTGATGCGAGATTAGGAAGTTGAATATTTATTTATTCGTGTTCTAATTGATAACGATTCTGGGCACACTTGATGTTGATTGGGATTGGGTATATTTCTTGTTCGTATGCAGCTCACCGTATTATTTGTTCTTGCAGTTAGAAATGGCTGAAGAATGTTTAAAATATGCAATGGATTTGAGTGGGTTATTGCTGCTATATTCTTCTTTAGGGGATGCTGAAGGAATATCAAAACTTGCAACTCTTGCCAAAGAGCAAGGGAAAAATAATGTTGCATTCCTTTGCTTATTCACGTTGGGTAAAATTGAGGACTGCCTTCAATTGTTGGTGTTAAGGTAATAAATACTCTACGGTTGTAATCTATTGTTTATTATATTACTGTACCTAGAGAGAAAGGGTTAAGTTAGACTGCAGTTTGATGTAGCTGTGTTATACTTTTGGCAGCAATCGGATTCCAGAGGCTGCTTTAATGGCTCGTTCCTATCTCCCAAGCAAGGTCCCAGAGATAGTGGCCATTTGGAGAAAAGATCTCAGTAAGGTAATTTGTTATATACATATATGTATTAGATTTAGTTATAATTGAACAGTCTGACGTTTATGCTGTTCTCGTGATATTATGTAGCAACTTTTGTTAACATTCCATTTCCCTGTCCTGGGATTCTTATCATGTTGACAGGTTTCATGTGGATTGAAAATACAAATTCTTATATTTATTCGTTAATGTGGCACAGGTTAATCCAAAAGCCGCCGAATCATTGGCTGATCCTGAGGAGTATCCTAATTTGTTTGATGATTGGCAAGTTGCACTTGGTGTTGAATCTAAAGCTGCAGAAACAAGGTCAGTGGGGAAATGCATTATTTTTTAATAGTATCTTGCAACTTTTGTCATTCATGTATTACTCTGTATGGTGTGTTAAGCCTCTTTCACGGATTTTTTGTACTAATTTTGTTCTTTCATTATAGAGGCGTTTACCCTCCTGCATCAGAGTACGTGAACCAGGCTGATAAAACACATATCACCCTTGTTGAAGCTTTCAGAAACATGCAGGTAGAAGAAGAGGATCAGCCTCTTGAGAATGGGGACTCTATCCACGAGGTAAAGTAAATAGTATAGCTAACACCGTACTGAAGTTATCAAAATTTTCTCCTAAAGTAGAAATGATAGCCTATAACCCCAATTGGATTGTCAGTTGTGTTAGTATGTTTACGTTTGTTTTTATGTTCCTTTTGTCCCAGATGACTGAACGTGATGGGGAAGAGCACTATCCAGATGAACATGAGGAACAAAATGGAGAGGAAGGAAGCCAAGAGGAGGCAGTTGTAGTGGATGCCGATTCTACTGATGGTGCAATCCTCATCAACGGTAATGAGGCGGAGGAAGAGTAAGGTAAAAATAATGAAGGAGCCCGTCACGTCAGTCTATAAGCATTGGGTTGGAGCCGCGCGAAAGTTGAAGCTTTGTCTCGGGTGATTGCTTCTCAAGTGCCATTTCTAACTCCCATTTTGACAACTAGCTGCTTTTACCCTCATTACTATCACCTGAGTACCTGCAATTCTAGTTTTGTTCTTTTTAATGTATCATACACTTTATTACAACTAGGCTGTATATTTTTGGGAAATAGAGAGGAAATTATAAAATTATGTCCATTTTCAGTAGGCTGGTGACCAAATCTCAGAACTCATCACCAATTTTTCCATAATTTTGTACGGCAATTTGGCTTGGGATTTTGTAACATTTTGTTGCTTGAGCAATCGTGGTATAATTCATGCTAAACCTTTTTGTTGTGTAAGATGAGATCAAGATAACAACGAATGCTGGGTTATATTTTGCTTTCTATTCTTAAACTTTTCAAAGAAACTACAGCACTGTTTTCTCGCATGCAATAGGTCTACCTTCAAATCAGTCCCAACTTACGCAATTGTCTATTAATGCATTAGACACAATTATGAATATCTCTTTCAAGTGTCTATTTTCTATTTTAATTTTTGTATTAGATTGTTCGCCTTCATCTTAATGTTTTTACATTTTCGACAATTTTTGCGCGGGACTAAAGTATCCGATCATGGGTGCAGTTGATCTTTAAATTGGATAACTTCGAAGGTTAATATTTTTATATATAAAATTAGATAGAACTTTATAGATGAGATAATTCTAAAGAGAAATTCAAGATTTGGCACTACTCTGAGTTACCTTGTTTTTCGGTTCCTTCTTAACCTAATAGAACATTTTTTTTTCTTTTTTATTAATTAAGAAAAATATATAATATAAAAAATAAATGGAAATCATACAAAATGGGTTATTTTATCATAATACTATGAGATTAACTTATTTAAGGACAAAATAAGTTAAAATTTATAATAGGCGACTTAAAATGTCTTACCAGTCAGCATTTAGTACCCTTCTTTTTAAGATTCACAATCATTAGTGCTTGAAACGCATGTGGTACAATATTTTACCTAAAATGCAAAATATTAGTAAATATTATACATTTTGCATATTTGCTTTAATTAATTTAAATTTTGATATCTTAAAAATAATTTATTTTAATACAGTTGTTTTAAAATATAATTTTTTTGTTAATGTTTTATAATGATTTTTATGTTCATTTAAAATTTATATTCATTTTAATTTACATTTTTATAAGTTATTCTCAAAAAGTTATTTTAAAAATTACTTTACAAATATATTAATATACAACTAAATTTATTTTATCATATAAATCAAATTTACTATAAATTTTTCACTTATTTTCTTTCCCCAGGTAATCTCACTTTCAACTCTTTTGCCCCTTCTTTCTAAACTTTCCAACTTCATCCCAACCCAAAAGGATATAAACCAAACAAATAATCTTAAAAAACCCATAAATCAAAGAAATAACATCCATAATTGGACACACAACATGCAATCAATGATATCACTTTTCATCTACAAATAGTAATTTATGCTCCTAGATATTTAACCCACCATATATAAATTAGAACTAATAACTCAAATACCCTAATTTAAAATATATAAACAGACACGTTAAAAAAAGCAGAGTAAAGAAAATGAGGAACAAAGTTACTTAGCTGCTTTCCTTAGTAATCATATAAGTAAAAATTCAACTAAAATAAATGTAATGACATCTACTCATGACCTAAATACTGAAAGCCCTCTTTTTTTTTTTTTTTTTTTCGTTGTTGTTTTTTTTTTCTTTGAAAACTATTAATTAAGAAACAACAATATTTTTCTATTATTCTCTAAGTCCTCTCCTCCTTGGCCTAACAAAGTTGATTTTATGGTTTCTCTTCTTTTACTTTCCTATTTTTTACTTTTATGAAGGTAACACAAAACTAAAATAGATCATAACCATCAAAGTCGTATTTTCAAGTTAAAGATTATGAGGATTTTATTTGCACACATATTTAAAATGTATTCGTCCAAGTATCAACTTAAAATGAATTTCTGAATAAGATGTCAATACCTATTAGAATTCACACATACTAGATAAATCACCTTTTTTTTTTTCATCTTTTCTTAATTTTTTTAATGATGTATCATTTAACTAGCCTTTGATAATTTATTATTGATTGTCAAATAATGATACATTGACAAGTTTCATTTTTCATACACATGATCATGAATCTTAACTAGCGTACTCAAAGGATCTAATTATTTTTTTCTACATAAAGACGAAAATATTACATGAAAACATAATTAAAAATTTAACTGAAGCAACTTGAAATCATTAGAAAAAAAACGAATATTTTAATTACAAGTCAAAATAAAATCCGATCAACAAAATTATTATGTAGGAATAATCTTATATAATCTAATGTTTTTTAAATTTTTAATTAAAATTTTTCAATTAAAATTTGTGATTATAAAATTTAAATGAATATTGAACATATATAAACCCTGAGATTATTATAATTTCTTTAAATCATAAAACAACATATGAATTGTTATGCGTCCGTCTTCTTCTTCATCGTTCAGCAATTTGATTACTCCAATTTTTAAAACATTGATCTTATTTTATATTTTGATTATCTCAGTGTCAGAAGTTCGACGAGTGATGAGATTCCAAATCTGAAATAAAGGCAGTGTTCAAAAAAAAAAAAAAAAAAAATCAGATAATTCATTCATCAGTGTCTCCTATTTTAAGTTTTTAACGCTTCTCTTCTCTCTACAAATCTTTCTGCTCACACTCAAATCCTTCTAAGATTTCGTAGAACACAAAGCAACCCATCTCAATTCACTCCTTTCCCGCTTCAACTTTCTAAGATTCCCCTTTTCCTTGCTGTTCATCTCCTTCTCATAATCTCTCAATTTTTGGGCTCTTTTGATTTCACTGAAGAAACTTCTTTTATAGGGTTTCGATCATTGAGGGGGAAATTCCGGATTTGATTCAGTTTTTGGGTTTTGGCGTTTGGTATTTGTTGAAAGTTGTGATTTTGTAAGGTTTCTGCTTTGTGGGGGTTTCTGTTCGGAAAATCCTAGGTTTTGGTCGGGGTTTATCGTGTGTTGCTCTTTTGGCGTTGATGGCTACCCCGGTTGAAGAAAACAATGTTGAGTATGATAGTGATCCTGAAGAGGCAAAGAGAGCGTTAACAATGCGGAGGCGCGAAGCAAGCGATGACGAAGAAGCCGAAGGGGAAGAAGAAGAAGAAGTCACTGATAAGAGGGAAGGTGGCAGAGTAGAGGTTCGTTCTAATGACTTAGATGATGAAGGAGGTGTTGAAGATTATGCTGATGATGGTGATGATGTTGAAGAAGCGGAAGAAGAATTGCAAGAAGAAGAAGAAGAAGAGGAAGTTGAAGAAACGTACGAGGAAAAGGGTGCAAGTGGTGGGGTTGTGGTTGAGGGTTCCGTGGTTGTGGCTAAGGAATCTGATGATGATGTCAGACCCCCTTTGGAAGATTCCGTTGAGGACCATTCCGAGGACAAAAAGGAGTCTGATCCATTTGCGGTGCCCACAGCCGGAGCTTTTTACATGCACGATGACCGATTTAGGGACAATGCTGGTTCCCGCAACCGGTATGTGATGTTTACTTCATATTTTCTTCATTATGCCAAACATCACCTTGTGCAATATGTGCATGCAATGTAAGGATTCATTAATACTTGACTTGGAATATCGTAGTGGAGCTGGCTAGGACCACTGTTGTATGGTAGTTTCAACTTAATCATGGTCTTCAATTTGAGTGCTGGATATTCAGCTTTGTCACTTTGTGTGGTCCTCTGGGCTTGTGCAATACTTTTTCTTGTGGACTATAATAAAAAAAAATAACTTAGTTTTGGACTTAGTCATAGAATGCATTGTCTTTTCTCGAGTTAATTTTGATGCACTGATAGCTAATACTGCTAGTCTCAACCAGTTCCGAATTGTTTTTTAAAATCATTCTTACAAAATTCATAATTTTACTATTCTTGGCAATTTCTGATATGATTGGATAACAATGTACATATTGTTATTGTGTTTTAACTGATGTATTGTTTTTTTTTTTTTATTTCCCCCTTAGATGGATACGTGGTGGTGGAAGGAGACTGTGGGAGTCCAAAGATGACAAGAAATGGGGACATGATAAATTTGAGCAAATTTTGCATGAAAGGCATTATGAGGAGGTAATGATCTTTAAAGTGCTTTGTGGTCAGTGATTTCTGTTAGTTCTATTGTCATTTTTCTTTCTTGAACTCTTTTTTTCTAATGCTCTCTGTCTAAAATTTAGAGGAGACCTTATAAGGGTAATTATCGTGGCCGTGGCAATGGTCGAGGCACTGATGCCGGTGGCTATGTACGAGGAAGTAGGAGAGGGCATAATAGCAGTAGCAATCAAAATCAGATGCCTAAGAGTGTTGTGAGGGGAAGAGGCCCCCAAAAGTATGAACGTACCAACAAAATCAATGGTTCATCTCCCCAAGTGCAAAATAAACAGTAAGTAACATGCTTCATTTTACAAAATTTGCAGAAAACATGAGTCCTATAGCCTCAAGACATTCTGATATGAATTGTTTTTTCTTTTCCTAGACCTGGGAAATCTCGTGAGAAAAATTCAAATGTTAGTTCGGAGAGGACTTCCAAGCCTTCTTCCCATGCAGAATCTGACCATGTGCCTGCTAAAAATCAATTGCTTGCTTCAAATTTGAATTCAGCTTCCCCACCATATTACCCATCTGGCTCTTCCAGCAATGATATTAATTTGGCACAAAAAAGGGAGGCGCAAACGGGTGGCAGAAACATTGGTCCTGTTATGGATGAGGGTTTTCCAGTTCAACAAAAGAATGCTCTGATTCAGGGAAAGAATGCTGTCGATTCCGTCAGCATGGCAAAGTTGTATATTAATGAATCCATTCCTCAATCTGTTGGGAAGCCTTCGAACAATGCGCGAATGGCACGACATGGGTCTTCTGGAGTTGATCCTTCTCAGTCTCCTCACCTAAGGGCTTCTGCTACTGGGACGGGTGTATCAATCCCAGTGCAGACAAATTTTCAGCGTGCTTCCTCACAGAATAAAGTTTCTCCATCACAATTCCAGGCTATTCAGACAGATTCTGTTCCAGGGAGGAATTCAACTTCTGTGCAAGCTACTGCCCCACAGTTGGGCCAAAGACCTGGCAGTGAGTCTCCATTGTCACCCACGCCAATTAATTCACATGATTCTGGGGAATTGGATTCAGCGTCAGAATCAGGTAAAGGCAAAGGGGCTTTGGTTGGGAAGGGTAGGGGAGGTTCCCATGGTGCAGGACGGGGAACTTTTGTTTATGGTGGGGCACAAGTAATTGGCACCGCTGGCAATGTAGGTGTTAGCCATGGAGATCCAAACTTCCCTGCCTTCTTGCCAGGTTTGTACCGATGTTGCTGACATTGTGGATATTTTAGATCCAATCTACCTATTATTTGTTAATGCAATTTCTTAGTTCTCAAGAGAAAGTAGTTGTAAGTTGTAGCAGTGAGATGTAGAAAATTAACACCCATTTTTTGTTTTTATTTGCTTATAATCCTTTCTGAACAAGACTCAGCAGTTATCATTTTCTGTTCATCTGTTTAGCTTCTTAATGATTTTCTAATTTTGACTGGGTTTGGATGGAATGCAGTCATGCAATTTGGGGGCCAGCATCCTGGTGGTATAGGAGTTCCTGCTGTTGGCATGGCATTCCCTGGATATGTTGCTCAGCCTCAACTGGGAAAGTCAGAAATGACATGGTATGGATAAATCTCCAATTTTAGTGTGTTGAGTAAATGTTTGAGGAATGGCAATTCACATGTTTTAATGTCTTTTGTCATGCTCTTTATCTCTCTCTACATTGCTATAAGAACAGTCTATATCAATGACAACAAATCATGATAACAGATATTTTGGAAGGGGATCTCACAAGAATATCTTGCTCATTTGTGTTAAATAGTTCATTTTTTACTTCAAATGGAAAAAATCTTTGATTCCTTTTTGTTCCCTTTGTATTAGAACCCATAATAATAATTCATCCTCCTTTGGTTTAGGCTACCAGTCTTGGCTGGTACTGCAGGAGCTTTAGGGGCTACATACCCATACCTTGCTGTTGATGGTGCAACCAGTCACCAATCTGGACAGGCCTCTGCAATGGGTACTTCAAGGTTGGCCAAGTTTTGTAGCATTGGGATATTTTCAGATCACTTAGTACTTACCACCATTTCCTTTTCAATGTTCCTAAATCCTATTGCTATTTTCTTTTGTTATCCAACTTGTGCAGCAAGGACCATAGTGTTAATAAAGCTAATAATGAATTGAAGCCACCTCAGAGATCTGGTAAATATTGATGTTCCGTTTCCTCTTATTATCAATTGCCCTTACAATTACTAGCATTATCATTTTTTATTTGTCTGTCTGTAGAGCTTGCAAGTGAAGAGTTTGGACAAAGGCAGAATAAACCCCGAAGGCAAGTTGGATTGCAAAACCATCTTAAGTATTTTTAATTATTATTGTTTGTGGAAATAGGCATAGACTGCACTGTTGTTGCTTCTTTTACTTATGTTTTACTTTAAGTGTTATATAGATGCTTTGTAGGGAGGGAAGCTGGGAATGCACATTCTGTTTTGTGTATTAGATATTTGATAATGAATGTTGGCTATGCTCTATGCAGATACTCAGAGATGAATTTTGGTCAGTGAATATGGTGCACTTTGCTTGAAGTAAGCAGATAAAGGTTTGTTATTTCCTAATTAAGATATCGTTATTATTATTATTATTGCTTCAAAATCTGAGTTTTGGTAATTTTGTTATTAGACAGGCCTTTCTCCTGGCCCTTAGTCCTCTAGCTTTAATCTGGGGCACTTTGGGCTACCGTATGTTTCGGAATTTTCAGGTAACTTGTAGCAACTGAACTTTTTTTTTTTTTTTCTTTAAATTTTATTTGTAATTGAGAGGTGTACTAATTTTGAATCCTTAGAATTCATCATTCAACCTTTTTGTTGGTTACTAAACTTAGTATGGTTTTCTTACGAATACTTATCTGTTTCTTCTTTCTACACTCCAGTTATAGAACACCTGCTCTTGCTGTTCCCATCTAGAAGTACTTGTTAATTTGGAAGGTATGGATTAATTATTACTAGTTTAGATTGGTGGATTTGACTCTTGTAAAGTGAGCAATTCACATTAGAGAAAAGGAAGTTATATTAGCCGTTATGTGCATTTGAAAGATCTGATTTTTATTTATTTATGAACAATTGAAGTTTAGTTCATTTCCTCTCTAAAGTGAGTCTCTCATATTAGAGGAGTCAAATCTCTACCATTGTGATCAACAAAATGCTGACAATTTCTGGGTTCTTCTCGCGGTTTGGTTTCTTAGTGAAGCATGCGTGAAACACTGGCAGGCTTCTCTAGAACTAAGGATATAGAAAAGGCCATAATTATCACTTTGTAGCAGCTGATTACATTGTGGGTGAAAAGTTTCTCATGTAAAGGCTTTTTGTATTCATCTGGTTTTGACCATGTGCTTATATCATATATAAGCTCACGACACATTTTAATGTTTTGTTCCTTTTCTTAAAAAATTCAATTGTTTGCTATCATGCTATCTACAGTTTTCGTGCATTGTCAAAGGTCGATGTTTGAGTTAATTGAAGATGCAGTTTTGCTTGTTTCCTACTGTATCTATAAATTTTGATCGTTCCCACTGTTTTTGTTACTCGTGAAAGTGGGCTTTTGAGAGTTGTTCATTCAAAATTTGTTTGGATGAAAAATGTAAATATTCATAAAAATTGTAACTATATATTTTTCAATTTTCTTTACAAGGTTTTTAACTTACTGTAAAACAAATAAAAAGAAATATAGTAGCTTTCCTACTTCAATTTTGTCATTTGATGTTGTCTTATAAAAAGGGTCCAATGTTTCTATTATAGTAAATAGTTTTAAATTTTAAGACTATTGTCTTACAATTTGTTTTAGTTTTCTCCTCAATCGAACATTTAAAATGATATTTCCCATTTACACATTCAACCAGTCTCAAGCAAATCGGTGACGTGAGAACTGCTACTATTTGTTTTCATTACATATCCATTGAAATTTTAATTAAATTCTAATTTTGCTAATTAACTAAAGGACACTAATTTCATTACAATAATGACAAGAATTTGTGTGTATAATATAAAAATGAAAGTTGGCCAACTATTATGCCAATCGTGACGCGTAAATAATTTGCTATTTAGCTGTGTATAGATAGTCTTTCTTCAGCCAATAAGCACGAGTCAAGTGGTTGTTTTAATATGCTTTCACGAAATAGCTGTATTTTTCAATAAAAATAATTGAAAAATATTAAAAAAAATATTTTCTAAGTGAAAAAAGGTTGAGTATGACATGTTTCGGTACAAGGTTTAATATACGTGAGTTTTATTATTGAAAATGCTCTATACTATGAACAAAAACTCTTAAAAATTAACTTTGTATCTAAAAATATCCTATATGGTAGTTGTTTTAATTGGTAAAGATCATATTTAAAACAATTATGTTGAAACAAAATGATACTAGTTTAGAGTCAAAGCTCTTTCGATACTGGCTATTATTAAGTTGGAAAAATTTCACTCTCTTTTATTAATTATTCAATGAAAAGGTTCACCGAATAATAGTTAAATTACTTTATAATAGAAATTGAGAGAACCATTCATCATCATTTTACTTGCACATGAAAGTTGTTGCCACCTTCGAGCCCTCTAATAATTAATTCAAAGATTTATGAAAAAATATTCTTAAAATCAGAATGAGACAATATAGAAGTTTTTTTATTTTATTTTATACTTGTTTTTTAAAATATTCTCCATACGAAAAAAGATTAAATAAAAAGTTAGAGATAAAAAGAATTATAAGTTATATATATAACATCAGTTTTTTTGGACTAAGTATTTATGCTTTTGTCACAAAGAGAATTGAGTTTGTTATGGTTGACCAACCCCATCCATGTGCAACGCACGTGAGTTCGTTCTCTGTCAAACTCATACCTCTCTGTCTCTTCAACTTTTTGTTTGTTCAGTTGTTGAACTCTCTTTATCAGGTGAAGGAGCAATTCAAGAATAGCCGTTGACCCTGAAAGCACAAATTCTTGGAGTACCATCACATCTTTAAGCCATTGAAGAACTCTAAAAATGCATCAAGAACTGTAACACACCTTTTCTTTACCATTTTTCCATTCAGTGTTTCTTTCATGGTAAAAGTTGAACTTCTGATATATGTTAGGTGTGGGAGATGGAGCAGCAACAATGCTGAAAGCAGTGATCCTGAAAAGGAAATGAATTTACAAGTGGGCCTCAAGCTTCTTTAATGATATATAGTTAAGTACTACTAATGGAGGATTGCAACAACAAAGGAGAAGTTCATGCAAACTTTACAAAGCAGAAGAACTCTTCAGCAAGATCAGGTATCAGTTTGAAATCTACCTCATCTGGAAGGTCAAGTCCTCAAAATTCTCCTTCACTTCAGCGACCACATTCTACCTTAACAACACCAAGAAGAGAAGGCAAGGGTGTTGCACAGTGCTACGGCAGCAACCGGTTACTGTTATGGCTGCTTCTGATAACCCTTTGGGCTTATCTTGGATTTTGTGTTCAGTCTAGGTGGGCGCCTGATGATAAGGAGGAGGAATTTTCAGGCTTTAAAAGCAGGCCAAGTGATGCAAGAAACTCGTATGTTGAACAGAATCAGCATCATGATTTGAATGCCAAAAGCATTTCCTTATCTGTTAAAATTGAACAAGATGGAAGCAAAACAGTGGATGTGGCTTTGGCCAAGAAAGAATATGGTGTTCTATCTCCGGATAAAGCTAGTTCAAGGAAAAGGAGAAGAGGTAAAAGGAGGCGAAAACATAAACTTGAGAGCAGTGGTTTGGAGGAGTTGGAGCAAGAGATTCCCCCAAGGAATTCTACCTATGGATTCCTTGTTGGTCCATTTGGATCATTAGAGGACAGAATTCTGCAATGGAGTCCTGAGAGGCGTTATGAAACCTGTGACACGAGAGGGGACTTTGCACGGCTTGTTTGGTCAAGAAGGTTTGTTTTGATCTTTCATGAGCTTTCCATGACTGGAGCTCCACTTTCAATGATGGAGTTGGCAACTGAACTCTTGAGTTGTGAGGCTTCAGTTTATGCTGTGGTGCTTAGCAGGAAGGGTGGTTTGATGCAAGAACTCGCTAGGAGACATATCAAGGTGCTTGATGACAAAGCATATCTCAGCTTCAAAACTGCAGCCAAGGCAGATCTTGTCATTGCTGGATCAGCTGTCTGTGCATCATGGATCGGTATGTGCAGATTGCTTGAGTTTTTCCTTATGCACTGAAAGTGGATGTATTTGAGGGTAAATAATTTTTTAAACTCAACCTCACAGAACCTATTGATGCAGAACCAACATCAATAATACGTTTTTTATTGCTACATAAAAGCTACCAAGCCTTAGTTGAAAAACCTCGTATTAATTCTAAAATGACTGGCATAGGACTTCTGACATTGAGAGATAAGAAAAGTGGTTAAGTGTCACGGACACTTACACACGCATGACACTCATACGACACGTATAAGTGAAGTGTCCAATTCAAAAGATTTTTTTTTTAAGTATCTGACAATTTTAATACAGTTCCAACATCCATTAGTATCCATGCAACATAGTTAAAAGCTTATTTTGAAAACTTCAATTATATATCATGCAGTGGTTCATAATAATGTGAGCAATGTTTGTTACTCTATACTTGTTGTATACGTCTGGTCTTACTTGAACACCGGTACATATATTTCCAGAACAATACATTGAACGTTTTCCCGCTGGAGCAACTAAAGTTGCATGGTGGATTATGGAAAACAGAAGAGAGTACTTTGATCGTGCAAAGGAGGTGTTGCACAGAGTGAAAATATTGATTTTTCTCTCTGAAGCACAATCTAAGCAATGGCAAAAATGGTGTGAAGAAGAAAGCATAAAACTGAGATTACAGCCAGCACTTGTTCCATTGTCTGTCAATGATGAACTAGCTTTTGTAGCAGGCATTCCCTCTACACTTAATGCTCCATCCTTCAGTGCTGCAGAAATGGATGAGCGTAGGAAGTTGTTGAGAGAATCAGTTCGAAGAGAAATGGGATTGAGTGATAATGATATGCTTGTGATGACTCTCAGTAGCATCAACCGTGGAAAGGGTCAGCTATTTCTTCTTGAATCAGCAAGATCAATTGTAGAAGACAAACCATTGCACCATGATAAGAAGAAAAGGGCAGTGTCATCAGATGATGGAGAATACCTATCTACCTTGGCTAGAAGACACCATATTAGAAAATTGTTCGAGAATAGTAGTGTAGCCTTCAACAATATCTCAAGCACATCTATAAACAGGTTACATGAATCTCAAACTATAGGGTGGTGTAGTGTAGTATATTTATGGATTGCACTATTGATGCATATTTTTATGTTCACAGCAAGGAAGTGTTCTCCCACAACAACGGAACAAAAGCACAATCTCTCAAAATTCTCATTGGTTCTGTGGGGTCTAAGAGCAACAAAGTGGATTATGTTAAAGGTCTTCTGAGATTTTTAGCACAGCATTCAAACCTGTCAAAGTCAGTTTTGTGGACCTCAGCCACTACACATGTTGCTTCACTTTACTCTGCTGCAGATGTTTATGTCATAAACTCTCAGGTAAACCACGTTTAATTTATATATTTATCATGTCATAAACTCTTAATTCTTACTGTATAAGTATTACATTTTCTGCATACATTACTCTGCTAGCATCTATTTTTCTTATATTACTTGAAAATTGTACTCAGTTTTTTTCCTTTCAAAATGGCAAATAGGGATTGGGAGAAACATTTGGACGAGTGACTATAGAAGCAATGGCATTTGGTCTGCCGGTATGTCTTCCAAATTGCTTTCCCTGGTCTTGTAATCACATATTATGGTGGTTTTATCCTTCGAAATATTGCTGATTAATTGAGTTTAGAAATGGAAAATTAAGCAACCTTCTATACTGTGGTGGATAAACTAGATTCTACTGTAGGAACTTAATTAGTAGTCTTAATTTCAAGTTTTGGATATGCCCTTGTATTAATATTTAAACTATTGTCCATAATTGTCTCACTTAATGCCAATAGGATTGTTTCTTGTGAAGCATATATGAGATTTGAAACCAAAAAGTAACCCCAAATTCCTATAAACTATATACTTTCTATGATTCGGTTAAGGTGGTTGATACTTGATAATCTCTAGGTTTGATGTCTCTATCTATGAGGAAAAGTTTATTGAATAGTACAAATGAATGTTGACATTTATTTTTTCACTTAAAAACATGGAGTAGGTGCTTGGAACAGACGCTGGAGGAACTCAAGAAATTGTTGAACATAATGTGACAGGTCTCCTTCATCCTATTGGACGCACAGGGAACCATGTCCTTGCACAGCATCTCAGGTTCTTACTTGAGAACAGCTCTGCAAGACAGAAAATGGGGATGGAAGGAAGAAAAAAGGTGCAGAAGATGTTCTTGAAGCTGAACATGTATGAGAAATTTGTAGAGGTTCTTGGCATGTGCATGAAAACCAAATAACTGCTTACATAATCACATACATTGTTGTGTGAATTTCTTTATACTCAAAATGTAATTTCTTGTGCCTAGTTAACAAAGAAAGATCATTTAAGATGAAAACTAGTTTCACTTGGAAATGATTTCATTTCCAAAACACAACACCCAAGTTGTGTTTAGGATCAGAGGATTTTAGGTACCTCCGTACATAACTGTTGTACATAAATCTTGTTATTCAGTTTTTAATCTTTTGTAATTCAAGTCTTTATCCTTTTTTCATTAAATCTTCCTAATGAATGTGAAAAATTGCTACACCAGATATGCTGCATTATTTTCCACGCGATATTTAAAATCTTGAAGTAACGTGTAATGATAGTAATGAATGCCAACAATTTGAGTAATCTCAGCGGCTAAATTAACAGTTCTTTCTGCGGAATCAACATGTTTGGTTCACTAATGAGTGCATGGTCTTCTGAACTTTTGTTTTTGAAGTATAGTTTTGATAAAAATGTTCATAAATTATAAAACTTTCTTATATAATTTCTGTAAAAATTTAATTTTAATGTATGAATTAATGAATTTAGTCCATAAAAAGATACTTCTTTGTCCAAATGTTTCAGGCTGTTGCATGCTACCATCTCATTTTTGGTGAAATGTTTCCATTTCTGATTAGTTTTCTATGTTTCTTCAATCTGCAAACTTAGGCTTGTAAGAAGTTGTTATAAAATCAAGACAGCTTCTAGTTTAGTAGGAGAAACAAGCTTGTTAAGAGTTCCTTTTAGGATACTATATTCATTAAGAGTGAAGAAATTCAAATATATTAAATTTGAATTATTTTATTTTTTAAATATTTGTTTAGATAAGATAATTTAAATTTATTAAATTTTAATTTTTTATTTAAATAAATTATTTTAATTGCTGCTATTTAATGTTAAAAGTATTTAATAATTTAAAATTATTTATTTTTCAACTGAACAAAGATTAACTCTCGTCAATCAATCTTTTTAGATAATGTCAATTATACCTTTTTCGTATTTGATATTAATCAGAATTTTTTTATGGTGTTGATTGGAGTTTTGATTGATTTTTAGAATGTATTAAGGATATATTTCTAACTAACATTAATACAAAATAATTCTACTCCAAATTAATTCAACATTTCTCCAATCGACAATAAAAAAAATATATAACCAACTTTAATAGAAGTAACACTAGTGATATTTCGATTGAAAAAAATGAAAAATAATCTTTATAAACATCAATAAAAAAAAATAGTCATGATGAAAAAATTCAAGGGACATCTAAAATCGATTAAAAAATAACTTTAATTTACATGAAAAGAAAAAGGTATTCCAATAATATCAACTGAAATAACTTATATAAACGTCAATTTAAAAATCCTATCTTAATTTGGTCGAAAAATAATTTTAATGGCGTTGATAAAAAAAATAACTTTATTGGTATCAATCCAAAAGTAACCTTCTCAGTATTGGCTAAAATAGTTTTTATTAATGTGATCAAAAAATAATATTAACCTGTGTTACTAAAAGTAACTTTCATCAACATTATAAAACAAAAGATATTAATTCACACCGAAAATAATTTTGACAATGTGTTGATTAAAACTATCTCAATCTCAAAAGAATTGAAAATGTTGATTAAAGATAGCCGACAACACTTATCTGAATTAAATCAAGAATAAAATAAAAAAGCAAAATAAGAAACATAAATTTGAAAAAAAAATATTATGAAAATTTCTTACCCTTTTAAAATAGAATTTTAAAATAGAATTTTAAAATTCTCTAATTTTTAATATTTAACTTATTATCATAAATTTATAAAAATTATTATCCAGAAAACATATTTTAATTTTTTTCTTAAAAATAAATTATTCTCTTAAAATACATGTAAATTAAGCACACTCTAAGAGCTATTAAACTATGGGATAAGTGAAGAATGTTTTAAAAAAAGTTTATATATATGAATCACCAAATCTCAATCTTTATTATTATATGATATAAAGTTATAGTTATAAACAACAAATTTGTGTTAAACAAAAGGAAGATTTTAATTACCAATAATTATTATAAAGCTTTCCCTACCTTTGGATAATCATGAAAGTTGATAACTTCTGTTCTCAATCTCAACTGTATTGGATCTTTATGTTTTCATCATCCACTTAGTCAAACTAATGTTGACATTAACATTGACATTAATGTATTGGATAATTATTAATGTTGTGATGATTGAGTGTCGAAAAATAGTTTTTCAATCAACTTTCAATTGATTTAGTTTTAAGTTTTAAGTTTCAAAACAGGGTCATTTGATACATTATTTTGAAGAAGTCTCAAAATATGACAATTTGTTTGATTAAGTAGTTATTAACAATTAAAATTTTATTTCTACAAATACCAATTTTTATTATGCTTTAGTTATATGATCACTCAAACTTAAAAAATGCCTACACATGTACACTCATCAAAACATCAAACAAATTCTTAAAAAAAATATTTTTCAACCATTGACTTTCAATTTTTCATTTATATTCAAGTCTTTTGCCTTCAAAGTAGTTTACCTTGCACCATCATTTATTTTTCAAGTGGTTTAATTGGCCTTTCTAGATGCTATCTGATTTCTTAACCATTTAAATTCATGCACTGTTCTTAACGTGTCATTAACTACATTCATTTACTTCCTCCTCATTCATTGTTTTCATTTAAATTCATTAATGCACTTTCCGGTTCAATTTGGTTCAATTTTCAGTCATTTATTTGCTTTCTTTTAGATTCATTCATTTTGTAGTACTTTTCCTTTTGATATCATGTTTTTGCTCATCTCAAATCTTCATATCGAATATCAAGTAATTATATTTTTAAAAAGGAACAAAGATTTAACTATTTGAAATTGATCTTTCAAGAAAGATGCGTAGCTATTACGGTAGGTAGATAAATAGAGTGAAGGATAATTCGACAAGTACAGGAATTTAAAGTTTGTTTGGATAAAGAAAGGGTCACATAGAGTGGCAATAATGAAGAGGTCTTCTAGAACAAAACTTGAAACGTGTTGCTTTGTGGGTCCCTTCAATTCATTCTTTCACAGATAACGAACTATTGAACCATTGCTTGGCATTGAGGCCTTATCCCAAACAAAGAAAATGAACGAAACAAAGCAAAATTGACTCTACTTTCTCCACTACAAAACCAAACAGAGAATAAGAGAAACAAGAATAAAAAAAGACTTTCCAAATTTATACGTTACTTTTCTATTTACAATCATGCTCCCGCAAACACTTACACAAACCTAAGCAAAACAATACTCTTCTACGTTCAAACTCATTCATTCATAACAACGTTAATGAGACACACCAAGATGTGTTTCTAACTCAAGTTCTTTGCTTTTCATGTTTGCTATGTTGGAAATTGGAAATATTGTACAAATGAATTTCCATTTGCAGACATTCAAACAAATACTTACATATATCTTTTCATTTTAACATAGAATGATCAAAAAGATTCTTTTTTAGCTTGTGAAATATCAATTTAACTATAATGAAGCTAATTTACAAAACCACCACTTTACCCTATATTTGTTGATGTTGTAAATTTGTAATTGTATAATATTTATATGCAAAAATTAAAAAAAAAATTCTAAATCTCCAAAACGCAGCCGGTTTGGACATGGCCCATGAACCCCTCTGGGCTTTTAAGTTTCCGCCAATTGCAACTCTCGAAATCGAAAGCAAAAGCCACGTGGACTTGACCGTAGCCGCTAGATCCAATCAACACCAGCGTCCCATCCAACGCCCCAACGTACGCCACGTTGCGTATCTCCCCCGGCACCGTTGATATCTTCTGCCACGTGTCGCCGCGGAGCGAGATCAAATCCCGGCCACTGCACAAAAACACCGCCTCGCCATCTCCACCGTCCACGAACGTCCTCGGACACGTGGCGCAATCCAGAAAGTCCTCTTTCACTTCGCCCCAGCGCCACGCGGCAGGATCGAACGCCTCCGCGCTCTTCCCGAACCTTCCCTGCGTCTCCGTCGGGTAGCCCCCGACGACGAAGAACCTCCCGCGACGGAAAACGCCCTTGCACTCGTCGCGCTCCGCCGCCATGTCGGGAAGCGAAACCCATTTGTCCGAGGTAACATCATAGGCCAGCGCCGAACGCAGCGCGTTCTTCTCGTTGTCGTGTCCTCCGGCGACAAAAACCGTCCCTTTAGAATCCGACGCGCAAGCGAAAAACGTGCGGGGCCCACCCGGCATGTCCGCGGCGCGGCGCCACTTCGCCGACAAGAAATTGTACACAAACACAGAATTCGACGCTTTCCACGAATTCGGGTCCAACCCGCCCAACATGACAAGATCGTACCCGACACTCACTAACTGACAGAACATGGGTAACCCGGAAGAGAACTCGGGCGGGGCTGGCAGCTCGGTCCAGTGACCCGTTTCCGGTTCGAACACGCTCAGACGGTAAACCGGGTTTGTCACTCGCTTGGTCGAACCAGTTCCCGGCTCGTCGCGAGCCTGAACCATCGCTATGAGCTTCTGCGCGTGCTTCGTGCTACGCCGCAGACGGTGGTACTCCGGCGAAAGAATCTCCGATTTCCATAGCTTGCACACCGACGCCACCGTGGGAAACTGCTGGTACGAAACCCGAATGAGACAGTCCCTCGCTACGTCCTCAGGTAGACCCGAAATCAACTCCATGGTAACAGAAACTAGTGATTATGAAAACAATAATTTTTGCAGTGTATCAGTGAATCAATGAAGACCCAAATACCAGAATTGCAGAAAGAAAGGATCTTGAGATGAAAGGAGAAAAAGGGTATGTGGAATTTTGAGAGAGAGAAATGAGACTTGTTTTGGGTTTAGGTTGTGTTGTGAAAATGGAAGGTTAAGGGTTTGGATATATAAAGGGGAGAAATTGGGGTGCACAGAGTTTTGGGTGTGATGTGTGAGTGATAGGGTAAATGTAGAATGCAATAGGGTGGTGTTCTAGAAGGATTTGATTTTATTTGATATGACTTTATCTATTTTTTATTTTTTTATTCTTTATTGAAAAATGAAGAACGGTCTATACTATGCATTTTTTATTTTTATTTTATTTTTTTATTTGGTGAATGATGCAAATGGCAGCAATTGGGATACATGGCTGTTGGCTAGCTCAATGGCTGTTGCTTTTTAGTTAGTTATTTAAAATGATATCATACCTTCTTTACTTTATCTTTTGCTAATATCTCCACATTCTAAGTTAGATCAAAAATAACGAAACTACAAGTCCAACTATTTATCTAAACCCTGATTTATGGCTTTTTCTCCTGCTTCCACCTTCGTCTTTCTTTCACTGTAAATTGAGAAATAATCTATGGATTTTGCTTACATCAGATATTTATTCCAAGATTAACTTATTGAAGATTTTTTTTATTTAACTAATAATAACTTTTGGTTGAAGACCTGAATTTATAGTTGTATAAAATAGCTGCAAATAAATTGTTTTATCTCAGCTAAAATTGCTTTCATAAAAAAAATTAATATCACTCTTTGAAAACAAAGAATGCATTTCAAAATGTAAAGTATAATCATTGTTATTAATTACAGATTTAACAATTAAAATCCTAATTCATTTTAAATTTTGTTGAATCTTTCCCATTTCAATTATTGATTTTCTTGTTAATTATTTTAAGGTATTTTCTTAGAAAGTCTACATCTTCCTTAACTTCGTCATCTGCAAAACCATTTATTTTTTAATTAAATCATTATCATGACATAATTACATTATAAAATATAAATAGAATGGTGAGGTAATATGTTAGTTAAGCATGTACAAATAATATATAGATAATTTCAAGAAATATTTATGAAAGATCACGTAAAATATTCTCACAAGAAATATTGATATTTAGTTCAGGTATTGAATACTTATGATCAAACGTTATCTTACATTATCTAAAACTTGTAATAGATATTCACAAGGAAAGTCAGACAAGCCTGACAAAAATATATATAAAGCAAATGTAAATTTGCTTTGTTAAAAAATATAACTAATAAAAAAAAATATTCACTTTATCATGGTAATATAAAGTCATAAAAAGGGTTAAAATTAATATTACAAATAAAAATAAGTAAGAAAAACTTAAAATGTGATGAAATTTAGAAATGAATAATTTGAATAACTAAATTTTTAGATTTATTTAACTTGATTTAAAAATTTAACTTTTATTTATTTAAGATAAAATCATATCTATTAGAGGTGGATGTAGAGTGTTTTTAATTGTTAATTTAGAGTTAAATATACATTTATAGAAAGTTCTTTTTAATATGACTATGTTATCTTTTATTAAATTAAAATAATTTTATTATGAAATATAATTGTATAAATTTTTCTAATAATAATTACATACCTTCTTAAGTATTATTTTAAAATTTCTTTATTTTTTATTGATATATTTTTTATATTTTTTTGAAAATTATATTATTTTAATAGAAATGTGAACCGCTTGTGTTTAGGCTACTTAGAATACTGGTTTGAAATTTTTTACTATCATTTTGCAGTATTTTTTACCTACAAATATAAAGCATATTAAATATATTTCCTGATTTTGAACAAGATAATTTTTTTAAAGTACACATGGTAGCATAAATAATTTAATTGGAATAAGTGATAACATCATTACACTTTATTATCTTTAAACCATATTTTGCTGACATAACTTTTTTTAATGTTTATAAGTAGTCCAGAATAAAATTCTTTATATTATTAAAGCAATTAGTTTATTTAGTACATGAAAGTTTACAGTTTCATAACAATTTTTGAATGATAATAAATTAAAACGTATATTTGAAACTAATTTATGTCTTTCATAATTCTTTTCAAATAGGGAGCTTTACATGTGATTAGTAAAATGCAATATAAGAGTTGTTTTTAAGAAATTTTCAAATTATATAACTCAATTAGTAAATTAAGATTTAATTAGATTTTAAAACGTATAAAATAGACATTTATCCGTTATATTTATCTTAAAATACTATTTATGATAACTTCGTTTCCCATCAAAGCTATATTTATATTATATATATATATATATTATTTTCAATTTCTTCCATATGCATTGCAATTATTTATATATATATATATATATATATATATATATTATTTTCAATTTCTTCCATATGCATTGCAATTATTTATGTTTCTCAGTCAATATTTGCTAATTGACTTTATAGCATCGCAATTAGAAACTTCTGTTTTTCTAATGCTTATGGTTGTTTTTTCCCTTTTTTTTTATGATGTGTAAAATGGATAGAATTAATTTTAGAAAAACTAAGATGATATTATATTCCGACGTAAATTTTATTAAAAAAGTGTGTATTACTTTTTAGCAAAAAAAAATCAGAATCTCGTTTTATTGTTAAAATATATTTGTCAATTTAATCGCTCACGTTTTCTAAGAAAATTGTTTTTAAAAAATGTTTGAAATATCGAAAACAAATCATTTACTTTTTAAAACCATTTATCAAAAATATTTATTGTTTATATGTTTTTAAAATTGAAAACATAAATAGTTATAGGTTTTAGTAGTTTCGTTTTCATGTTTTTTAATTCTACGTACAAATAAATAAGTTCACCAATCAGGGTAGGGTAAAATTACAGTCAATGTAGATAATTTTAAAATATATTAAAAAAAGGAATTTTGTTTGTCACGTCGTCTTAAAGTTGTTAAAAAACTAGCAATTTTAAACTTAACATATAATGTTTTATTTTGTTAAATGAGTGAATTGTGTCACGTCCCATGTCACACTTAATTCATAATTGAAATTAAGCTTAAGCAAAGCTACTATTAAGGGAAATGTTGATTGACGAGGTCAAATTTTAAAAAAATGAATTAAATTACTAAAATGAAATTTAATAAATTAATTCAAATTTTTAAACTATTGAATAAAACATTAATCATACAAATAAACAGATTAAAAAACTAATCGTGCAACACGTTAAAGATAAAAAGAAATTAATCGTGAAAATGTATTTGAAATGTTCATTTTATAATATTGTTATTGAAAGTAAATCTGTAAAGTTATTGAAGTTTAAAATTATAATAAATAGTATACAAAACTATATATATTATAATTTAGTATATTACTCTTTATTCATTTTTAATTATCGATTTTAATTATCTGTCATTTTAAAGATTTTAAGATAACATAATTTTTTATATTATAATCTTAATTTAGTTAATATGAAGATGGAATGTTTTATTATGATATCAAATGAAAAAAAAATGTGAATTTGTGTATATTGAAAAATGTAATACCTGTTAATTTACTATAATTTTTTTTCTCTCTGATAGCATCATTAGTACAAACTCTGGATATTGAAAGTAATTAGCGAATTCCTTTAAAACTTTAAGAAAAGGTAGAAAAAAAATCAAATTTTGAAGAGATAATAGTTTTTATGAAATCAAAGTTAAATTTTTAAGTTTTTTAATTTATAATTTTGTTTAACTTGTGTGACGCCCTTGCACCTATGTAAGCTTTCTTTTCTCTCTTCTATGGCTCTCTCAAATTCTCAAAATCTCTTTCCCTTTTTTCTAACTTTTCTTCCTCCATACATAATCTGTTTTAGAATCTGATCACACCCTGCAGTACCTGAGGAGTTAAGGATCATTTCTAACCAATCAGAATTTCATTTGTTCTAAAGATCCTTAATCTCTGTTTTTCCTTAGGCTTTTGTCATTAATCTTAGTAGGGACAGTTGAGAAAAGTATTTCTCTCAACTTAATTAAGATTATACTGAAATTTGGTTTTGTTCTGATGACTTGTTCTAGATCCCTAAAGATTGGGTTAGTGC
>Ga0099825_1002119_pt1 | contig 26199 bp, 13 predicted proteins | sample SiratroredBW_FD_76838 | JGI IMG/M metagenome (GOLD analysis project Ga0099825, IMG submission 76838) | Root nodule microbial communities of legume samples collected from California, USA - Siratro red BW | ecosystem: Host-associated > Plants > Roots > Nodule | place: USA: California | collected... | reverse complement strand
TTCCATATGGAATCAAACTCACTAGGCCTAAAAAAATCAACAATCCTTTTTTCCATCCAATAATCCAACTCAGTAAGACAAACATTAGCAAGCAAAGGACTTAAAATCCCACAATGCCCATAATTAGGTACCTTAGCAGCCTCCTCAGGAGCAAAACTAAAAAACGTTCTCAACCAATAAGGATCAGGTTTCGGCTCATTCTCTTTCAGAATCCTCTTCTTAGTAGCCCTTCTCTTCTTAAGCCTCATCAACTCCTCAACGACCTCTTCCTTCCGCGATACACCACGCATTTTGGCCCCCTCAAGTGCAGATTTTATCAACCCCAGAATTTTCTTATCCCTAGTACCCTTTTCAAGGGAACGCATTGCCACATGTGGATCCACGTGGTTCAAAATCTCAGCCAAATCCCCTTTGAGGAACCACAAGTACCCTGCGAAGTTACTCCGAATGGTGCGAATGACCGTGTGGGCGTTTCGACCAGGTCGAAACGCGTGCGATTTGGGGGAGAACCGGGGTTCGAAAACAGGTTCGAGAATCATGAGGAGCACCTCCTGAACGACGCGGTCCTGGAAGCAGGGCGCGTCGGATTTGATAGTGGCTTGGAGTCTGCGTTTGGAGAGGGGCTTCGAAAGGGCGGCGTCGTTTGGGGCGCGAAGGAGAGGGTTCGTTTTGTCGTTCCATTTGAAATGATTGCGGATTACGGCATTACGGAGAGAGAGCAGGGAGTGGAGAACGGGGGTGCCGACGGCGTTACGCGGAGGAAAGGTGCCAGTGGCGTGGGCGCATGAACGTTGGTATGCGAGGAGCCAGAGATCAAAGTTGGAGAGAAAGCCGGTGAGGTTGGGGAACGAGGTGTCTTGCGGAGAGGAGAAGGTTTTGACCCATAGAGAAGAGCATATTTCGATTGGGTCTTGTTTCAATAGAGAGTTAGGGTCGACGTTCTGGTTTCGCTGGTGAAGGGGTTCAGGGGAATGAGAGGATAGTGGACGCGAGAAGTGGTGGAAGTGGAAGTGGAAGTGGAAGGAAGAGAGTGTGCTACGATGGAACGCAAAGTGTTCGATGATTTTCCTGACTGACATTTGGTCACATTCTTGCGCTTGGCGGAGTTGGGCAAGGTAGCCAGTGTTCTCTCCTAGTAAGCCTGAGTCATTTTAAATCATAAATTAATTTCAAAATTCATTCGATAATACCAATCACAAACTTGATTATTAGAAACAAAACAATTATTTTATTGATATTAGTATTATTAATTTGACACATAAATTTATCAATAATAATAATAATAGTAATAAATATATGTTGTGTATATGTAACATATAATCAAATTACAATGGATAACAAAAATATGTCGACATAATTTATGTTGGGGTTTTAAAAAGACGATAACCAAAAAAGTTATATTAGTAAAAACAAATACGTCGAGAGATACATGCAGCCATAAGAGAAAGAACAAGACAAAAAGTGACTGTGTAAAAGAGTAATCAAGAGATTAATTTTAATATAATATTTATATGAGATAAAGGTAACAATAAATTATTTATAAATCGTTGTCAAAATATTTCCATGCATTTTGAACAAATTTTGATATTTTGAAAATATATTTTTTAAATATTAATACTTTTTATCTTTATTATTAGTGTTGAAATAATTGCACGGATTAAGTTGATTTTGTATTTTAATTTAATATCTTACATATGATAAGAAAAAATGTATAAAATCAAAGCTTTTTTCATCTAAAGCAAATTTGAAACTTATGGGTTCATTGTAGTGTTGAGGAAGCAGCTTTAAACCATGTAAAGGTAATTGTTTAATCAAAGGGTTGATTTGCTCACATCAATCAGCAATCAACTTAACTTTGGTTTATGCTGTCTCTAACTTTATTTAAATCATAATAAGTGGAATTAATAGTCCCCTCCTTCATCGGTAAAACAAAACTCCCTTCCATTTCTTACACAACATAATTAAAAGAGGATGCAGGATTATTTTAATTATCTTTTTTTTTTAAGTATTTAATTAGTTATATATTTAGAACTCGAGCTAATTTGAATAATATTGTCGTAGTTGACTCACAACTTAGTACTGTTTATTTATTATTTAAAAACTTGTTAACTTAGTACTGTTAATAATAGTATTCACCAGAAATCTGGAAAAAATGATTGTTCAATCCCATGAAAGAATCTCTTGTAATCTTGAAGGTGTTGCAAACCACCACACATGCAAGAAAAAGAACATTTGTATCCCTGTAACTCATTCCAAATAGATTTCAACTTAGTATAATATGTGCTCACATTATCGGTGCTTTGTTAGATGTAAGTTGTCTTCGAAGTTGAAAAGCCCTAAGACCGTTATTTTTAAAAAAATATGGTTTTCAAATCTTCTCAGATTTTTGCCATCATGTTTACAAAGAGAATATTAGTGATAATATATTGTGAAATGAAATTATAAAACAAAGCTATTACGAGGTTATTGGAATGAATCCAAGTAACATAAATGAGATCTTCCACCAGAGATTTTGAAAGTAAGTCGTTCACGAACACAATCTTATTCTTGATAGATAAAGTCACTAACATAGCACAATTCCAAATAATTTATGATAGGTTAAATCCAAAATAAAATCTTTAAATAATAAGTCATAGAAAAAAATAAAGGAGAAAAAACAAAAAGAAAAGAGAAATAAAAAACAAATAAGAAAACACAACCAACAAAAAAATATTAAGACTTAAGATAAAACTCTTCTAATATCTTATTAACCTCAGAGACACGAAGAAAGGAAAAGCAAGGATGTATTGAATATTACAGAAACAAATATAATACAAAGAAGCACTTCCTAGAATATACAAGACAACAGACTAAAATTAAATTAACATAAATAATAAACAAAATCAACAGCAGTCAACATAATATATTATTTTAGAAAAGGATTAATTTATTATTAATAATAATAATATAAATTATTTAATTAAAAAGGATTAACTTGATAATATTTACTTTTTATTTTTAAAAAACGATTAAATTTTTTTAATCGAATGTAATTTTAAAAAGGCGAATGAATTCAAACAATTATTAGAATCATATGAAACAAAATTACGTTCGGTGGCTCCAGGTATAAGACTAGGACCCACTCTATGAAGGACGGTTAACTCTAAATAAAAGGAAAAGGTAAACATAAAACCACATTAACAAAGAAAGATTAGCTTTTATCATAATTTAAAATTAACACCTAGCTGTAGGGTCTTACCCACGACCACAAATTTTCTGCGTAAACGACAATTTATCAGCTCTAAAGATGTTACCAGATAATTATTATGTAGCAGTGCTCGTAATCACAGTTTAAAACATTGCCGCGAAAATTACACTGGATACAATTTTTCACAACTTTTAAGATAGATTTTTTTTATTTAAATTCATGTTAAAATTTATTAAAATTTAAAGATAGATTTAAATTTATCAAAAAAATTAATTTTCTTTAAATATTGAATAATTATTAATAATTCAAATATATTAATATTCACAATTTTTTAGTCAATTTTGATTGCTGTTATTTCTTGTCAAAATTTTTATTCAGATTTTTTCAGTTTACATTAATAAAAAAAATACTTTATTCAGCTAATATTTAGAAAAAAAAATCTTAAATTGGTCAAAATTTTTTCAATTAATATTCGAAAAAGAATTACAACAAACTACTTAAAAAAAATAATATTAACGTTGTCGATAAAAAAAATCATAATATAAAAACAACAACAAATGTTAACCCAATAAATATAATTTACAAATTTATCCAAAAGGTAATTCTCTTAACATTGTTCAAAAAAATCTTAATTAATTTTGAGAGATAAATAATATTGATTTTAAGTATTAAATAAAAATTAATTCTTTTAATATTGATAAGAATAATCTTAATTAATATTCATTGAAAAATAATTTCAACCTACACTGTACATAAAATAACTTTTTATTCATACTTATTAAAATATAATTTCAGAAAATGATCTCAATTGATATAAATTAAAAAAATGTTTTAAAATTAATTAAAAATATATTAATTTCAATCAATAAAATTTTGATTAATATTAATTAAAAAATAAATTTAATATATATTAGTAATAAAATAATTTTTTATATTAATCAAAAAATAAAAACAATCAACTTTTATATAAAAGAAATATTCACTGCATTTATCAATAAATATTATTGTTAGTATTACATAAAAAAAAAAATCAACTAAGTCAACAATGTCTCACTTTTAATCAGCACAATGTCTTAGTCAAAATCGAGCTGAGAAAAAAAATGATAAAACATTAATTTAATGACATGAAAAATTTCAAATTCTTATAAATATAATTTAAAATTTATTAATTTTAATTAACTATAATTACTTTCCTAAAATTATATATTTTGATTTAAACACACTGTTATATGTCTGCTTGCGCTTTTTTTTTTTATATAAATGTAATCCCATCATTACTGCTTATTGGTATCGACCATCAACATCATATCATTACATATCATTGGTATTGATATTCCGTTGGCTTATTGAGGATAACATAATATTTCTCTATCATTATCATATTATTCTGATTGAATATTTGGAACATTATAATATAATTTCTGAAATGAACTGTTTAGATGATTGGAGATGATGCAATTTGATAAAGAAACAAAGTGTGATACATAACATTGTAAATTATACATGACTTTAATTAATAGGAAGAATTTAAAGGAGACAACTTTTTTTGCTATCTTGACTTTGATGTTGGGGAAATGTTTTCTTACTTGGAAAGGTATATGATTTTTGGTATATTTATTGTGACATGGATCCGACTTGTGTGGCACATCGTCTAGAGAGCCGTCCCTACAATGCATAATTCATTGCATGCAAGAACAAAGTAAACGCCACGACACTTCGATGTGGGATTCAAACATAGGACTTTTGCTTTCCCCCAACGATGCAAATCACATGCCTTTTCTCTCATTCTCCTCCCTTCTCCACCTACCACACATTTTCTATTTTTCTTTTCACCATTCCACCATAACTTATATCAAATCAAATCCATTAACAAACAAACATATATACTTCAATATATCATAACAGACATCTCTGTCTCCAACTCATATAATAGAAAAAAGGAGAGAAAATAGTGCATTTAATAATAGTTTAAACTAAAACCAAACTGAGCAAGCAAAACCAAGAAAGGGAAAATATACATACTGTTCCATGAATATTATTGATTGGAATTTTATTACACTGTATAGAAATGGAACTAAAAGTTCAGAGTAGCCAAAACCAAGAAAGGGAAAAATATAGGAAGTGACGATGAAAAGGATGCTGAGTAGAAAATTGCAGAAAGCAAACGCTAAGTCTCACTGATTTAATACAGTATACATTTTGTTAATTCTTATTTGTCTTTTATGACAACATTAACATAAGGCAAGAAAAACGAACAGTGAGTAAGTAGTGGTGGATAAGGAAGAATTAAGGATCAAAAGCAATGATCAATTATATTGTAGTAGCCGTTTCCTCATCTTTCTAACCTGAATGCTCCACGTGTATATATGACATAAATGTGACGGTTGTTGTAATGTGTAGATTATTTTATTGGAACTTAAAACTTTGACTCATCTCAGGGTTGTGCAGTGGTAGTACTGAGATGGCAGTGGAAGGAGGAGGAGACCGTATTGGGTTGATCGTTGTGGCAAGGTGAGGAGCCAGAAGGAGGGACAAAACCCTTTGGGAGCATGACAGAGAAAGGTCGTGAGTCACGTGACTGATGCATGTTCTTGACCACCATCTTCTTTCTGTGCCTCATCATGTTCTTGTTTCTCCTTGCTCTTCTCTTCTTGAAGCGTTCTTGTTTGGTCAAAGGGGTGGTGTAGGGAGTATTCTTGAGGTAGAAGATTTGGTAGTGTTGTGGAGGGGTGATGGTTGGAGAAGGGTTTTGGTGTTGGATGTCTACTAGGGTGGAGTGGTGTGAGGAAGAAGAAGAAGGAGAAGAAGAAGAAGAGGAAACTGTGTAAGAGAGGAGGAAGAGTGTTACTGTGCACATGCACTTTAGGGTTGGAGTGAGGTTGGCCATGAGAATGAAGAGTTGAGAAGTAAGAGGGGTGCATTATTTGTGTGGAGAGAAAAAGGAGAGGGAATTATGGATGTGAGAGTGCCGAGATTGAAGATGAACGAGAATTCCAATGGGTGGTTGAGACTTTTGAGACGATAAAGGGAGAAAAAAAGGAGAGAGGAGAAGATCGATTTGTGAAGAAAAGTTAATAGTGTTGGAAGATGGGATCGATTTGTGGGTTATATATAAGATAATGATGTCCTATCTCTACTTTTTCATCACATATAATCCTCTTCATCCCATCTATTTTGTACTCCTGTTAATGCACTACAAATTATCAATTTATTAACATTATATTAAGATTTCTAACACGTATATAATTGAAATGAAAACTACAATTACACTATATATTAGTTGCATCATTTTAGTATATGGAAGTGACATTGTGAAATTATGTGTTTGATGGACTAAATCACAGAATTGTGATACCTTATACTGTAAAGCCTGTTTTTTCGGGTAAAGTGTTCGACGATTTTCCTGACTGACATTTTGTCACATTCTTGCAGGTGGTGGAGTTGGGCAAGGTAGCTGCGTCTGGCGTTCCTCAATTATTCAAGAACGGGGCTAGCCACTGTTCTCTCGGACCAAACTTGAGTCATTTGAATTTACAATGTGTATGTATCTCACTTTGTTATGTATAATTTACAATGTTATGTATCACACTTTGTTATGTATCAAAAAATTCCAGATAGGTCAAAAACGACAATTGCAGTCTCATTAAGTTGATTCAGATGTGGATATACTATTCTTCTAGTTGATCTTTCCTTTCCCATACACAAGAGAAAGAATCTATCAACATGAAAGTACAAATACAAGTCAAAAGATTAATTATTTTTTGGCACATTAAAAAAATACAAATCTTCAAATTTAAATGAATCTACAAATGCAAAAATTAAACAGAAAAAGATAGACAAAGAGAGTATAATATCATTGAAGAAACTCTAAATCAATAAACTACATAGCGCACTCGTAATAAGATAACCAATGGTGATTCAATCATTAAATTTGATTGTAACCCATTTAATAAGTAAATGTGAAAAATAATAGATTAAGTCAAATATATAATTCTATCATTCTTTGATGGATCAATAATTTATTTTAAGAAAATCAAGAAACAATAGAAGGAAGCTTTGGTCTCGAAACGAAGCCAAAATCAAATAGTGCAATGCAGTAAAGCAACAACAGAATAATCAATAGAGGTCGTAACATAATTTTTGACTTTGATCCCTTGGAAGTTCTGTATGATGAAATGGTTGCTTCTGTATTTAAATTTGTGGACCTTAGATGAATAGGATGATCTCATTTTATATAGGTTTAGAGGGAAACCAAGCTTTTTGTGTTTATAATAGTTTTATCTCTTGTACATAGGTTCAAGCATTCTTTTATACTTTCTATTTATATATATTTTTGTCAATAAAAAGACAAATATAAAATAAAGGTTTATATCTGCATTCCTCAATGATCCTTTTTCGAACACCAACCAGAACAAAATTAAAACGTTATGCTTAAATTGACCAAAAAAAAATTCACATCAATGCAACTTTTAGAAAAGAAAAACCTAATTGAAAATTTAAAGAATTGGATACAATTGAAACCAACATAATGGGACTAATTATTGTATTAAACAAAATATTTAATAAGATTTTGAAATATAAGAAATGCAAGACAAGTGAAAGAGAGAATTTTTTTATACAAGAATAAGGAACATTTTAATTCTCATATAAAAACAAGGGTGCTATTGTATAAATGCATAATGATAAAACTTATGATTTTTAAAACAAGGAAGAGGTGGTTAAACATTCATTGGGAGAACTTGTGAGTATTATAAAAATCAAATTGGACTTTTGAGAGAAAGACCTCTAACATTTTTATGAGCTTACATGTCTTGTATCTAGGTTAAACGGGACAGGTATGATTAGATATATCTACTAGTGCAAGAATTCTTGGAAGCTAAATTAAATATTTTTGTATAACAACAAATTTACATCAAGGCTTGTTATGAACTCTTTATAGATGATATAACTTTATTTAAAAAACTTAAGAAGAAAAGGTTAATTATAAAATTCAGTTTAGATGCACACATCGGATTCAAATGGTTTTGTTTATGTAAGAATTACACAAATTACATATAGCAAGAAGAAAAGAAAGGAAATGACTTCTCAGAGGCCATTAAAAATTGGAGATAACATACCACATGTGCACGTCTATAAGTTTAAGTATGATGAATTAATATTAAAAATAAATAATTAAAAATTGTAACATAATTAGCATATATAATATATATATATATATATATATATATATATATATATATATATATATAAAAGAGACAAGGGTGAAATTAAAGCAGCTAGGGAACTCAAAAGGAAGTATTATTGTACAGCTACATAACAATTTATATTTTGTGCATGATAGTTTATGTTGGGTTTTAAAAAGACGATAGCCAAAAAAGATATATCAGTAAAAACAAATACGTCGAGAGATATATGCAACCATAAAAGAAAGAACAAGACAAAAAGAGACTGTGTAAAAGAGGAATCAAGAGATTAATTTTAATATAATATATATATGAGATAAAGGTAACAATAAATTATTTATAAATCGTTGTTAAAATATTTCCATGCATTTTGATCAAATTTTGATATTTTGAAAATATAATTTTTAAATATTAATGCTTTTTTATCTTTATTATTAGTGTTAAAATAATCCAAAGGATTAAGTTGATTTTGCATTTTAATTTAATATATTACATTTAATAAGAGAAAAAAAATATAAAATTAAAGCTTTTTTCATCTAAAGCAAATTTGAAACCTAGGGTTCACAGTGTTGGGGAAGCAGCTTTAAACCATATAAAGGTAAGTGTTTAATCAAAGGGTTGGTTTACTCACATCAATCAGTAATCAACTTAACTTTGATTTATGCTGTCTCTAACTTTATGTAAATCATAATAAGTGGAATTAATTAGTAGTCGCCTCCTTCAATCGAATATAGAAGCGAAAATTACTTCATGGACGATAATTATTATATAGCAGTGACTGTAATCACAATTTAACACACACATGAGAAGATGACTCAGTTCCATTATTTATCTTCTGTTAGTGAGAAAATTTCACAAGTTTTTAAACATTTAAATATATAAAATTTAAATTAATATTATTTTAAATTATTTATTTTTAAATATTTTGTTTCAATAAGAGAATTTAAATTTATTAAATTCTGACTTTTTAATTGAATAAAATATTTTAATTATTATCAAATGTAAAAAGAAATATTTAAATATATAAAAATTGTTAATAATTAAAAAATATTCCTTGATTGCTCTGTATTTTTGTTGCATTTGTCATTCTTCACGTTATTCTTGTGCTTTTGTGGGCGTTATTTTTCGAAAAATCTAGTTGTGATTCTTTAGGTAGAGTTGTCTTATGGTTTTCTTAGTATTTTTTGGAATGAGTTGTTTGTATTTTTTTGGGTAGAGTTGTCCTATGATTAAGATATGATTAATTTATCTTAAAATGAAATATGATGCCATGCATCCATGGACTAAAATGAAGATATTGTGGGAAACTTTTCGAAATAATTAAGCAAGTGAAATAAACACAAAAGACTTTAAACACCAAAAAAAATTAACATAATTCACTTTTAAAACATATTTATTATTTTTGTATGATAAGCTTACATTTAGTCACAAAAATAGATTTTAATAGAATCTTAACCATGTATGAATGAAAAATAAAAGCTATATTACTAAGGCTTATTTGAAAAATAGATAATGAGACTTTTTCCTCACCATCTGATAATAAAATTGAATACCTCTTACTTATAAATAATTTTGGTATAGTTATTTGGTTTAAATATTTATGAAAAAGATTGAAGGAATTCTTTTTCACCTTATTGACATTCTCTTCGTAATCAAATGGATAAAACTTTCTATAACAAAAACTTATGTTTAGGTCAAGAATAGATCTAAAGGAATAATAAAGTGTTCATTCCAATATTTATTAAACTTAGCCTCATCTTTGTTGCGATATCCTTTTATCTCATTTTATTTCTAGTCAAAATTTTATTCAACTTCATTTTTATAATAAGAAGGGAAAGAAAATATAAGTTAGAGTTAAGATACCTAAGTTAATTATATCATAAAAATAACATTTGAAACTTATTTATAATCAATATAATTAAAAAATATCATAATTAATAGTGGATAATCAAATCTTCATTATTTTAACAAAAATATTATTTCAAATAAATGATTTTATTATTCAACATAACTCTCATGTCATGACATTTAGGAATATATAATCTTAAATAATTAATCATTGAAATTCTTTTCCACACCGTCTTTACATGTATGTTTGCATGTACAAAATAATTCTTTCCCCTTAGTCCAAGTTACTTCAATAAGATAGATTTCTAAGAATAAATGCACCAAACCTTCTCACACGTACAATCTTTCCTTCGGCCTATTTCAGACCTTTAATCCCTCCTTATTATACGAACTCCTAAATTCTTAAAAACAAAAGTGGTTGTTTGCACTCCGTCAAATCATAACTTTGATACATCCATAATACTTTGCGGTTGAATAATGCATAGAACAATTTTACACTATTAGAACGAGTTTTTTTTTCTCCGGTAAAAATTCCTACAACATAACTAGGTAACAATTACATACTTTTCATAATAACATTGGAGGTATATATCTGTCTTTTAGAATGAACTTATATTAGACGTTAATTACATAATCTGATCTACTTGTAAAAATTCTCTCATAATACATATTTATTTTATAATTTCTAATTACAAGAAAGGAAAGAATCAATTAAGTATATGTTTAAAATGTTGAATACATTTATTTATTTTTCATTTAATAAGGTCCTTCATAAAACCTCAAAAGATTTGGTAAATAGCAGGATACAATTAAAACGTGCTGAATGCGTCAAAGGAGAAAACCATTGATCTGAAAGTTTGTTCTGATATAGATATTGTAACATCCCTTTTCCCGCAGCGGAGAAACCTCTCTTGGGTCGCATGAGATGATGCTACCTAAGCATAGAATCCCGCTGTTCCTACGCAATCGAATTCCTAGCTAGATTGTCGTGTCCGTTTTTCTCCATTGGAATTGGTGATCGGATCCAACACCATGTCCAAGTCTCTGCCCTACTCCACCAAAGACGTTGACTACGACAACGCCAAGTTTCGCCACCGTTCTTTCTCCAAGGTACGCCTCTCTCTTCAATTCAGATCCAATTGTCTTTTCCTTTTCCCCAATACCTCCCTTCCTCATCTGCATCCATTCCTCTAATCCTGATCACGCTAATTGCGATTCTCTACAATCTCCACATTAGTTTCTCTTTGTGCAATAATGAATTTGTAATGGACATTTGTGTTAGTTTAAGAAGGAACAGATGTTTAGTTCTTTGCTATGGGTTGATTTTCCAGGTTATTACTCAGAACTTGCTCACCGGTAACCTAAAGCGTGATTGTGTTAGCTGTAGTACAGGGAAGTTTCTGTTCTTGATATTGATCTTTGGTGTGGCTTATCTTGTGTTGGGGCACTCGAGTTCAGATGGTGTAGTTTCTAATGATCAAACAATTGTGAATAGAATCAGTTACGCCAATAGTAGCATTGTTGATGGTACTGGCAAAATAAAGAGGTTCTGGAGACGGCCTCCGAGGCTTCCTCCTCGGTTATCGCCGGATGAAAAGGTAAGAAGTAATGGCGCTGGCCAGATATCGGGAAATCCGGATGCTGTTAGGTCAATGTGGATTGATAGGCAACAGAAGGTTAAGGAAGCTTTTCTTCATGCGTGGTCTGGGTACAAGAAATTTGCCATGGGTCGTGATGAACTTATGCCACTCAGCCGGCAAGGAGTTGATGGATTAGGTGGGTTAGGTGCCACGGTTGTGGATGCTCTCGATACTGCTATGATCATGGGTCTTGATGAGGTTGTTGCTGAAGCTGGATCCTGGGTTGAGGAACACCTTTCTGAGAGAATTAGGAACAAGGGTCAAGTGAATTTATTTGAAACCACGATTCGGGTTTTGGGTGGACTTTTAAGCGCGTACCATCTAAGGGGTGGGGACAATGGAATGAACATTACTCAAGCAGGACCTAAACCGGAAGTTTATCTAGAAACTGCTAAGGATTTGGCTGACCGTTTGCTATCTGCTTTTACGGCTAGTCCCACTGCTATTCCCTTTAGTGATGTTATTCTTCATGACAAGTCAGCACATCCAGCTCCAGGTGGATTGAGTAGCACGTCAGAAGTTTCCACTGTACAGCTTGAGTTTAATTATCTCAGTTCTGTATCTGGCGACCAGAAATATGGTTTGGAAGCAATGAAAGTCATGGATCACATGAAGAATCTTCCAAAGCTTGAAGGACTAGTTCCTATCTACATCAGGTATGGAAATGGATATAGCTTAATCATTGTCTTTGGAATGAATATTCAATTGGATTAATTTTTTAAAATTTTTTTGATTTGTTTTGTTCATATACTAACTTGATTACACCAATTTTTTTTGTCACCTTTAGACCCGTGTCTTCTTTTCTTTTCTCTTCTTGTTTCTACTGACATTTAGTTATCTCTATTAACTAAATGCAGCCCTCATTCTGGCGAATTCAATGGAGAAAATATTAGACTGGGATCTCGTGGTGACAGTTACTATGAGTATTTAATTAAAGTATGGCTTCAGAGTGGTCATAGTAGCAATAGTAATACATCATTTCTATATGAAATGTACAAGGAAGCAATGAATGGTGTTAGACATCGTCTTGTTCAAAAATCAATTCCAAATGGACTAGTTTTTGTTGGAGAATTACCTTATGGGTTAAACGGTGGTTTCAGCCCAAAAATGGATCACTTGGTATGCAGTACTTTCTAATTTTTAAATTTGGCATTGCAGGCGTTTATTTAGCGATATAGTAGTTGCTTGAAAATATCGTTCAGTAGAAATTGTGCAAGAGAATTGACCTAGTTACTGTGCCATACGTGATATACTGCACTTGCTATACAGTATCTGACAATCATGAACTACGAATTGCTGGGTTGGTTTGTTATTAGAAATTGTTCAATTGTATTTGATATCCGTGAAGTATGTAATTCAATTTTTATCTCCTGAGAAATTATGATATTCACAGTTTCACACCCTACGGTTATGTATGATATTATAGAAAATTGAACTGCAGATGTTCCTGCAGGGCTGCACGGTTATCATTGTCCACTGTACTGTAGTAATAGTTGTATGGATCTTCAGTGCTAAGTTATGTTCTGCCATGTCTGTGTGTGGTTTAAATTCATTCCATAAACATTTTAAAATGTCTATATAATTTGTTTTACATATCAGTACTAGGTTTTCGTCGTATTCTTAATTATACATCATGAGAATCCATTTTAATTCTTTACAATTTAAGCATATAATTACGGTACTTTTTTTGAGATGAGGATGTCATAATTTAGTCAAAAACGACATTTGAATGAACACTGAGCCTATATTTCACGGTTGAGGTTAGAAAAGAATGATGGGAAAATTGCTACCATAATTTTCTGAAGCCTGAACCATATGATACTGTGACTGGTCCGGAATTTTACATTTGCAATAGCAGTATTGATTCGGAGTAGTAAGATGGGTTCTATTGACAACTTTAATGCTCTTAGAAAGATTTTGTCCCAAACGTATGTGTAGAAGCTTTTGGGTTTAAAAGATTTCTTTGAGCAGTGGATTGGACACTCGTAGTATCAGATAGCACTTCAGTTTACTAGAAAAATATCTATTCTGTTATTTGCTTATACTGCTCTCATTTTCTATCTCATGAAAATTCTGTTGAGCGCTTTGATCATAATTAAGATTTTGGAGTTCCTTCGTTAATTTTGACTTGAACCTACTAACATTGATGTAAAATTGTGATGTCTGCCGTTTCAGGTGTGTTTCCTCCCTGGTACTCTTGCACTTGGTGCCACTAAAGGCCTTACAAAGAAACAGGCAATGCAAAACAATATGCTTAACTTTGAAGACCTTGAAAATCTGAAGCTAGCGGAAGATCTGACTAAAACATGCTTCGAAATGTATGCAGTAACTTCAACTGGTCTTGCTCCTGAAATTGCTTACTTTCATACCGCGGTTAGTAGATTTTTTATGGCCTTTTGGATTTCATCAGTTGAAAGATCACACGAAAAGGCAAAAGTGCATCTCATTATTTACTAATGTCCGCTCATTTATGTTCTACGGTGCTGCTTACGGAAATAATTTGTTTTTCTCCTGAACCTTTACGTAGCAAGAATAGACACATGACATCTTGCCTCTTGCTTTTCCTGTCCAGGATTTTTCTGAACAAGGTCACGACGGAGGAAATAAGAGCTCAGAATTTGTTAATGATATCATAATAAGACCTGCTGATCGTCATAATCTTTTGAGACCTGAGACTGTGGAGTCGTTGTTTGTTTTGTACCGCATCACAGAAGATCCCAAGTATGCTTTCCCCTTCTGTTGTATATGATTAGTGTACAGTTTTATTTCTTCTAGGCATATCTAAGAAACAGTGAAAGTAAACTTAATTTTCTTTTCCTGTTTTATTTATTCATTATTTTTTAAAAATAACTAGATATGACTATCTTGTCTTACAGATATCGTGAATGGGGTTGGCAAATCTTTGAAGCTTTTGAAAAGCACACAAAGGTTGATACTGGTGGATATTGTTCCCTGGACGATGTAACCAGTGTTCCTCCTCATAAAAGAGACAAAATGGAGACTTTCTTTCTAGGAGAAACACTTAAGTATTTATACTTACTTTTTGCGGACAGCTCTCTTATTCCTCTGGATAGATTTGTTTTTAACACGGAAGCACATCCTATACCAATCAATTTGAAGAAATGAGTTTTATTCATCAAAGGCATTCAACAGTCAATTTTAGAAATATGACCCTGTTCTCACAAAGTGAGATGCTTTTTTGAAGTGAGTCTAGCATCTCTTACGCTGACCAAGAGCAGTTCTGGTTGCAAAGGAAATGATTATCTGGGTTCTCAGTGATATTAAAAACTGTGAAATACTGTTTGAATCATGCAATACATCAGCAAACACATTTAGAGACCGTCAAATGATTATGTCTCATTTTCTTTGATTTATAGCCGGCCCTATCTGAACGAGATTGTAAAATTTTGTTTTAAGTCGTGAACATTGAACAACAAGCAGCTTTTGTAATTTAATTGTATGATTCTCCATATCTTTCTGGATGCTTGGCATTTTATGATTCGATTACACGGTTGTCATTGTGTTCCTAAAGATGCTATCTATCTTCGTAGCATCATGAACACAAATTTTCGTTATCGCAGCACAGAAGAAAGAGACGATCTCCATCTCGGATGACATTTATGTCATCTATCTCTGCATCCTCTGTATTTACTACTTTCGTAGGGTTGAAGCCGCCAAATTTTTCACCTGCAGTTTTGCAAGTTTATAGTTAGGAGAAAGTAAGAGCAGAAAAAGTTACACAGTTTTTGTATTTTTGAATATAACATCTATATTTTTGCACCATCTCTCCGTCCGCCCCTTCCCCCCAGTTAAAATAGTTGATCCAGTATGTGTGTTTGAAACTATAATTGCTCTTCTATAGGTTCTTAAATCATAGTTCATAATCAACATTTTGTTTGAGGTCAAAGCTTACCGGCAATTTTGAGCAGCTCTTCTAACGAATCGGGCAGGATTATTAATTTTCCGTGACTTCCCTGTGAGGTACTCCTGCATCCATGTAGCAACTGGATTGTTACTCTCTTCTTGGGGAGCCTTGCCGATTCGATATCACTTGGACTGTTAGAATGTCTTGAATTGGAGTTTGTGCTTAACTTTTCTTTTGGGTACTTGATAGATCTAATACCATCATGTCTTCTGTTTCTCGTTGAGGTACCCCTGTCAAGGAGGATTTCTGGCTCTATCTCAATTCTAAATTCATCCAACTTCTCGTTTTCATGACTCATTTTTTGGTCACCAATGCTCTTGTTTTTCGGCTGTTTTGCTAGAGCATTTTGTGTCCACCCTATGGAATTTGGGTTAGGATTTGAGTCTCTTTCTAGCAGAATTTCAACAATATCTAGATTCCCTTTGCGTGCAGGGGCACGAACTTCTATTGTATCATGCTCGGAGATCATGCTATGTTTAGTGACTAAATGATCATCATTATTCACCTTACACAAACTGGTCTCAGATTTTCTAATATCTATGCACTCTCCTTCATGCATTAATGAATGCTCATGTGAATTATTTTTACACTCGTGAGAAGAGCTTCCTATGGTGTGACCTCCTTGAAGCAGTTCATTTGGAAACGGCCCAGAATCTGTGCATGGATATTCAAAGCCAAAATCTTCACGCCCGTTCAACCTCTGTCAATACATAAAAAAGTGGTTTAGGAACCTATAATTGTTGGCGGGATATACTATTAAATGTACTTTATATTAAATATTCCCCATGATTTGAATTTAGAGGTCTTCAACATCCTCATTATTACCATTAAAAGGTTATCCATTATAATTTGTGCGTCTCGTGGATTTGCTTGTAAAACATTCATTAAGGATGTTTTGTTGAGTCTTAAAATCTGAGAAAGTTCTGTGGTCCGAACTGTAAAAGGCTGGGGTATCTGATATAACACTCCAATCTCTCCAAACGCATCTACTGCAACCGCCTTCCCATGAACCTGAATTGTTTAATGTAGAGATACAAAATTATATTCAGTTATTTCATATTCTGAAGTTGAATAAAATGTCACGATTTTTTGAACATTTTTACATGATCATGCCCATCGATGTAGCGAACCAGATCCTGCAACAAGGAATAGTTTGAAAAGATTTTTTTTTGTTAGCAAATAAATATTCTCCGATATTAATTAAAGCTTACTAAATCATTCATGATTTATGCTAACTCACCACTGCCCCTGAAACCAGCACATAAAGTTCTGTGGAAGACTCGTTTTGTAGTATCACATCTTCCTTGGGTGGGAAATATTCAGCCTCCATATCTGAAATCTATTATTACAGGGTCACTTGAGTCAATTATGGATATTTTAGCATTAGTTCTTCGTCTTCTTACTCTTTATCTTAGACAAAGACGAATAACGCAGAAGGGAAAATGGACGAAAGTAAAGACAAAAAAAATGTCACGATGATAAAAACAAACAAGGCAAGTGGGGTATCAGTATTACCAGTTGGAAAAAGAAATCATGTGAGACTCCTTGGAAAAGGTAGACCTTTTGCACGACAGGAAAAAACAGATGGTGTGCAATGCTTGAACGAATTGCCTTTGGAAGATCATTCAATGTTTCTTGCTGCTTCAGTCCTTCTGTTTTGAACCTCAAACATATATGTGACAACATCTGATCTTGTATGCGATGGGGCAAATGATTTCTTGATGCAAATTCAGAAGCTGCTTTGACTGTGTCTCTCTGCGGCACCAAAACCAATCCTCTCTTCATTAGACGGAAGAAATAAAATTCCTCTTATCTGAACGAGTTATTTTATTGCAAAGGAGATAGTTAGTTATTATGTAGCACCAAAATGTGGGGCCTACAGAATATCTAAAGTTAGCTTTTTGAACATTGTCCTGGATAGTGACTTTGAAGGGCATTATTAAATGAGAAACAGAGTTTAGTATAGTTTAACGTGTGTATAATAATTGGCACTGATAAATTGAGCACTACCAGAATAGAAAAAACGTGAGTTTGAGAGTACTTACAAAATTTCTGGTACGGCTGGTCCAGTGGACTACAAGGTTAGTCATGTTTCCAATGATATATGATGTTAAACCCAAGTTGAACAGCATGTAAGCGATGTCAAAAAGCATCTCTCTTGTGTTCTCAGCATGTAAATCGCCATAGCCAGTGGTAGTAAGAGTGACAATGGACCAGTATATTGCAGTGACATATCTGTCCAAAAGACTTTCTTCTTTGAAATTTGGGTACACTGCACCAATCCAGGTTCTTTTGGAATCTGGGTACCTATCTGCAATGAGATAGTTAAAGCATCCCGCACAGTGCACAGCGAACAAGGTCACCTGAAATTTTGTGAGAGTGGAAATTCAGTTCTAGAAAGTACCTTGAAATTGTTACAGCAAGAAGGAACAAAGAAAATATTTGAACTCTAGTGGCTTACAGCAATGAGCTTTGTGCACCTAGTCCAGAAATAATTGAAGCGAATGTCCTTTTCAAGTCTGAAAGCAAAGCAAAGGTGCTATTAAGGAATGTCATATTCTTGCAATTAGAAGCCTTTGATGAAAACCATCCATAAATAACCATAAAGTTGAATATGATATGATAGTACACCTTGCAAACAGAGAACTGACTCGTCTCAAACGCCATAACCGAAACATGTTAAAAAATTTGAAGCCAAGTTCACTGCTATGATTGGTGAAGAGGAAGCTGAAGGATTGAAACGGTATTGTCGAGCAGACATCAAAAGCAAACCACGAAGATAGGTACCTGCAAGTTTGGTTGAGCTGCGTAAAGTAAGCAGAGTTGTTGCAGCATCATTTTAGCTTTGAGGAAGAGTTTATGTACATTCACCTGATTGCAATCCTCTTTGGATCATCAACAAGAAGATAAGAATGGTGATCAAGGTATGCAACAAAGAATGTCAACACTATGTCAATTGCAAAGAAGCCATTGACAATGTTGTCTATGATGAATAGAGCATCTTCCTTGTAAGGCAGAAAGGCAAACTCAAATGGGCAAATCCAAGCTGAGTATATGACTAGAACAACCAGCACCAACTCCCAGGCCCTGTAATAAAAGTACATGAGAAGATGCAGACACAAACAATATTCACATGAGTTATGTTTCTTCTTGTGACTATATATGTCAAGGGTCATCACATCACCTGTAGCGTGGATTAAAAGGGGAGATTACGTATCTTCTAAGTCTAATTTCCTCGTTAATTCTGGCTCCAAGAGATGGCAGGAGATCATCATTGGCCAAAAAGCTTCCATGGGGAATATTTCCCATTTGGAATTCATCTTGCCAGAACCTCTGGAAGAAGTTTTTGGCACAGGAAAGCGACATGTGTGCTTAAATTTGAATCCTCAAGGCTATGTAGAGGTCGTTAAGTGTTCATGGGATTGAATTGAATCCTCAGGAATTGGCCATATTTATAGTCAGGTTGTTGACTTGGAAGCACCGGTTTAGACTACCTTTTTTCTTACTGACTTTTCCTTATGTAGTCTATGATAAAGAAACAATCAGGAAGCTTATGAAACTAATGCAAATTAAAAGTAGATAAGGGAGTGGGAAAAACGTGTAGGAAAAATCCTTCTTCTTGCCTCAACAAATTAAGATTGAAAAAAAGGAAGGAGAGTGGTGGAAAAATGATAGCCCGGCAAGTGGCAGACAAGAGAGTAGGGACTTTCTGAAATGCAGTTGCAGACAATTTTTTGTATGTCGACTAGGGTATACAAAGAAGGTGCATATGGTGTTTCTTGCTGCGTATAAGGTGGTGGTATTGGTGGCCGTGGGGTTGGGTTTGGTTGATGTGGTGGTAGCTCCATCACTACATATAAGGGGTAGAGATTATATAATAAAAGTATAGCCTTTTTGCTTTGGAAGAATAGATTCAGCATATGAAACATAATGGTTAGTGTTTAGTTCACATTTCAAAGGACAAACCAGACAGACAGTAGAATGAGTGGGGATTCTATGTAAATACGACACGTGGGCCAGTAAGCCTTTTCTAGGGGGTCTTAACACACTAATACTTGTCCAAAACCCACTAACAGAAAATCTCAATTATCAATTAATGTTGCTGATTATCACAATTATCACAATCTCTTCATGTGCTAATTCACCTCCTTTCTTTTTCTTTGTAGTTTAGGATTGGCCGACAGGGAATGCTTCAGATTACTACCGACCTTTCACCTTTGATTAAGGGGCCTTGTGGCCCGTATATGATTAGGTGATGATAATCTATGCATGTGGATTATATATTGTGAAGTAATGTGTTTTGGAATTGTGAGGTAAAATCATGTATTGTCATCATTTTTCTTTATATTCTCTCCATTCATTCATTCTTGTCTTTAGGCCACAAGGTAGGATGTCTACATTGCAAGGTAACAAAAGTAACTGTAGTTTGTGTGACGTTTTGAAATAGTTTATGGAAAGGAATGAAGCACACAACATACTTCTGGATTTTGAAGGCAGAAATTCCAAAGCAGTATAAAGTTTTGAGAGCTCTCTTAGTTAATTTAGCATGTGGAAGAGGGTCATCATCTGAGCACTGGTCCCGTATGAATATCTTACAAGAATCTTTCCCCAGAGATAATGGGGGATGGGGGATAGCAAAACCCACTTGCTTCAGTACAAAGGCTGTGCCAAAGAGAGAAGAACAATCTGCTAAAAAGCCAAAGATATGCGAGCTAAATATGAATAGGACTTCTGGTCTAGTATATATGGCAAACCCTCCAAAGTCTTGGAAGAAAGCATGTGCATATATAGAGATCATATTTTGGATTTTATGCACATGGAACAAGAAAGAGTGCGTTGGTAGTTTTCAGAGAAGTTAATATTAGATATGAAAAATGTCAGTAACAAGTTAACTGAAAAGAAGATCTTTGTCAATGAATTTGAAAGTGAATAACAAAGTGAACTTGATAGGACATCTAAGACAAAGTCTAGAGACATTAAGTGTAGAAGGCTTATGAGTTGTTATGCATAAACTTCTTACCCATATTTACACTCAAACGTTTATATGGCTGCTAAGTGTTTTTGTAATGATTAATGCAATTATGCAAACATGGAAGTGGGGTTGCGGCAAACTGTTTGTTTCTTGAGGTGGCGCCTACACAGAAGCCCCACCTCTCGTGGGAGGCATGTTCTCCAGGTACACAGATACGTGTACAAGGATGTCCATGTTGCAAGTGCCACCACGTGGACCAATTAAGGGTGATTTTCAGGGTTCATTTCATTACCAATACGAATCATCACAAATCTTGTTGGTTAAGGATTACTGTGTAGAACTCTTGAGTGTGGTTTAGTTCTCCATGGTTACACCATGAATCATGATTCATGTTGACAATGCATTGCCAAGTCTCTCTATCCATGTAAGCTGTAATGTTTCTCACCAACTCTGCAGCATATTGAATTGAAGTGGTCACAAAATGTGGTTTAGCTTCTTCGTTAATGTTGCTATATTTAAGGAATTGTCTATTTTAAAATTTAGAGTTTGATCACGGTTTTGGTTTTAAAAGATGTTTTAGAAAAAGTTGAAAATTAAGAAAACAAGGTATCTATATACAATGTTAATATTTCAATCTTAAATTTATTAAAATAACATTACTAGAATAGTTGTTAAGGAAGAAAAGTATATTTAAACTAATTATTGTTTGGATTAAGTATATCAAAACAAATCCAACTAAAACAAAAGTGTGGCGTGACCAGATAAATTTGGTCAAAAAATAATGATGATGTTGTATTAGGCAACGAAGTCAAGCCATTTTTCATTGGCAAAAATCAGAAGTCAAACCATTCTTTTGATCAATTTCACGAATATTCAACAGTTCTAAAGTGATTTTGAAATATGCATAGAGCATGAAGAACTTCTGGTTCCAAATCTCATCCTTAATGAGCATTTGGCTTTGGTATCAATTGGGGCTCACTTTTGCGTGTGTGCTTTGGCCACAGGTATCAAATGGGGCTCACTATTTTGCTCTCAAGCTATGCATAAAGGGATTTCCCATTTGATTGCCCCGCAAATCCACATGATTAGTTTCTTAAATGTTTAACATTATTATTTTCTCTTCAAGAATGTCACATTCCATGTGCATGATGTGTTTCATATATAGCTTTATGTCCCAACACATGTTGCTTCCTCCCATTCAGAAGGATCAAGTTCTCCACTGATCTTTGAGAAAACCTAAGAGACCTTGGCCTTTGTTTTTTTCATAGTATACACCAAATAATTAAATACCTTGACAAGATACTTCAACAGACATAAATAATTAATTTACAACACAGCTCCTGCTGCAATTTGCTGAAAACTCTTCGAAATATCGACTAACCATGAATTAATAAATAGAAAATGAATATTTATTACTATTTTAAAGAGATATATAGGATATATGGAGTTAGTCTTTTAATGTTTTAGGCATCAATATTTTGGTCCTTAAACATAAATCATGTGACTAAATTGATGTCCATAAACGTATTAAAAAAAACATTGGTGTTATTTACATGATCATCTCTCTGAACAACGCTTTTAATAACATGATCCAATCCGATGTTGAATACTAGCTAATTAATGTCAACTAATGTATAAGACAAAATCTAGAAAGAAAAAAGAGAATATTTGTCTCATGGCTATCGAAAGGCCAAAGGGAAACTGCAAAGAGAACATGATCGATGGTCCTTTAAAAGAGTGTTCAGAATTTCATCATGGATATATACCCTAAATTTTGCAGCATTTGGCCTCACCATCAAGTGGTCCTTTTAATTAATTAGTAATACCAAAATTAGTGATTTCTAAAATGTGACCTAATTGGATATTTAGATTTCAATAGCAAAGGATCAATGTGATTTAGTGTGACTTTATAGAGAATGAAAACTTTGGCATCTCTGGGCATTTGGTGACGACTTCTACATGGGAACTTAGATCATATCGAATGTTGCATTTCTACTAGGAAGCGAAAACGACATTCACCGTTAACTCTTTATTTGAAAATTGAGCATGCAGCATACCACGTTGTTTAAAATTTCTTTACATGTCTTTTTTACAAAGTCTTATAGGAAGAAAAATATGTTCTAGTACAATTATACACATATACATATATATTATACATCTAAGAGAGTGATATGTTTATATTCTTAAAACATATCGTTTAGTATAAGTTTGAATTATATTGAATATTTTGATGAGTTACTTTAGATTCATGTTATTAATATATTTCTTTATTTTTATTTTTCTATAAATTGTTCATATCTTAAGATTTGGAAATTTAATTAAAGAAAACATATGAAATGTTTAATGTTTTTTTCTCACTTTCTATAAATTATTACATGATCTCCAATTCAGTTCTGTATAAATTATTTAATTGTTGGTATAATATTAATGTAACCAAACTTTTGATAAACAAAAAGTATTAACAAAGCTTCATAATGGACTATCACGATTATAAAAAAAAATTGTTATTGGTTCTCAATAAAAATTTTCCATTCTGACTTTCCATAAATTTTAATTTTTATTTGGTAATTCTTTTTGGATCAATATGGAATATGGATATGTTTTCCTTTAAATAAAATAATTTTAAAAGGTTGCATGTGTGACTCCTTTATATAATTAGTTAACACAAAACTCATCATTTAAAATACATAACATAAATCAAATTAAAAAGAAAACTTTTGTAAAAGACTAAAATTTACCCACTTTTATACTATCTCATATAAGTTTCTTAGGTTAATTAATAAATTAAAATTTTATAACATTTAATTTGATAAAATTGATGTTTATATCTCCTAAAATATAATACATTACTTTAAGAATTCATACAAAAAATTAAGAAAACAAGTAATTAAGATTTTAGTAATAACAGAAATATCTTAGGAATCTACATGATGAATAATATCGAATAAGTTGATCAATAAATAAAAAATAAAAATTATGTAATAAAAGAAAAATTCTACAAACAAAATAAAATAAAGAATTAAAAATAAAATTAAAAGTGATATTTTTAATTTTTAAATTATTTAATAAACTACAAATGATTCCATCATTTAATACGGGAATAAGTAGGAGAACCTAAATAAGACAACAATTTAAATAAGATTTTGAGTCTTAAAAAAAAGTATTTCTATGTCTTGAACATAAGTAAAAAGTTGAAAAAAAGTTTTAAAAATAATACAAGAGTGTAAAATCCATCAAAATTAAATCAATAGTTCATAAAATAACTCTTGTCAATGAGATTGTCTTATCAAAGAGGATTATTTACTCAACTATAATTAATTTATAATTGTTTATGAAATAAATTATAGTAGTTTTATATTTTTAAATAATATAATACAAAAATTACAACATTCTTAATTATATTTACTTTTGTTGATAAAAGCAATAAAAGCATGCTGATAAACTAAATAAAAATAAAAATACAATCCAATGGATGAACTTAATGGTGGGTTAGCCCTCTTGTTCCCTGTATTTAAGTGTCTTTTCGTTCTCGGAAGAGTCTTCGTACACGTTCTTCTAACAAAGGGTCGTTTTAGAATTTACAAAAGTTATTTTTATAGAAATAATTTTTAGTCTAACAAATACTTTAGATGAGAAGTTAGAAGTTAATTTGAACCCTTAATGTGAGTATCCCACCTATGGATAATACCTCTAATAGAGAAAAGTACATTAAAGAATATATTAATTTAGATTGTCTTATATGCTCCTTGATTTTCTTCTTAAATAAAGATTTTACTTGATAATTTATGCAAGAGCCAATTTTTAAAGTATCTTATACATTTTGTATAGAAATACCCTTAATTATAAGTTATTATTTATCATAAAATAGACTCAAGTATGTGAGAATCTAACTTATTTTTATATGTAGAGCATTTTTTATATTATGTATTTACCGTTACTTATACTATCTTAAAATACTTTAACCCAAATTTAAAATAAAATAAACATAACATACCATATTTTTACCCCCGACATCAAACTCTCATCGTTTTAATTGGTATAATAGCCGAAATATCTTAAAGTATAATACTAAAAATAAAACAAGACGTCACTGTTAAAGTAACACTGTATAATATAAAAAAAATTCAAAAAAAAATACAAATAATAATAAAAGTATTGTGTTATGAATGAAGAGAGAGAAATAAATATAATAAAATCAGCCTAGTGTGTAAAAAAGAAAAAAATACTAATAAATATTTTAAGGAGAAAGGAGAAATGAAAAAAAAGAAGAAGATACAAGATAACATCTTAAAAATTATACTTAGAGTAGTATTCAAAAAAATAATATAAGTTACTAAAAAAATATTTATCAATAATAAAATAAAAAAGTTTTCTTTAAAACGACCATAAACTTTTTTTTAATGAATAGAGAGTCTTTTCAACCAAACCTAATTATATATTTTAAAGAGATTTAATTTCCATCTTATTAATTTTATTTCAATTATTACTTTTTAGATATAATTTTTTATATTAAATTTAACATTAATATTTTTCTTTAAATCCTTTCTTATTATAACTCATGGCACAATTCAAATTTAGAAAAGTAAAAAAAAAATGTTTTTAAAAGAAAAATAAAAATTTTGAATTTCGAATATTTATAAAATTTATCTAATAAATATAAAAATTGTTTAAAAATTTCAAAAAAACAATATCAAATTGACTTATTAGCACCTATATTATCTGAACAATACAAGATTCAATTCCTTTAAGTAAAATATTTTATATTTTAGTTGTAATTAGTAATTATAAATATTTAAAAACGTATTTTGTCCCTTATTGTTTATTCTATTTCTGTCTGGCGTTGTATGTACAGAACAATTATTTGATTCTTTAAATATGAAATTTGAGCTACTTAATTTCTTTAAATTATGTTTTATTTTGTGTGGCTAATTTTCTTATCGTTTTACCAATCTTTATTATGTTTGTTAGTTCGAATATTACTTCACTTTTGTATATTTATGCAGATGAATACAAGCTTTAAATCGTATATTGATAAAAAAAAAAAGGAAACTGTTTCATAATTACTTATTTATTAACAAGTAACTATTTAAAACCATTATTTAGGTTAATTAACCAAACTAATAATTCTTGTATACTACTCTAAAATTAAGAAAACCAAAATTAAAAAAAAAATTGAGCGGATTGCGAAAAAAATAATTTTACGACTGTATAAAAAAATTAAATAATAAAGTGAGAATTTGACTTCGAAAAGACGAATTCTCATCATAATATATAAGCAAGCATAAAATTCGTTTGTATAAATAATTCTGAAAAAAAGTGTATTTGAATGATTTTTTTGTGATATATATATATATATATATATATATATATATATATATATATATATATATATATATATATATATATATATATATATATATATATATATATATATATATTTATGT
>Ga0099825_1002116_pt1 | contig 26216 bp, 10 predicted proteins | sample SiratroredBW_FD_76838 | JGI IMG/M metagenome (GOLD analysis project Ga0099825, IMG submission 76838) | Root nodule microbial communities of legume samples collected from California, USA - Siratro red BW | ecosystem: Host-associated > Plants > Roots > Nodule | place: USA: California | collected... | reverse complement strand
GATGACTTGAGTTGAAATGAGACTTGACTACTTACTTTTTCTATAAATACGCATTTTTAGTTTAATAATATAATAATCAAGTGCTCATTCCACTTCTACCATTTCACTCAAATGACAGATTTTTTAGGTTGTTACAAATGATAAATGTAAAAAATGATCTTGTAACTCAAAAAGTTAAAATATTGAATAAAAAGTTTATTAAAAATAAATTTTGTATATTTTAATGATAATATGATAAAATAAATTAAGTTTATATCAGATTATTATAACATAAGTATATAAATTATGATAAGATATAAATCTAAAAATATATTTGTAATAAATTTATGATAAGTTAAGTTGTAGTTAGAGATTGTGACATACATTATTATATTACAACTTAATATTAATATTAATAGTATTAATTAAATTAAAATTATGATTTTTTAATTGATTTACATTTTATGTATTTTTTAAATATGGTCTAAACTAAATCTCCTATTTTTAATTATATCAACTATATATCATTGTCTTTTTTTTTTCTTATAACATAGAGTGAAATTGTTAATACCCATAAGTTCCGATTTTTTTTTTCTCTTCTTGCACTTTTTAAAACACTCAAAAACTTGCCAAATCTTAAACAAACACATCGCTTAAGTTTTTTTGTTTTTGTTTTCTTGACTCCCACCCTTTGAAACAAAACATCAATAAATGAATATGCAATTTGTGTTTAGCAATATAAAGCAAACTTAACACCGTTCTTATATAATAATCATAATAATAATAATAATAATAATAATAATAATAGTAATAATAATAATAATAATACCCAAATAATAAAGAAATCACGGTATTGTAAGTGTTATTTAATTATATTTAGAAATTTTCTTTTAATAATTAATATACATCTCATTAAATGTATGATTATTAAAATAAAACTTTTAAATATTATTGGAGGACCACATTCATAGTATTTAAAATTTTCCATAAATAAATACACTTGACCTTGAAATAACATAAAATTTATGGACTCATTTAAAACCCCAACCCATTTAGCCTATATCATCTAATATGTTGGTTTAAAGGTAAATTGAGAGGAGTTGGTTTTAGAACTTGATTACATCTTTCTATTTTTTAAAATGTTGCTGTAAGACATTAAGTTTATGGATTTTAAATATATATATATTTAATTTTTTTATCTTCCTGCATTGATCTGACAAAATAACTTACTAACACATAATTCTGTAATATTTTTATTTATACTTTTTTGAATGAATATGGTAAATTTGTAATCTTATCGGAAAATCAATATGGTATTGCACCTTTTATATAACGAGAATCGTCAGCATATTTTCAAAGATGAATCAACTTACCTCATTTTCTTTTAAGGTTTGACCTATTTTTTCATCTCCATTCATCGCAATTGCATTTCATAATTTAAACAAAATTTTAAGAGTTTATAAAATGACACTTTTTAGTGTTGTATCCTATATTTTTATTTTAATTTTTTGTTTTACTTTTGTATTCTAGTTTCATTTTTTTGCAGTCACTAACTCCACTATATAATATTTTAACATGCTTTAACTTTTTTCCCCGATCATACACACACCAATAATGCAGTGTGGTTCCGGTGTACCAAAATCTCCAAATCAATCATGATCATTACAAAAATCATTTAACTTTATGCTTTCTTCTATGAGTGGTTCCTTTTACGGTGCCTTAAGCAAACAACGTCGTTTTAAACCAGCAGCAGCTGCTTAAGTACTTTTTCTATTTCATTTTTACGACAATTCATCCCGCAGTTAAATAAAAATAACTTTTAAAATTAAACATAAACACAAAGGAGGTTTGATTTATCAGTCCTAAAGGACAACCAAATGAAAAAAAAAAAAACAAATTAGTGAAACAATTTTTTAATTTGTTTTATTTTTCATTTTCTAACATTATATAAAAAATATAAAATTAAATCAAAGTTTTTTCAAATATAGAATTTAAGTCCTTGTTTGTAAGTGAGGTTTTTTCAATACCAATAAATTGATTTTGAGAAAAATAATTTCAGTTACGTTACATAATTAAAACACAAAGAGAAGACCGTTAAAGTATACTTCATCAAATAAGTCTTTAATAAATAAAAATTAGGTGACGGAAAAAAAAAGATAATTTAAAATATGTTTGCTTTTATTTATTATTATTGTCGGATTATTTAATTTTATTTCTAAAAGAAAGGAATTGAAAACACAAGGATGGTTAAAATTTCAACCACCTCGCCCACAACCACATAAGCAAGTTTTCATTTCATTTCGTTTCATTTCAACTTCATCCTTCGTCTTCTTCTCCGTCAATCTAGCCTCTCTCTGTCTCTTTCTCTCTCTGAGAAATTATACGGTCTCGCCGAGTAATCTCATCCGATTCTTCGTCTTCATTGGTGTCGAAGTCTCACCCGTTCGCTAAGTCGCTCACTCACTGAGTGACTCACTGACTCGCTCGCTCTTCAGATCTGATTGTTGCGCGGATCGAAATGGAGGAGGCGCTGGAACTGTCACGCGCGAAGGACACGAAGGAGAGGATGGCGGGCGTGGAGCGCCTCCACCAACTTCTCGAAGCTTCTAGAAAGAGCCTCTCGTCTTCCGAGGTGACCTCGCTCGTCGACACTTGTATGGATCTCTTGAAGGACAATAACTTCCGTGTCTCGCAGGGCGCGCTCCAGGCGCTCGCCTCCGCCGCCGTCCTCTCCGGCGACCACTTCAAGCTCCACTTCAACGCACTTCTCCCCGCCGTCGTCGACCGTCTCGGCGACTCCAAGCAGCCCGTCCGAGACGCCGCCAGGCGCCTCTTGCTCACTCTCATGGAGGTACTATATCTGGTCACTAGATACTGACAAGACAATAATCGAGTGTGGTGGTAACTAACTGGTAACGGTAGGGTGCTGATTAGGAGTTGTTAGGATAATAATGAGCGACATTGATGTATCGAGCGGAAACTGTGCGGCGACGAAGTTGGAATTGTCTCTTTTTCGCTTTTGCATGACCGGCGGTATGATTGTGGAGAATGAAAATCTGAGATATATAGCTAGATCTTAAGTCGTAGTTAACGGCTTAGCCGTAGGATCTCTTGCTGGTGTTATTGGATCCTCGTGTATGTTATTAGGATTGATGAACTCATGAACCTAAAGCCTTTTAGATGCCGTGTTTTAATTGTGATGTCTTCAAGTCTAATGAATTAATATGGCGTCGTTTATTTTATTTTTTAATTAACCTAGATTCCAGAGGATCATTAAGAAACGTGTGGCAGAGTGTCTACTACTAGTTTCTGAAGAAGAACGGGCTCTGGCATTTCTTTTTCTGATAGTCTTAATGTCCGTGAAATTATATAGTTTTTTTTTTTCTGGTTGTCTCAGTTGTGAGTCAAATCAGGTTTAAGTCTGCTAGCGGTTAATTGTAACTTTCTAAGTGAATTCTTCGGAGATAACTGACTTATGCAATCTATTAAGTTGATAATAGGCCTTGTAGGTGCATCGTACTTTCTAAATGGTCCGTGGATGGATGTGGATCTATGAACAGTTGAGATGGAAACTATTTTAGCAGTCAGCCGAGTAGATTAATGCTGAGTTATATAGATTGTGTTTGGGTTATTGCATAACGTAAATGTTGGCATGTGCTTGTGATTTATCACTACATATGAGTGGAGTTTCACATGGCTAATCTGTGATTCGATTTATTTATCGATATGACCTTATTATAGCTGTAGTATTTCTCTTGCACTTTCGTTCTGTATCTTTACCCAAGGCTATTTGGACTTGTGGAAAGGGGTGGAATAAGATGGCATGATGCTAGACTCTAGTTTTTGAATTGTTTGGGAATGGAATCTGATGGAATGCATTTCATTCCATTGTATCCAATACTCCTTTTTTCTTTCCCTACAATTTGCGGAGTATAGTATGGGACAAAACTATTTTATTTTTTCTGTTTCATCATGAAATGTATACAAACAACAGAAGATGTTAAATGCATCCTGGGCCAGTTCATTTCATCCAAACATACTCTAATTGGATAATGTTTACAAATGTATTTTGATGTTTATTATGTCTGCCTAAAAGTAAAGTAAATATGTCCTAATTGTAATTTTCAAAATCATATTATTCAAGTACCCTACATTTTGAATTTATTTTGGATTATGATTTGCAGGTTTCTTCTCCAACAATAATTGTTGAAAGAGCAGGGTCCTTTGCTTGGGCACATAAAAGCTGGAGAGTTAGAGAGGAGTTTACACGAACTGTCACAGCTGCAATTAATTTATTTGCATCTACAGAGCTCCCACTTCAACGGGCTATCCTTCCCCCTGTATAGACTTTTACAAATAAGCAGTACATATCCTTTGTACATTTAAATATATTTGGGATGAAATACTGATTCATTTCTAAACTTGCATGATTGTCAGGTTTTGCATTTGCTTAACGATCCAAATCCTGCTGTTAGAGAAGCAGCCATTTTGTGCATTGAAGTAAGTGTGCTTTATCTTATAATCATTTAGTATTGTATGATTGTATATTGCTAAAGAACTCGAATTACATTACCAAGTTAGTTACTACAAAAGGGGTTTATGTCATATCAGTAGCTAATTTCAATTCTTAAATTTCTGAGTCAAAAGTAAAGAATTACTAATATTGTATGTTATTTTAGCTTAAAGAATGAGAGAATGACAAATATTGACGAATATGAAAATGGGAGTGGGTCTATTGTCTAAAGAGGACATGATTTGATGTTATATTTAAATGCTTGAGGCTTGCGAGAATGGCGATTATGGATTTAAGATAAAAGGAATGCTATTGTTAGTAGATTTCTTTAACATTATCATTTTGCAGGAAATGTATACACAAGCTGGGCCTCAATTTCGTGATGAACTTCACCGCCACAATCTTCCTTCATCTTTGGTAAATATAAACAGGAGTCACTTTCCTAATTCATTGTTATTTGATGTGTGTGTGTGTATAACACTTTTAAGCTAATGAATTTGGACCTTCACCATTATACATTTAATGTCATAGTGTGAGAGTTTATATTGTCTTGTTTATTGCATCATGTTGATTTCAGGTGAAAGATATTAATGCCAGGCTTGAAGGAATTCAGCCAAAAGTTCGCTCTTCAGATGGTATTCCAGGTGGATATATTGCTGGGGAAATTAAGCATTTGAGTGTTAATCCCAAGAAAAGTAGTCCAAAGGCTAAAAGTTCCTCCAGGGAGACCTCTCTTTTTGGAGGTTAGTATATTTGTAATTCTTTAATCATAAATGTTTTCATTTTTGTTTAGCATTGATGCAATTGTGTACATGGAGTTATGCTTTATATCTTACCTGTATAATTTCTTTCTCATACTGGCACTATAATTTTTATTTGCCTTATAATTTTCTAATTTGAGATGCATTGTTGTGGCAGTGTTGAAACATGCTTTGAATTGTTAAGTAGTGTGGAGTTATGGACACCATGGAGTATGTATGGACGTGTTTATTTCCAACACCACATTTTTTAGTTCGGGTTTATATTTGTTTAGGCTCCTTATCACTATCTTTAAACCAAGCTTTTATATCACAATTTTTGGACTTATAGCTTTTAAGTATAAGAAATGCTATTCCAGTCATCACTAATTGTGGTGATGGTTTTTTTGTATGTCAATCTTATATTCAGATTTTTGGACGTTGTAGCTAATGTGTATCCTTTGGTAATTCCAGAAGTTAAACCTACTTGATATTCAGGATTCTAACTTAAATTACATATTGGTCCTTGGATATAAAAGCTTCTCGTTGTCATTTGGTGGATATTTTCTTATGCATTTCTTCAGTGATAAAATTTGCACTAGATGCATGTGCAAATTGTGGAGAAATTGATTGATTTTGATGGGGGAGACAAAATGATTGAAGGAAGATAAAATAATATAATTGAAAGAGATAAGTAGCATTGCATGTTTTAAAATTGTAATTTTCTGTAAAAATATTCTGTATAACATTGTTAACACACTGTGTAGTTTGATGATAATATTGTTATTTAAATATACATTTTGTTTGTTGAACCACGAGCAGGAGAAGGTGACATCACTGAGAAACCCATAGACCCTGTGAAGGTATATTCAGATAAGGAGTTAATCAGGGAAATTGAGAAGATTGCATCTACCCTTGTGCCTGAAAAAGACTGGTCTATTCGAATTGCTGCCATGCAGAGAGTTGAAGGCCTTGTTATAGGAGGTAGGTGGTTCCAAATCCCTTAGAGAAACGTGTTCAGAAATATTTGTGCTTATTGTGCAATATTAAGAGCTTTTTGCTATTCGAAGTCTAAAAAGGGAAATAGCATTTGATGTTGTAGACTATCTTTACTTGAAGGAAGTTTGTCGCGATCTTTTATGAATATGGTATTGGATTTTATTTGTTGATGTTGATTCAACACACAAGTCATAGTTAACTGAGCTAAGACATTAAAGGATAATAACAATGACTATGTTTTTATCAAACGATAAAAGGTAAAATTAATACTGATGGGATTATTAGCTGCAGCTGTTGAGAGATGCTAGTCAACCATGTACAGTTTTTAGGATCTTAGTTTAGTTCTGCAAATTTGTGGGAATGGGGTGACTTAAGGTCTGTTTGGATGAACTTCTCTCCATAAGCTAAAACTAGTTTTTGCACAAGTTAATTTGTAAAGTCTCTCTTATCTAGCTTATCCAAAATTAGATTTTTAATATATGCATCAACTAATTTATCTTACGGGGAAATTTATTTCACCTTTTTCTTCTTAAAATGCATAAACTGAATGATCTGGACCAACATTTTTACAGGTATATTATTTATTTGGAGAGTAAATTACTCCAACCTTTTCTTCTACTACATACTTCTTAGTTAATTACTTCTATTTCTAAAACCTGCTCGAAATCCCTTATATTTTTTGAATTTATAAATGTTGCAGGCAAAAACATCTCTTTTTTGTATACATAGCTATGTATTTATGTATATACTGCTTTTACATATTTGACTCTTTTCTGTTACACAAACCTAAATGTTGAAGTAATGATTGTAGCAAAGGCCTAATCGCATGAATCATTAATAAAGATAGAATGAAACTATTTTTAAATCTTTTTTATAAAAAATAAAATAAAAAATCAACCATATTTTGTTGTTTTATTTATGAATAATTCATTTGACTAAACTTTTATGATAACAATTTAAAGATAATTCTTGTTACTATGTTAGAGAGATTTAATTGTAGTATATTTTTAAAATTATTGAGAATTTTGTGATGTTCCAAAATCTTTGACATGATTATTTTTTGTCAATTTTACACAAAACTAAAGGCTTTAGATTTGAGTATAGTGTATTTATAAAATGAGAAGAGTTTGTGTAGATTTTAGAGATAAAAGGGATTTTGTATACAAGGTGCAATATAGAAAGGAGATTGGAGTAGTCTACTCTCTTATTTTGAATTATCTGCATTGTTTCTCCATTGTAATTTTTTTTGGCCTGGTGTTTAAGGATAAATTGTTTTACTTATGGTTAATTGTAATTTTCATTTGGCTATTAAATTAAATGTAATACAATTTCCTTTCCTGTGGCATGACTGTTGAATATATTCTGAATGCTTTCTTCATCAGGTGCTGCGGATTATCCATGCTTTCGTGGGCTCTTGAAGCAACTTGTTGGACCTTTAAGCACACAATTGTCAGACCGAAGATCTAGTATTGTGAAGCAGGTGCTCAACATTTTTATTGTCGTATATTCTCCTTTATTAATTTGTAAAACAAAATACTGTCTCAAGGGGCTGTTTTTTGAACTTAAGAGATTGGTTCTCTCTTGAAGCAATTCTTTATTTTGATGAATTCCTTCCCTTATTATGTTTGTTGTTTTTGTCTCATTATAATTACATTCAAAGACCTTGTCCATAAGTTAGGTTCTTATACCCAACAATTTTTTATTTGTTTGATTTCTTCTAGGCTTGCCATCTATTGTGCTTTTTGTCAAAGGAACTCTTGGGTGATTTTGAAGGATGTGCTGAAATGTTTATACCAGTAAGTTAGCCTAGTTATCTCGGATTCTATCACAATTTTGATGATTTTGAAATTATTAATTCTTGATCTGATAATCAGGTCCTTTTCAAGCTGGTTGTGATTACTGTGCTTGTAATTGCAGAGTCTGCGGATAACTGCATAAAAACGGTAATGTAATATGCTCATTTAATTGTCTGCATCTTCTTGCTATGTGTCATTTTCACCTTTGTCCCTGTACTTTTTCAGATGTTGCGCAACTGCAAAGTTTCTCGTGTTCTTCCCCGTATAGCTGATAGTGCAAAAAATGATCGCAATGCTGTACTACGTGCAAGGTATATATTATCAACTACTTAAAAGACACACTCAAGGATTTTGGTTTTTGATTAATACCATTTGACATTTGTACTGTAGGTGTTGTGAATATGCTCTTTTGGTACTGGAACATTGGCCTGATGCACCAGAAATACATCGATCGGCTGATTTATATGAGGATATGATAAAGTGCTGTGTTTCAGATGCAATGAGTGAGGTAGCTTTTTAATTTTTAGGTTATTTGATGTGTGGTAACTATATTGTGCATCAAATTGGTAAACTTTTAACTAGCTTTCCTGTCAAGCATATCTTCTTTTTTGAGCCATCAGGAAATCTTATCACCTTGATAGGTGTGTTGGAGTTTTGGAAAGTGTAAAAGATTCTCATTTGGTGAAATTTCAGTTTTCAACGTATAATAGGATCAATTAGTAGTGATAATTAAACTGCGGAAATCCACAATCCTTTTTATTTATTGGTTGGCTTTATATCTCAATGTGTTTTCGTATGGTAAGGAATTATTAAGATTCTGAAACCTTGTTTATTAAAATTTGTGCTGAATATGCTCATTTACTTTCTTTTTCTCGCAAACCTTTTTATTTATCAATTTTCACTGATTTAGGACCAACATATTAGCATATTCATTGATTCTTGAAGCATTTGAAAATGATTTCATATGAAAATTTATAGGTTCGATCTACTGCAAGGATGTGCTACAGAATGTTTGCAAAAACTTGGCCAGACCGGTCTCGTCGCCTATTTGCATCTTTTGACCCTGCTATTCAAAGGGTATACACTTGTGATCTTGCGGATGTTCTTTACTTTTGTTGTTCAAGTCATCTTTTAAAGTGAATGTAAATTGCAGTTAATAAATGAAGAGGATGGAGGAATACATCGGCGACATGCTTCACCTTCCATTCGAGATAGAGGTGCACTGACGTCATTGGCTGGTCAAACCTCGGCTCCCTCTAATCTACCTGGTTATGGAACTTCTGCTATTGTTGCAATGGATAGAAGTTCAAGTATATCATCAGGGACATCTATCTCCTCTGGAATACTTCTGTCACAAGCTAAGTCACTTGGGAAGGGTACAGAACGTAGTCTGGAAAGCATGTTACATGCAAGTAAGCAGAAGGTTTCTGCTATTGAAAGCATGCTTAGAGGCTTGGATTTGTCCGATAAGCATAATTCATCTTTCCGGTCATCGAGTTTGGATCTAGGTACCACATAACTTTTCCTGTCAAATGTTTCTATTTACCTAAATTTGAGGACGTGATGTCATTCAATGGTTGATGTTGTTAGTGTTCATTTAAACTATCTGAGCGGCTAAATTTTTCTTTTATTGCCCCTAGTGCAGGAGTTGACCCTCCATCATCTCGTGATCCACCTTTCCCTGCGGCTGTCTCCGCATCTAATCATCTGACGAGCTCTTTAACAACAGATTCAATTGCTTCTGGCATCAATAAAGGTAGTAACCGAAACGGTGGTCTTGGTTTGTCTGACATAATCACCCAGATTCAAGCTTCAAAAGATTCGGCGAAGTTGTCCTACCATAGTAATGCTGGTATTGAACCTTTATCATCAATATCATCATATTCGAGTAAAAGGGCCTCTGAAAGATTACATGAAAGAAGTTCAATTGATGATAACATTGATATTAGGGACACTAGGCGATTTATGAAACCCAACCACGATAAGCAGTATTTGGATGCCCCTTATAGAGATGGAAACTTTAGGGAATCACATAATAGTTATGTGCCTAATTTCCAGAGACCACTATTGAGAAAGAATGTGGCTGGACGCATGTCTGCTGGCAGGAGGCGGAGTTTTGATGATAATCAGCTATCTCTTGGAGAGATGCCAAATTATGCAGAAGGACCCTCATCGCTTCATGAAGCGTTGAGTGAAGGACTTAGTTCAGGTTCTGACTGGTCTGCTAGGGTTGCTGCCTTTAATTATCTTCATTCTTTGTTGCAGCAAGGGCCAAAGGGAGTTATAGAAGTTGTTCAGAATTTTGAGAAGGTAATGAAGTTGTTTTTCCAGCACTTGGATGATCCCCATCATAAAGTTGCACAAGCAGCTCTTTCAACACTTGCAGATATTGTTCCCTCATGCCGAAAGCCTTTTGAAGGTTACATGGAAAGAATATTACCCCATGTGTTTTCTCGGTTAATTGATCCTAAAGAACTTGTCAGGCAGCCATGTTCAACGACTTTGGAAGTTGTGAGCAAAACTTACAGTATAGATTCTCTTTTACCTGCACTATTACGCTCACTAGATGAGCAGAGGTCTCCAAAGGCTAAATTGGCTGTTATTGAATTTGCAATCAATTCCTTTGACAAACATGCTATGAATCCAGAAGGCGCTGCTAATATTGGCATCCTAAAATTATGGCTTGCTAAGTTGACCCCTTTGGTTCATGACAAAAATACAAAGCTTAAAGAAGCAGCTATTACATGCATTATATCAGTGTATTCTCACTTTGATTCGACTGCTGTTCTTAATTTCATTCTGAGTTTGTCAGTTGAAGAACAAAATTCTTTGAGACGAGCATTAAAACAATATACCCCTCGCATTGAAGTAGACCTAATAAACTATCTGCAGAACAAGAAAGAAAGACAACGTTCTAAGTCTTCCTATGATCCATCTGATGTGGTGGGAACATCCTCTGAAGATGGATATGTTGGTTACTCTAGGAAGGCTCATTACCTTGGAAGATATTCAGCTGGATCCCTTGATGGTGATGGTGGCAGGAAATGGAGTTCCCAGGATTCAACACTAGTGAAAGCTAGTCTTGGTCAAGCATCTTCTGGTGAAACTCAGGAACATCTGTATCAAAATTTTGAAACTGATCCTAATCGTGGCAGTCTTGCTTCAAAAACTAAAGATCTTGCTTATGCAGTCAATCCAATCGGTCAAAACTTTGCCTCTCAAACTAGCGAACATAGACATGTGGAGAGTAGCATAAGTTTGGAGGGTCTTTCAACTCCTCGTCTTGATGTAAATGGTCTGATGTCATCAGAGCAGTTAAATGTTGCTGAAGGCTTTGTAAATGACAAGGAACATTCTTCTGAATTGGGACTTAATCATCACATGGCCGAAGATGTAAAGATTAACTCCATAACAGAAGCAGGACCCAGCATTCCTCAAATTCTTCACGTGGTGAGTGTGATGCAACTAGTATGTATAACTTGGTTTTGTAAGTTTCGTGCTTGAAAAAAGATGAGATGTTTTAGAAAGAGAAATTGACAGTGGAAAAAAATAGGAGGGTAATAAAGCATTGTCTTAGAACCAAAAAATGCACCAGAAAGTTAGAGGAATAAGGACTATCAGTGAAGAGATTATTGCAAAATTCTTGACAATCAGTGATGAGCTTATTGCGAAATTCCTGTTATATTACAATTTAGAGATAAGTGGGTGACATCTTTACCTGGTCCATTTGGTTCTATGGGATCATGGTGTTTAGGTTTATTTAATTGAAGTATATCTTTAGAATATATCACATTACAAAATCTTGTTTTGTAGGTATGCAGTGGGGGTGATGGAAGCCCTGTTTCAAGTAAACGGACTGCACTTCAACAATTAATTGATGCTTCTATAACAAATGATCATTCTATTTGGACCAAGGTATGCTTGATTTGGTTAAGTCTTTTTTACTGTTCCCTAGTTATATGGTTGTCAGACATTTATTATCATGATTCAGGAACTGATATAAAGTGAGATAAACAGGGGAAACAGAGATAAAATGTTGAAAAAAAATACTTATGATTTGTTTTAACACTAATTTGATACAATTATGATTCAGACTAACAAGTTCTGAACTAACCACTAGTTCAGTATGATAATGCCAGGCTGACTATGTGTTACCAATTAGTTACTGTCTGTTGCAGTTGTTGATATCAATCAAAACCCATAAGCTTACAGAAACAATGGAAGCTTATTTTCTACTCTAATAACTCTTAAATTAATCTTAAAAATCTTTAATAAATAAAAGAAACCCTTAACCATGAATCTAAACCCTGTATATATAGCCCCCTTCATCTAGTGAGAAAATATTTATGTTTGATCATTTGGTTAGTTTTCATTGAGGTTGATGTGGAATCAATTATTATTTATGTAAATTGTGTTTGTTAGATAATTATAATTTATCCAATTTTGTTAAATAACAATGAATGTTATTTGTTTGTTTAAACTTTTAAAAAGTGATTGTAATTTATTGTGAACTGTAAATAAGTCTTTTGATATTTTTTGTAGAGGTTTTTCTCTCCCTTCCCTCTATGTAATGACAGTTTCATGGTGTACTTGCAGTACTTCAATCAGATTTTGACAGTTGTGCTTGAGGTACTGGATGATTCAGATTCCTCAGTCAAAGAGCTTGCTCTTTCACTGATAGTTGAAATGCTTAAAAACCAGGTTCCTACTCCTTTTGTCCCATTTTAATTTGGGGATTATGCTTTTGATCACGTCTATCCTGCCAATTGTGCATATTTCTCCTTTTGTATATATAGGCATAAAGTATTATTGAGACTTAAATTTAATAAAATAAAAATTTTTCCAATTTTAAAATTTAACTTGTACTTTTATTGTTCAGAAAGGCGCCATGGAGAATTCTGTTGAGATTGTAATTGAGAAGCTGCTTCACGTTACAAAAGATATCATTCCTAAGGTAGCAAAAGTTGGCCAATTCTACTTTGTCTTTTCTGTGTTTGCTTTCTTTCCCTACTAGTCTCAGCTTCATCCATCCATTATTTAGGTCTCCAATGAAGCAGAGCATTGCCTGACCATTGTTTTATCTCAGTATGATCCATTCAGATGTTTAAGTGTATGTATTTCTTGATTTTCTACTTTGTGGCCCCTTTACTCCTCGTAAAATGTTTGAGAAAGAAATGAGGTTTGACTTTTTTGACAAGCTAATGTTCAGAATTTAAACAATTTCAGGTCATTGTCCCTCTACTGGTTACTGAGGATGAGAAAACACTTGTGATTTGCATAAATTGCTTAACAAAGGTAAATGTCTCTTGAATAACCTTTTGTTCTTATCTTGAAAGAAGTAAGAATCAATGATATTTTAAAATGGAAGGAGAATTTAAGTGTCCATATTGTCCTATTTGCTTCTGATACCTTTAAAACATCACGTAAATGCTAACTAGTGTACTTAGGCCACTTGTTAAGGTAGCAAAAATATATATTTATTAAAAGACAAAGTAGTTATTAAATTGAAATAAAAGTACCAAAGCCATTTAAGCATTTACATTTTTAAGTAATTTGAAGAATTTAATAGGGGGTTATTGAATGCTCTCAACTAGTGTGTTTAGGGCACTTGTTATCGAGGCCCTAAAACATAACCTGAGATTATCCTGCATCTCTTGGTTACTCCAGACAGTATGCCATTTCTTTTGCCCATTGACTACTACTTCATAGGACTATACACTGTTGCATTCTTCACCAAAAGATGAAATATAATAACTGACGTGATTTTAATACGATGTGTATTAATATCACTAGCTTTGTGGCGCATTGGAATTTTTCTTTTTCTCTTGAATGTCTTATATTTGTAGCATATCCCTTATTTTTATGAATTTCACTGCATCCTTGTGTTTATCATATCGTACCTGCACCATATCATACTATTGGTTCATAGGAAGTGGTTCATTTTTATGCATAAACTATTCATGCTTTATAAATATTCATCTTGTTTTAACAATTAACTTCATACTATTCGTTTTGTTCAGCTTGTAGGGCGGCTTTCTCAGGAGGAACTGATGGCTCAGTTACCCTCGTTTCTGCCTGCACTTTTTGAAGCTTTTGGTAACCAGAGTGCAGATGTTCGTAAGGTACTTGAGGTCTTTTCTCTGGAGTAATTTATGTTTCATAACTTCTTGCGTCTTAAAACGTTTCATAGTAAAAAACTTGTAAATTAAAAAACGCTGTAAAGTGAATTGGTTGTGTGTTCTCTTAATTCTTTATAAGGTTGAAATATTGAATTTAGGTGATTAACTAAGAACACACTATAAAAGGGTGACAAGTCTGACTTGGTTCAGAGAAAGTGTGACTGGTTTTGTGATCTAAACATTTTCTTTGAATGTGAGGGTTGGGGTATTATTTACCACTAATAATTGTATTTTGTCTCTCCTTTATTGTTCCTTTATATATTATTCAGTTTCATTGTTCTCATTTTATGTAAATGGCGGATGATTACAGACCGTTGTTTTCTGCCTTGTGGATATTTATATCATGCTTGGGAAGGCATTCTTGCCATATTTGCAAGGGCTTAACAGCACACAGTTGAAGTTGGTCACCATTTATGCAAATCGAATCTCACAAGCCAGGACAGGCAAAACAATTGATGCCGTTCAAGATTAGCAGGTTCACTGGGAAGAAAAAAATTTGTGGATTATGGTTTTTGTCAAGTCATTGTTTCGTATTTTGTATATCGGCGTGCATGAATTTAGATGTGGGTTCCGTTGTCTTCCTTCTCCTTGGTTCTCTTTAAATATATAGTTTTTTTGGTCTTTCCTTTTTCCCTGCCAATGTTGGAATTTGGAGAGTGCTGGTGGTGAAATACGCGCAAATTGTAATCTACATTGAGTAAACAATATTGATTGTAGTAAATGTTTTTTCAAGAAAGTCTAATTGATTCAATTACTTGAATAATTTGGATTGCTAAATTTTACCAAAGCTTATTTTTGACGCTGCTCTCTTATTCCTGCAAAAAAATGAATTTCCTTTCCTTTTGCTCAACTAAAACTGAGCGATTAGTTACATCTGAGCATGCTAAACCCCGTTGGCTACCTGTCAATATTTTTTATACTGAAAGATCATGTTTACACAATCATGAATCCTAGGAATCTAGATTTATAGATATGATTAAATTTTGTTTGGTTGGTAAGAGTATTACCGAAAACATTTATATACATTTAAAAAGTCAAAGAATGGGTTATTTGTATTAAAATTTTATTGTTACTACATTACATTGTTTAATAAAATGATTTAATAGGTGTACAATGATTAATTTTTCACTAAGTTTTTTTATCTTAAATGTGGAAAAAATAAGATTTTTACTCTTTATATAAAATGTGGAAGAAATTTAGTCAAATGTTTTCTGAAAATATTATTTTAAAAAATAAACTAAATAATGAAAGTACACTTTTTCAACTTTAAAATTTAATAAAACTAAAACTATCATTTTTCTCAAATATTTCTAGTTATTTGGACTCCGCAAAGGAAAACTTATAAAGAAAGCCGGTTCTGCTGGTTTAAACAATCCTTTTACGATACTGTTAGATGACAAATTATATAAATACCACTTTTACAACGTTTTTACGAGACTTTCAACGTTTCTTCATGTGAATTTTTTTTTTTTTTCAAATTGTAGCTTGAATGATAGGTTTGCTTTATCTTGTGTTGAAATTTATAATTGATTAGGATATATTTGATACAAATCTATAAATTTTAGCGATGACAATTATTGAATTTTAAATTATTGTGTAAGTATTAGTTTTCTGTTTTGAATGTATTATCCATAAGTTAAATAGTGTTTGGATGTTTATAATTTTACTTTTGGATTAAGTTCATTTTATAAAGTGGATTTAAATTAAAAGTGGATTTTAACTAAAATGATTTAATTGAGAGTAGTACATTTACGATAAAGTTGTTGGTGACTAAAAATAGCTTAAGAAGTTATCTCGCTGTGTTGCAAAAATAAGGATTTTTTTTCCTCCTACATCCATGTAATTTCTTCTCATTTGCATAACTATTGAAAAAGTTCGTCTGAGAAACATTTTAGGTTGTACTATGAAGAAATTTATTTTATATGGCATAATTTAAAAATATAATCTAAGAATGTTATGAATTATATAATCTGAAATTGAAAAATATAGTTTAAATTACACAATGTGAAAACATATTTTAAATTATATTATTTAAAATAGGTTTTTAAATGTAGAAATGTATTTTAAATTGTGAAATTTAAAAATATATTTTGAATTATATAATTTGAAACATACTTATATATTTAAAAGAATATTTTTGATTGTACTATTGTCAGATTATGTAATAAAAATATATCTTAAACTGTATATTTTAGAATTAGAATATATTTTTAAATCTAAAAATATATTTTGTATTGGATAATTCAAAAATTTAAAACGTACCTCTATATCTGGAAATGTATTAGGAATTTGAAAATGCATTTCTAATCTTACAACCATAAACAATTTGGATTTTTTAAATTGAATGGAAAAACTATAAGATTTTAAAGAAGAGAGGTGAAACAGTCAAAATACTAGGATGAGCATGCCGGGATTAGCACATGATGTGGTTTCCCAGTTACAACATAAGTTAGATAGTCATTTTCTTGGCCTAAGTATTACCAAGTTAAAAAAAGTAATATTAATTTACTAGTATCTTAATTATTTAAAAATTGTTAAATGAATTTTTGGTAAAATTATAATTTTTGCATCTCTATAATTTCTGATATGCGAGTTCGACCCTTTATTTTTTTATTTCGTGAAGTTCATCTTCAGATTTTATAAAATCTGTAATTTTGTTTAAATTTTCAATTTTACACAGGTTTATCGATTTTAGTTTTATATTTTAATTAACTAAATATTTCTTGATGATACTTGACAACTCTAAGGTTGCATTAAAAAAATAAAAATAAAAGGCATGTAAAATTAAACATTAGATCATCATTGTGAATTTTTAAACTTTGAAAACTAAAATTACGGGAAAAGAAAAGTGACCAGAACTGCAGAATTAAAAGGAATCAAAATTACAATTTAATTCAAGTTTTTATACATTAGAAGCTTGTAATTTACACCTTGAACTTATAAATCACTTTTAGTTGATTCTCTAGGTTAGGAGTTCATCAAAGTTGGATAAAATATTTTTAACCTCTATTTTAAGTTTTAAAAGTGTCGAAGTTTATTGGAAATTCCCAAACAATTTTTAGATCACTCTAACAATTTTTTCTTTATTGTTTTTTTGGTTTTTTCTGTTGTGTTTGTGTTTCTTTATAAAGAAACCTCTCTTGTATATTGCATGGATGAAAAAAAAAATCATTTTCTTCTTCTACTAATTTTTTTCTTATACTTTTAGATATTTTTAGATTTGCATCAAGGTTTCATTATGAGAACCAAAACACCATTCAATAGATCAATCTTTAAATTCTTCTAGCCCTTATTATCAAAATAATAAGTATCAAAACTGCACAATCAATAACTCTCTCTTTGAAGAGTGGAAAAGATGAAATGTTATGATTTTTTCTTGAATCATTTATACTCTATCTTTTTAAATTGTTTAAAGCACTATCTACATCGACATTGTAAAAAATTTATTAAAGGATTTGAAAGATAGGTTACCTGAAGAAGACTATTTCAGAATCTTTAATTTACTTTGAAAAATTCATTCCATTAAAAAAGAGAAAGGAATCTAACTAAGTTTTATATTGAGCTTAAAATCCTATGAGAAGAACTTGAATTGCTAAGGCCTATATTGGATTGTATATAGTTACATTTTATCTAAGGTTTATGTTAAATACATAGACTTAAAAGAAGTGATGTGTTTCTTGAAGAGTCTCGAGAAGGTTTGAAGCACTTCTAAAATACAAATTCTTCTTACCAACCAACTACCCAATATCAATTGAGGCTTTTCTTTAAGTCTCCAATAAAAACAAAACAATTAGAAGCTACAAAATTTTTATGAAGGTTTCATCAAGAGAACCATTTCTTCTCTTGTCATCATGAAACAAAAAAAAAAAATATTTAATTTGAAGGAAACTTTATTTCAAAAAGTTAATAAAAATAATTTATAAGTTTAACAATTCAATAATAAAATTTTAAAATATTAAAATCTATTTTTATAGTTTCGAAACACTTTTTTGTATGTACATATAATTAAGATAGTGATTTTAATCATTCTCGAAAGAAGTACTAATGTAAAACTCTTCTTTAACGATATTGTATAACCACAATTATTTTAGAATTACGATAGTGTTTATATGAGCTTTGCTAATATATCTCTTTTATCTCATCAACCATTTTAGAATATTTCATAAGTTTTATAAAATATATTATATATGAATTTAGAATCAAACAATAATTTAATTGAGGAATTGATATTATGAGTTATTTCCTATTTGTAATATTTATTATTTTCCTTTTTAAGTCTTAATTTTCTTATCATATTTAGAATTAAGCTTGTACAAGGATACTACTATTTTTGACTTAATTTTAAGTAAAAATTATTATATTATAACATATTATTACACATAAGTAATCATATTATTTTATTTATTTTTCTTTCTATCTACTACCATAATGATAACATTTTGACAATTACCAAAGTGAAATTAAATTAGTATGATAAATAAAAAAATTACTTTATTTTTTGGTTCTACATGTTGTAAATGTCATGTTTATCCACAATAACATAATTTACTTAATGAATATATTAATTATTAGTTTGTACTGTTGTAGGATTTATTATGTATTGTTTAAGTCATAAATAAATGTATTATTAACTAATTGATAAAAATTATCTCATTGGTAACAAAATGTTAGAAAAAAAAAAACTATTTAAATATATAATGTTACCTCTCATTTATTGTCTTGTGGGTTTATTGAATTTTGAACAAACTATAATAATTGAGAAAGATAAAACACTATCTCTATCTACATCATAGTCTTTTCACCATTAAAAATAAATATGTTCAATCTATACTCCTAAAAACTTCTAATGAGTCTTTAAAAGGACTGTAAATAAATATGTTTTATGATTAAGTTTGATTTAATACATGTCATCACATGCATTAGACTCTTCACTTATATAAAGAACATGTGACATATATTTTTTCTTCTTATCAATTTGAGAATAATTGAGCTTAGTAAGACATATGAATGTTGTCAAAGTTGTACTCACTGCTTTGATATGTTGAATCCAAAATGTTTCAACACTTTTGTATGTACTACTTTTGACACACAAAAATAACTTCTTTTTAAGCATACTATTTCTTGATTTCCATCTTTAAAATTTTTCCAACTATAGTCATATTTTTCGTTTCAAACTTATTATTTAACGATTTTTATTTCATCTCAAGATCTAATCAACATGTTATCTTTATACAAGAATAATTATATAAATCATTATTCTTCACCTTATTATTACAAACACATGAATCATAATTTTTTTTTATACTCTTGAGAAATGATAAATTTATTAAACTTCTTCTTGTGACTTGATTATAAATAATATTAAACTAATATGTTTAAAATTGTGCATTGTAAATAAATTTTGTGCAGGTCGATTAAATTAAGGAAACGTATATAAAATAGAAATAGTATCAAGAAAAAGTGGGAAACGAAAATGATTACGAAAAACGGCTGTCATAAGCTTATAAATCTGATTTTTAAAAAATATTAAGTATATATAATAATGGTGGATAATTAAGGTTTTATTTGAACGAGAGAGTGAATTTGAGATGATTTGGGATGAAAGTTAAGTTGTTTGAATTAAGAAAAAGATAGTAAGATTTGAATGGAAAGTTTATAAAAATTTGTGAGTGGTATGATGAGTGTGATTGGTAAAATAATTTTTTAGTAAATAAAATTGTAGTTAAAATTAAATATAATTATTTTGATGGGTGTGATTAATGAATTATTATTATTTTACTTATAAGATTATTAATTATTTTAAAATAAAAAATTAAGTTATTAATAATAATAATAATAATAATAATAATATTTTATTAATTTATTTTAATTATTACTATTTTATAATTTATTTTTATTATTATAATTGTTATTTATAATTTATTATTTTTTGTTTTAAAATATTAATAAATTATTAAATTAATTATATTAAAAATATAATAAAAAATTTCTTTATTCGCAAATCTCTTATAACATGCGAAGAAATACGGTAACAATTTCTTTTTCTCGATATTCAATTTTAATTATTTTTATATTCATTGTAAGTATAATTTTCTCGATATTAATACGCTCGTCCTCTTTTCGTCTCCTTGTCTAAACGTACGCTAAATCATTGTATAAAGACATTGAAATTATATCTGTTACCATACGATGATTATAATATATCCATCGTTAATATATTCATTGTGGTATGTGCGACATAGAACAAATACTCGTACTGTGTCATTGAAAATCACAAAATTCAGCAATAATCTATAAACAACAATTTAAAAGGGTTATTAAAAATAATTTTTAACCATTATTTGTACATTAATAGAGAGATACTTTCTAATTCTCACACGTAAACATTTTAAAAATTACATTAGGGATTTACTTTAATTCTTGAAAATCAAGATCTACACCTCCAAGTAAAGTTGTATTTCCTAAAATTAATAATAGAGATACTTATTATAAAAAGAGATTATTGACACTATAATATATTTATTGACTATCCTCAATTTTGTAAAAAGTTACCCTTATTCGAATTTTTATTTTAAATAAAAGTTAAAATAATTTTATGTAACTCTCTCTCTCTCTATATATATAATATCTACACATGTTAAAATATCTATATGGATTGATAATAATGTTTCATTGATGTTGGAGTTCAAGTGGTTTTTTTTTTTTTTTCAAGAGTTTAGTGATTGTATATATTAATTATTACTTTTGACAATGAATAATATATACTAATATAATGATTAAAGATAATATTGACATGCTAAACTATATTTTTCTGATGAAAGAATATTCAAACTTTGTTGAGTATATTTCCCTTATTTGTTTTTCTTTTGATGCGATTCGTTATCTACTTCTATAGGTTGACATCTATAAATTGATTAACGGACTAATGATCAACATATATTTGAAAGTATATTTGGTGAAATTGATATACACTCTTAATCAATAACTGATCACTCACCTTTAACATGTAAGAAAAAGATAACAAAGGAAAAAATATTAAATATGGAAACAACTAATCTTGAAGAGATATATACTAGGTACAGAAGATGACATAGGAATCTAATTCTATTTATAGGGAGGACAAATAGCAGTTGTAGAGACCACGTAATGAGTTATTCTGAAGGTCCTGGTAAACAAATTTGTGTGGACATGTGTGCTTACCTCTTTTTATTCTCTTCCTTGCATTCTAAAGTATTCACCCAGTGCCACTATGGCTCAATTAGAATGAAGTTATAACTTAGAAGTTTGGCATACTTGCTCGTTTTTCATGCCAATGAAACCAAAGCCAAATGCCCAAAGGACCCCCAAAAATATACTTCAAAATATGATTGTCTTCTTGTCTAGCACAAAATGGCAAAAAGGTGTCCTACGAATTTATTCAAGATAGGAATCATCTCCATTTCTAGAAAAATATCACTATCCCTCAGATTTTTAGATTTTAAACCAAATCCAAACACTTCTACAAATTTAATGTTGATGCTAACACACATCCAATTGGTAGTACTTTGATAACTTTTTTTCCCATTTTCTTTCAATCTTATATATTACTCTCAATTATCCACATGCAAGGATACTTGAGTCTTTCTATATATTCATTTCTCTATATATAGCACCTCAATTAGGTTCATATACATCATCCATTTTCATTAATTCTTCCCCTCCTACTCATATAATACTCACTTTAGTCTCAGACTTTTGGAGAAAGATCGTTCTCATTCAGGTTCGTGCTATTGCTATGCTACATTATATATATCCTTAAATCTACACAAATTTTTTAGCAATTAATATAAGTTTATCCTTGCTAAGACTAACTCACTGTTTTTCTTAAACTAGTGTGTAAAAACGTCACGAAACTGAATGGCACCTAGAAACTTTGGCACCCAAATAACAGCACTTGTTGTAGATGACAATGTGCTGAATCGAAGGATTCATCAAAAGCTGTTGGAGAGTGCTGGAGTGAGAAATCAAGAGGGAGTGGCAAATGGGAAAGAAGCAGTGGACATTCATTGCCATGGACGAAGATTTGACCTTATTCTCATGGACATGGACATGCCTATCATGAATGGCATTGAGGTGATCACGTTACATCCCATGCAATTTACCATGCCAAAGTTCAAATCACAATTTTTTTTTTCTGTATTTGGATTAATATATATTGTTTAATTTGTTAAAAGAACAACTATTTATTGTTTTTTTTAAAATTTGTGTAGGCAACAAGGGAACTTCGTTCAATGGGCATTGGGAGCATGATTGTTGGAGTGTCATCACGTTGTACGGAAACAGAAATACGAAAATTTATGGAATCGGGATTGAATGATTACCACGAGAAACCCTTGAACACTGCTAAGCTTAATTCAATTCTTGAAAAGATGAACCCTAATTTTACTAGTAAATGAGTGAAAATCCAACCGACTAATGTATGAATGAATTAAAAATCTTACACCTTACCAGTGCCTTGTTGATTTCCAAATAGTCATGGGTCTTTTTTCTTTTTTTCTTTTTCCTTTTGGTTATCCTGTTGTAGTTTCTCTTACTATGATCAAATAAGTGACTAAGTGATCACTGTATCAATGTTAAAATAAGGAAAATAGTTGAGAAATAAGTGTTGTTCAATCCATGATTAATGACATGTATTCTCTTTTTGTGTGTGTATTTTTCTCACATGATTAGGTCAAGTCTTCTTTCCGACGTCATGCTGCTTGTTATAAAGATGCATGTAGCTACACACTTAAGCTAACGTATTAAAATTCCTTTTTCACCCAAAAGAAAAGTACTAAAATGATTAGGATGGAAATCAATCAAGCTTACATATGTTCTACTTGATAGATTCGAACCTTTAAATGTTTTCAAGATGCTAGCTAGAATAAAAAAGAAGTAATAATAACAATAATGATATAATTAGGCGAGATATATAAGTTTTTATCTGCAAGACAGTGGATGTATCATTGAAAAGAATTAAATATTTTTTAAATGTAATTTTCATGGCAACAAAACAGGCGCAAGTCCTTTAAGTTTTAGTAAGTGTTTGAAAAAACACTTTTAGGTTAGTTCTTTTAGGTTTCCCTTCTCTTTAAAAGGAGAAATTTGATTAAAAACATGTCTAAAATGCTCTTATAAAATACTTAATTTAATTTTTATAAAAAATAAAAAAAGGAAAATATTTTGAAGAAAATGAGCTTCTCTTCCTTTTCTCCCCGATCAGTCTCTCTTTCCGCACTCTCATAAGCCAATATTTTAACTAATTAAATGAAATGAAGTTAATAAATAGTATAATTTCAGCAAAAACAAAAATAGTGGTAAGCTTTAAATTGGTGAAGGACACAATACAGAATATATACACTTCAACTTATATATACTTTAAAATACTACCAACATTATAGATAGATAATTTTATCTTTTAAATGTATGGCCAAATCTTCAATTTCATGCTTGTGGCATGAAGAAGCATTTATTGAAAAACTTCAAATCTCTGTCAGAAAGTTAAATGTTTCCCTAAAAACTAAATCATACAAAAAATTAGCACCCAAATCAATTTGAAAATATACACACCTTAAAAGCTACCTCCATTGACATCTAGATATTAATATTAATTAATAAGGTCAAACTCACTTTTAAAAATTAGTTATTAAAAAAAGAAAGTTAAATACTCCATTAAATATCTCACTATATTTATGGAGTTCCTTATCAAGTTGACATACCAATTTTGAAAAGAGAGTTGTTACAGTACCTAAAGAAATTTAGGGGTTGAGTGATCTTGAAAGTACCTAAAGAAATATACTTTTAAAGAGCATCTTCAAAAGTACTTCTACAGTGAACCGATTGCAGAGTGAAATTCTAGATGATTGGAAAGCATTTTTGTAGTACGACATGAAACATTCAGTTTATCTTGTTAGGAACCGTTCCTTTTTTCACAAAAGTGGCCTACATTTATTTAAAGTAACAGTTGCAACACTGCAATATTAGAGTGTTAATTATTTTTGTTAATATTAATTCTTTAACATGACCCTCCCTTTTTAAATCTTAAAAGTCATTGTTAATTTAATCGGTTTTATCTTTTTATTATTTTAAATTTCAAACTTGTTTTCATTTGATAAAAACCATATTATACATTTATATACTATCTAATAATTGTCACTAAAATATCTTAATTAGAAATTAAGATGAATTATCAAATATAAAAGAACTGGGTGTATTGTGGGTCATGAAAAAACTCCAGTGAGTTCAAATTGGTTGTATTGTTCAAAGTAAAAAAAAAAAAAAAGATGATGTGTCATTATGAGAAAATTAAATACTCCCAAAAATTGTAATATACAAAAGTAAAGGTTTTTTAATGCCTTAATATTTTTTAACATACTTTTTTATTATTAGTGAAAACTTATAAAGTCACTTGTAAGCTTTGTAAAATAAAAAGTGGATTTTTTTTAATTTTTAATAAATTTTAGTTAATAATAAAATAGTATGTCTAATAGAGAATCTTATGCTTATATTTAGGAAGCTTTATCCAAAATAACCATATGCAAAAACATATTTTTTATGATCTCTTTTTGATTTTTTCACATTAATCACTATTGCTTATAAAGCTCAGCATAGTTGAAACATTATATGCAAACATGAATGCAACTAGCAATGTGTAGGAAAAATTTCTACATGCATGCAGAGAATAAAACACGCACAGAAGAGCTTGCCGGGTAGAAACTAGCAAGAAAGAACCTTCCTCTTGCATCTATAAATTCTGTCTAGTTGAAATTCAATCCAGCAAAACTTGCCATCAAGAGAATGCTGATATTTGGAATGCCTAAAAAGACTTCTAAAGAACCTTTAAAATTATCGAATTTGATGCCTACGTGCTTCAAGACAACTTTGCTACAAATCTCAAGGAATATACTCTTATGCTGTCAACAACAATGATGTGGAGGATACTCGAGTTTAGCATTTCTACTAATTAATTACCTACCAAATACCACTTAATTGAGTTCTCATTTGTTCTTATTATTTTTCTCTAATTTAGACACTATTTCAGCGCAAGATCCCAATTCTGAAACCTTATTCTTGTCCTCCCAAATTGTGAACACTCTATGGGGAAGGAATCTTTCAAAGGGGAGCTTTTGAACCAAACATATCTTCGAAAAGAGAGCTTTTGAACCAAACATATCTTCGAAAAGAGATGATTTTGTTTCCACTTCTTTCTTTTTCTCGGGCAACTAAAAGACTAAACATCTTATTCTATTTTCCCAGTTTCATAATTTGCTTCAAAATCCCAAACTGGATATCCATGTATTGGAGATTTATTTTTCCATACTTGAATTTGGAATCTTTTAATAGTCTCTAGGAAATTTTACTCTTAAGGCCTCATTTACCCTTTGGATTTTACACTCAAGAATTTCTTTTTTAAAATTGTTAGGTTGGCCTTTCAATTATGTGTGCAAAAATTTTAAATTTGTCAAATCCATTCTGTATCAGATAATTTAAGTGAAGAGGATTCTTTTAGATCGAAAGGTGAGTGTCAATTTCATAGTCTTTGAAGGAGAGAAAAAAGAGAGTAAAAAAACTAGTTTACATATTTACTGTATAGTTTTAATAAAATTATGATTTTCATTATTAGATCAAGCTGAAAATTGAACAGTAAATTTATAGTCTAATATTAAAGAAATTAGTTTCACATCATTACTCTATTTTAGGTTTCTATTTATTTGTTCTTCAAATTTAAAAACTTTATTATTTTAGTGTATTGAGTGATTGTTCGTACTTATTTATACGAGTCATTTGTATCTTTATTTGATATTTAGGAGAATTTCTATCACTAAAAAAAAAACATTATTTAGAGATCAATATTTAACTACCAAATGGAATAGTTATTAATTATGATCAAAATAGTCACCAAATTAAATTTTGGTTGCTAAATAACTATAAAATAGAAGTAATGATTGAATTTAATGACCAATTGGTATCTAACATTAGATACTAAAATTTTAGT
>Ga0099825_1002114_pt1 | contig 26227 bp, 10 predicted proteins | sample SiratroredBW_FD_76838 | JGI IMG/M metagenome (GOLD analysis project Ga0099825, IMG submission 76838) | Root nodule microbial communities of legume samples collected from California, USA - Siratro red BW | ecosystem: Host-associated > Plants > Roots > Nodule | place: USA: California | collected... | reverse complement strand
TTTTTTTTTTTTTTTTTAACCAACCAACTATTTTTTGTCTACAAAACCAAAGAACACAATGTCTACTTACTTGCATATGTTGACAGTGTTTTGTGAAAAAAAAAAGAAGCAGAACTATATTTATGTGTTTTTCCTTCAATAAGAGTACCTCATATGAAATGCAATAAAATAATGTAAAAAATAAAAAAATAAATAAATAGAATCAATCCTAATAAAACAAAAAATAATCAAACCAAATAACAGGAAACAAAATCAATAAAAGAAAAAAGGGCCTATCAATTTTTAAATAATTCCCAATGATTAAGGGATTTGTGTTGACATTCCTAATAATTTATATACAGAATAATTCCATATCTACACCTTGACATTATTGTTACAGGAGTTCTTCTTAGTTGGTGCTGTCCCTCATTAATCAACTAAAATACAATTTCTCTCTCTAGCATCTTGGTTCATTGGACTATTTCTGAACATAGACAGAAGTCAAACATCTTCAGGACGAATTTGTTAATCTCACTTAGAGCAAGTAAAACCGAGAATTACTACAGAAAACTAATAAGATTTAACCTAATCCCAGCTCTTCTCCTATGGTGACTATTTGTAAACTGATAGAACTAGGATCAGATTGGGACCAAGAAATACAAGAATGCCTTTATTGATCTTAAAGAAATCCTCACTCAGAAACAATTCTTAAATGAATTAGTCTCAGGTATTTTAAGGAACCTGGACCTCCCACACAAAACTATAAAACTTCCTGTCAACTACTAACAAACTTCGTCTAACAATAATCTCAGCCCAACTAACAGACAGCCGACCAAACTAACTATTACACATTTTAATATTTCTTATTCTTTCTGACACACATTCAATAGGAGGTTGCCTTGTACTATCAATACCCCTTCATGTGTGATCTTGTCTTCAAGGTGGAATTGAGGGAACACTTGTGGGATCTCATATGCTAACTCCTAACTATTCTCACATGCTGAAAGTTGTTGCCACTTGAGCAACACAATCTGTCTGAGCATTTTGTCTGCTAGTGAGGGACAGCTTCAGGAAACACTTGGAGGTCCCTTTGTTCAGTCAAAGCAGCAGATAGAGTTTGTGGAGAAGCCATGGATTAAAAACTGTTAAACTCTAGGAAAGATAGTAACACTGAGCTAAAAAAATGTGTTTTTGAGGAGTATGGATGCTTTATTTATATTGGCTAGACCTACGAGGAAGCACCAACCTTCCTTTAAAATATAGCCAATTATGTTTCAATTCATAACCAATGTGATTCTCACTCTTGGTCACCAAATCATGGTTAATCTTAGGTGCGTCCTAAATTAATTCAGAATTGCATTCAGGTCATTATTCACGTTGCACCACTGACATAGTCATGAATGTAAATTGTTGCTTCCTGGTCTACACTAAATATCAAAGTCATAGCAGATTAATTTAGTAGCCCATTTAAACAATTTTATACTCCATAATCTCTACTCATTAAGGAATTTCAAACTCAGCTAGAGGTTGCTTCATACAAACTCAGCTAACAGAACCATAGCTTGGCTTCTTCACTCCACAGAAGAAAGATCTCCCACATAAAGGGCTCGCCAAAATAAAAACACTATTAAAGGAATCAGATGTCAAGGTCTCCATCGAATCCACGTGCAGATTAATCCGGGCCAGGCATTAAAGCCATATCATACATAATTTTGTTATCATATAAAATAGAGTAACTGCACTACCAGACTATAATCTGATTCACAGAACGAGATATGAAATCATTTCAAGATGTTACCCATCAATAAATAAATCCTACCCGCATGCATTAATTCCCCAATCACTATTTCTCATGAAGTTTGACTACAATCTAAAATGAATAAATAAATCTAAAGTGTGACATGTCTGTCACTTTAGCCCCTGAAAGTAACCGGGTTAAGAAAAAGATTACTGCAAGTACAATTTGTCACTAAAATGAATAACTAGTTAAGTTTGGAAACTAAGTGACAGCATAAAGACTTGTTTTGAATTTTCTTACTTTAGTGACTAAAGGATAGCATCTCACTACTAAAGTTACAACTAACTCACAATTTTATGCACCAAAGTGACACCCTCTAACAGAATTGAAATTACTCAACTACAAAATCTTTCCTTCCCCCTCACAGTTTGACAAACTACTCCTTTCACCCAACCCTACAGCAACAACTAACAAAACTAAAACCATAAAATAGGTGTTAACAAAACAACAAAAAAGATAGCACTAACTTACAAGCATTCCCGCAGCAGTTTCCCTGGCGTTGTCATCGATCCGGAGCATGGTGCTGCCATCGGAATAAAACTGGTGCACGAACTCCGGTTGGCTCTGAAGCACCTGGTAGTACTGTCCCACGAAGTAGGTCCCAACCTGAACAAAACAAAACACAAAGCAAAAACACGTGATTCGATTTGACATGAATCAGAAGCAGAAGAAGAAGGAAGAAGAAGAAGAAAAGGAAAAAGAAGAAGAACCTGGGCCGCGGTGACGGGAATGGGAAAGGGCGTAGCCATTGAAGTAAAAGGAAAAAAATCCCTTTAAAACCCTAACGGCAAAATTTGGATCCGAAATCTCCCTCTCTTCCCTTTCTTCCCAGATCCACACTCAGGCAGGTAGTGACAAAAGGGAGGGGTAATGTTATTTCTTTTAACATTTAATAATAATTAATATTATTTTTTATTTTGGTTCTTCACGGGTTTCTTTCTTTTACTACATGCTGCTATCCTATGTGCTAATTTTCAAATACACAAACACGTGCAAAGTACCAGTATATCTATATTTTTTTATAATAGTAAATAAATTAAAAAACGATATTATTATTACAATAAAAATAATTATTAAAAAAAATAAAAAAATAGTTTTAAAAATAGTTTACTTTTATTGACAGTTATAATTACATAACATAATAGAATACGTTCAATATCTTTTCATATCGTTATAATTGTACATTATAAATTATAAACAAAATAAAGATGAAAAAGGTAGAAAAAGTATAAAAATTAATATAAATAAACAGTTGAAAAATAATTTTTCATTATTTTGTTACAGATCAAATATGTGTTTGAATAAATTTTTTATGAATAATTTTAGAAAAAATCTTATTAATTTATAAAAAAAATTATAAATTTATATAAAAATTAAAAGTAAAAGTTCAAACAATAACATAAAAAATTATAAATTAATCTAGATATATAAACTAATTTTAATTTATACAAAACTGTCTTTGCTATTAGTACATGGAAATAAATTTGTCCTAACATGTCCAAAACCATTAAATCTACCATGTGTAAAGAGTTACAAGACTGGTAAAAATATAATATGTAAGATAAGTTTAATTAACGAATAACAAAAGCTTATTATGGGAGTTTAATAGATATGTACTATAAATTTTCTTGTATTATTAATTAATAAAAACTTAATTGTTAGCATAATTTTGGGTATGAAATCTGTCTTGTTTTTATTACAAACTCAGTCCAGTAAATAAATTAAAATTATCATGTCTCACTATGTTTACGTGCATGCAATAGTTATTTTTTTATATTGCAGTGTATATAATAAAATTATATTTTAATTAACTAATAAAATGTATATTTTATAAATTGATTAAAATTAAGATAATTATTGTAAAAATAATTGTAATTGGTTACTAAAAGTAGTGAATAAAAAAATAAAAGTACATAAATTAATGTGAAATTAGTAATCATAATTTATTTTTCTTTAAGAAAAATATTTATTATAAACAAAAATAGGTTATATATCATTAAGAGAGAAAAAATAGTGTTTAAAAATAGTTAAAATATGTTAATAGACTTTTATAAATTTTTCTTAAAATCAATTCATTCAAAATATCTTAGCCAAAAAAACTAAAACAAGAAACATGTGAAAATTGAAATATAAGAGATGACGACGAGAAAAGAGATCTAAAGTCTAGACTATTCTTCCTTAAAACCATTCTTTCCTCTCACTTTCTAATTTGAAGTGTTCTAAAAAATTCTTGAACAGTTATATGTAGGCAAACTAATGCAAGTCAACCATCACTAACCCTGTAAAGTTCATACAATATAATATTCCATGGAATTATTATAGGTTTGGTGACAATTAAAAGGTCTCACTAGATTGCATGCATTACACAAGCATCTTATATTAGGAAAGTTTAGTTTTTTGTGACAAATCCACCACTTGGATTGAAAGCTAGCTATAGTTGATAGTCAGAATACAACACTTAAAACTTTAACAGTTTTAACTCTGCAAATTATAACTAAGTTCATCTAGTCTCATTCATAAAACAATTAATATCACATGGAACAATATCTCTCTTGATAATTGTTTCGTTGGGAATTGAATTCGTGACATTAACTTTCATACCAAATGTTAGATCAATCACTTGTTGGATTGAGCACTTACATCTAGACCAAAAGTTATAATTGATAGTTAGAGCAAAAGTTATAATTGATAGTTAGAGCACAACTTTTCTACTTAAAAGCAGTAGCAGTCAAATTGTTATAATTCAATTATATAACTTGATCCACCTGGCTCCATCATGATACCATTGATGTCATATGCATCAATTTTCTCCTTAACAATCCTAATGAGAATCAAATTTGTGACATTAACTTTGATACTAATTATTGAATTGAGCAATTGTCTTTTAAGATAAAAGTTATAATTGATAATCAAAGTAGAATTTTTTCTATTCAAGAGTGTAGTAATCCAAAAGTCACTTCTATAAGTTATTGCAAATGATATCAATTGTCTTGTGAGGGAAACCAAACTGAGTTATAATTAAATCATGATACTTGAACTGACATGCTCTTAAATAAAAAAAAATGTGCATTAACTATAACTATTAATTATAACTTTTAATCTAATGATAAACATTTAATCTAACATCTCCAGTTTCAATCTTTAAGTCCTAATGACTCCTTGCAATAAAATCCCACATATAACTACACCCCTTCAATGTATTCAAAGAAAAATATTGAATAAGGTGCTACATTAAACTTAATTTGAAACCATTTGAGTAGTCACCTTACTCTCTCTATCAAGAACTCACTTATACCACTAAGAACTTGAACTTATCTCTTTGCAACAATGGCTGAGGAAACCATCTGATGAGAAAAAAAAGAATGAAGTTAAAATCAAAGAAGAAATTGAAAAAAAATATTTCAAGAAAAAAATAAAAAATATAATAAATATAGAATAAAGTATCCTACGTGAAAAAAAAAACATTAAAAAGAGATATAAGTTAAATAGCATTATTTGGCAATTTCCTTCATAAAAAAACTATGATTGTGTTCTAGAATATAACTATTCTATAACAATGACGAAACTAAAATAAACAAATTTTACAAAGACCACGTTAAAAAATAATTTCAAAAGGATTAAAATAAAAAATGGTATATTATATTTAAACCATTGAAAAATCAAGTTGTAGCAGTTTCATGTTGCATTTGTGAAAAAGATTGGAAGAAAAAGACAACATGCAATTCCAAAACGGGATTGCTCTTAGTATACAGTATGTTTCTCTAATCCACACAACTATCTGATCATGTTCTTTTGTTTTTTTCTTGTGAGAGATGTTAAGATGGTGTTGTGTTACTGTTTCTTCACAATATCTCATCACTTTCATTAGAGTTACATTTTCTGCTACTATGAGGTTTAGACTTTCCCTCTATCGTGTATTGCTGCACAACAAGCAGTGAGGAGTTTGAGCCGAAACTGGTTGAAGCTAAAATGTCCCCGATGACCCCAAGCTCAGGGCTGTCACACCATTCCAACAACCTTTGGAAAACTGTGTAGTTCTTGCCACTCCCTTGTCCCAAAATGTACAAGTCACACCCAGTTTTGTCTATCTCATTGAGGATCAAAGGAATCTCCTCACCATTTTCTATCACCACTTCCCTCTCGGAGTATGTGATGGTGTCATTATTGTGCAACCCTTTGTGCCTGAAGTGAAATATGTACTCATCATCTAGCTCTTTCTGCATCACACTGTCCATCTTTGTAGATAACACTCCATTGGAATCACTCTGGAATGCCTTTTCTTCTGCAACCTCGGTACCTGACACGAGAAGCCTAATCACGTGCAACTTTGTGGCTGAATGTGCTGCCATTCTCCATGCGATCGATAAGGCTTCCCTGTCATCAGGCCCTCCGATGAAGATCACAATGATGCTCATTGTTGCTTGAGATAATGACTTCAGTCCACGGTTAACAAGGATCCCCACAGAACAAGGTGGTGCCTGCAACACATTCTGGTTTATGTCACTGAATATAGTGTTGGTTGTTTCCATGTCTCCTGAGCTTAGTTGTTTGTGGAATGGAAGGAGAATTAGATTTGCACGTTTCTCTTCTGTCACATTGCATATATCGTGATGGATTGTTTCATAGGTTGCAACAATACCTGATGTGTCTAATCTCACTGCTTGGTATTCCTCCACAAACTCATTAAATGCATTGCATATGGTCTCAAACTCTTCTTGTGATCCATACTGGCTCTCTGACGATCCCCCTTGAACATTTGAATTGTCCATTTGGGCCACAAGAAGCCCAGTGCCGTGTCTTGTGAGTTCCACAAGGTGAAGGACTGAGACATGTAAAGGGGAAGCTCTGGTGGGATTTGTGGCCTCAAGAATATGGACCATGCCAAAGGCTTGGTGAGCGTTGTGGACACAGGCTGCAACTCGAAGTTCTGCTTCAGACCATAGTTTCTGCACAGTCCTTTGTTGGGTCTGCTTGAACTGAAGTTTTGGCTTGAATATGACATTAATAAAGGGAGATGCCGCCGCAGTCATGAATAGTATCGCGAGGATCATAATTGTGAAAGCATAAGGGTCCAAAAACTGAAAACAAAAGAAACAGAACAGAAAATCGCATCAGAGTTGATTAACTGTAATCGCTAGAGATAATGGATAAAATTGCAGCTTGCAAGCTGTTTGGTTTGTGAAAACATTTTCTGCTTTTAGAAGTCACTCTAGTTGTTGTACTTTATTTCCCGTTTACAAGTATATGAAAACAGGAAACAAAGTGAAAACAACGTGACACGTTGATGAACAATTGGAACCAGAAATGTTTTCTCAATCTAAACAAACTTTTAGTAACTAAAGCAAGAATTTGAAAGAGGAGCATGATATGATATGAGTTTGGTTAGAAAATAGTACACTTTTGTCCCAAGCAATGCTTATAAGAATCACTGCCATGATGCCCTTGGTGTTGAGGAGCAATCCAAGGCCCACTCCATCTCTTAGAGACATACCATAGTAGAAAGTAACCAACACAGAGCTTAAAATTTTTGGGATGGCTAACAAGCACACCATCAAGAGCGGAAGTAACACTGAACGTGGTTGAGACCAAAGTGACTCCAGGTTTAATCTAAAGCCAAAACTGGCAAAGTAGACAGGAACAACAACTGCAGCAACAAAATCATGCAACATTTCCAACATCAAATCAGCAAACCTTCCACTAGGCAAAATTAGTCCATACACAAAGGCCCCAACAACATGGTGTGCACCAAGCAAGTCTGTGATGTATGAACAAACAAAAAGTCCAATCAACACATCCAGCAACTTTGAGGAGTTCCATGACTCTGACCTCATTCTGTGTTGAATCACACGCGCCAGGATTGGACGCACAATGCAGAAGCAGAACACAATGAACATCAATGTGCACACTGCTGAGAGGAGTGGTTTTCCACCATCATGGGAAAACGGAATCAAGAGTGCGAAGAAAATCCAGCCAAATGTATCAATTAACTTGGCTGCTGTTAAGGCATCTTTTCCAAGCCTTGTGTAGAGGATCTTGAGATCTGATAGGAGCCTTGCAAGGACTGGAAAACTAGTAACAGAAAGAATTGCACACCAAAACACATAGCCTTTAAAAGCAATGCTTGATCCACCTGCTAAGTTATTCTCTAAAGCAAGCAAACCAGCTCCAACCAATGCTGGAATGAGAATGCTTGCAGCAGCAATGATTATAGCCTGCTTGCTTGATTTCAGGAGGGTGTCACAGTTCATTTCCAACCCACTAAGGAACACATAGCACATGATTCCCACATTGGCAAAGGTTTCAACAGTCAGGATTCCTTCTGCACGGTAAACCGACTGAAAAACTCCAGGGAGTCTTCCCAAAAATGATCCACTCAAAAGTACACCACCCTGCATATACAACATCAAGTTTGTGTAACTATAAGTGATTCATATTTGATACCAAAGTTTAATTTCCCTCAAGTATGTCATCTAAGAGATTGTTACACTATCTCTTCTCATCTTCCCATTTCAGGGAGAAACTCTTACATAAATTAACTTCTCATTTTTAGCTTTTTTTTATCAATGTTTCAATGCATAAACAAACAGACATTTATAGTTTTTACCTCATTATGTACTTTTTTGCATATAGTAATTAAAACAAACAAAAATGCTAGATCAGGCATGTCTTATGGTATGTTTAAACCAATCTTTCCATAAAATATTATAGAAAAATACTATAATTTCTTTAAATTTTTATTTTTAATTTGTGTGTATAAGTTAATCTTTATATATAGAAAGAGTTTATTCAAACAAGTCTATATCAATGTATCAAAAAGTCCTATGCTATATTTGGTATACACACATATGAACATGAAGACTTACAAGCATCTGGGCAACCGTAAGAGGCAGGTGGAATGACTTGAGGATGTGGTGCAACAAACTAGAGGCAAGGATATTGTAGGCAATTTGAATAGACAGAAGAGGAACACGGTCTGCAATGACATTATCACTCCTCCAGATTCTGTTGCTAGGATCAATTGTTGTATTGTAACATGCAAATTCTGGGATTGAGTTGGGAGCAGCATTCGCTCCACTTGTCATATCAATCTCCTTCTATGAGCCCTTGATTAATTTTCTTATGTTTTGAATTTTGTTTTTGCATCCTTACTTAAACAAAACCATGTAGCAGAAGAACATCCAAGTTATTTTGCCAAGGCATTTTAAGCTGGTACAGTTCAAATTGCCTTTTTGTTGTCTGCGTGCTAGGATAGATTACAGACATTGTTGTTCTTTTTTTTGTCTATGGAAATGTCTGTTGCTTTATGACTCCACGCTGAATGCACACTATAAATAAACATTTGTTGCAATCATTTACTCAAATGTTTAAAATAAGTTCAACCGAAAATAACTAATTAAAGTATTTGTGCATCCAACAAAAGGACAACAAAACATACGAATTAGCAGAATATATTAATATAAACCGTTCCAATTTCATTGAACGAAATTAAAAGATAACAATATTTGAAAAAAGAATGACACAATTGTTTTTGTCATTTCTACCGGATGCAGAAATGGTTAGTTAAACACGTTAACATCGGGAAATAAAATCACCTATTCCTTGAGAATTTATTTTTCTTTTCACTGAAATTAAAATAGCTTATTACTAAAAATAATTAGCAATTGAGAAAAAGAATATTACTATTTAAGAGATCATTTTTAAAATAATTCATCTTTTTTCAATTGAAGAAATACAACCGAAAATTACAATTTCAATGTTATTATTATTATTATTATTTTCATTTTTTTTCTTTCCTTTTCCTTTTCATGACTATATTAGCAATTTGATCTCTCAAGTATACACATCTGTTGATAGTGTGATGACATGATGACCCACTTGCAATGCAGGAAGAGTGGAAAGAGAAAGTAAGTCTCTTTCCCTTGAAATAGAAGCAAAATGTTTTATGGTTGCATCATGTCCAAATCCAGTGACGAATAATCCATTGGCTGCATCGTAATCCAATATTTTCATCCAAAGAAGAGACGACATCATCAAATTTTGAATTAGTAAGTTAGAAATTGTTTCTTGGCTGTTTAAAAGTATATTGTATTTACAAGAAGGCATAGTAGTAGAAGTGATGTTTTTTTTTTCGTTTGACATTGTGGTGTGTTGTGTTATGACTCCTTGACGAATATTGAACAGTGAAACACAACAATTAGTCTCCTTCTAATTCTCAATCAGTAGGTTTGATAATTGAGAGCAAAAATGTAAAAAAAGTTTAAAAAGAGGGTTTCCAACTAATAGCGGATTTTTAGAAAATATTTTAAAGATACTAAAATATACAAAAATAGTTGAAAGTGTCAAATATATAAAATATACTAAAATTAAAAAAGTTATTTTTATTTATATATTAATTTTTATATATGTAAAAAAAAAATTGTACAACATGACTCCCTAACACTCAACAAAGCTGGGTCACTGTTTTCGACATTATTACCGCATAATCTGGTGTGGAGAAAGAAGAATTTGCCCTTCTGAATGAGGGTGTTTATTGTAATATTGAAAATGTCAACGAGAAACTCTTTCTATCACATTATTATTTATTAAAATCTTGAATGAAACTGATTCTGTAGTTAATGGGAGTCCTATTATTGGGTCCAAAAATGTAAGGAAATGTTAATGTGCGTCTTAATCATGGCAATTGTTTCGTGGGGATTTCTATTTTAGACGGGCATGCTTTCCTTTATTAAAATTCCTACTTTTTTCTTGTTACATGAAGGTATGGCCGGAAAGTTTGGGATGACTTTGACAAATACGATTTCTTCTAAAGACCAGAAGATCATGGAAGACACATGAAAGTCCATCTTGGAATGTAAAATCTGTAAGTTATTTTAAAATAATAATAATTTTTGAATTATATAATTCAAAATAGATTTTTAAAAATAAATTATGTTTGGCGAAATAACTTTCAGATCATATAATTTAAAATATATTTCTAAAATAACTTTTTGAATTTTGTAATCATAAGTGAACTTCCAATTTTATAAATCTTCTTTGGATTACACAATTTAAAAGTCTTTTTAGAAATATAATTTCTTTTTTTTAGAAAAAGACTTACAAAGATTATGTAATTTGGAATCCAGAAATCCAATATGGATTGTCAAATCTAAAAGTTAAAGTATTTTGGAAGTTATTTCTCAAATTGCATAAAACAGAAACTATTCTTCCCAAAACATTTATTCCAAATTATACAATTAGAAAGTTATTTCCAAATTCTACAATCCAAGAAAGTCTCCAGTAATATAGAGTGTGCCTAGAACTTAGAAAAATGAAAGAATAAATGTAAATCTCACACCTTTCACATCAACAACAGTGACACAGTGGACACAATTGGTGGAGGTGGCAACGGGGTGGCGGCAAGGATGGCAGGGCCGGGGCGGCGACTGTACAGAACAAGATTGGATATAAGAAATGCAATTATCTGCAGGACTAATTTTGTCTTTTACATACCCATGGGGTGCAGTAGGAAATCATGGGGTGAAAAAAGAAATCTCCTTGTTTCTTGCATATCCTTTCATATTTTCTTCCTACATCTCCATACGCTGTAACAAAAATGCAAAAATATTTCTTCATGCAGTTTCACCACCAGATTGAATGATCCAAAAAAAATTTCAGATTATCTAATTCAGAAATTGAATGCCCAAAAATAAACAAATTAATTTCAGATTACATGCAGTCTAAAATATATTATGGATTGTCCAAATCAAAATTAATGTTTTCACTTCCAAATTATGCAATCTAATTCATGATTGATTAATCTTGAATTAACTTTTTTCTTTCATTTTCTGTTGAATCCAAAAGTTTATCTGTTGTATTAACTGTTTTCTGTTTTCTGTTGAATTAATCTGTATTAAAGCACAAATAGTTCAATACAAATACATGTTCAATCTTTGATTAATCTGAAAGGTTGAAACCATTTGCTAACATTTGCTGCATCTACCATGACTACATCTACAAGCACTTGACAGGATTACCCGCTAAAAAAAGCATAAAAATGACAAAAGACATAAACTACAAAGGGTAAAATGGATATTTCCAAAAAAAATTGGGAGTGTAGGAAGAAAATATGGAAATACAGAAAGTTTTTCCCACAATCATTTCTCTTGAAAATTAGGAAAGAAATCCATATAACATAGTCATTCTCCAGGGAGATTGCTGTATTTACCACAAAAAATTTATATCATGAAAAAGAACTAGTATTGCATCTTTAGATAAACCTATTTGGAAAATAATTTGCTTTTTATTTGTGGTTTTTTCTAGAATATTTAACCTCGGTGTGTAGATGAGTGAAGATGGATGAAGATGAAAATAAAATAGGATGTTTAGTGGATGTAAAAGAGGAAAGAAACAATTTTATGAAATGGTGAAATTCTTTATTATTTCTATTAATCTCTCTTTTGATATTTACTTTATTTCTCATTTTTTTTCTATTTTACCCACTTAATTTCATTTACTTATTTCTCCTCTCTACCAAATTATTATTTATTCTAATCTAAAAGTAGCAGAACCAAACATGAGACAAGTCTAGAGAGAGGCCAGGACCTCACCTTAATGTATATAGCAATGGCAGTTTTCAATTGAAATGGAACACCTAACCTCAAAGATCCTTCTTGTTATGATACCCTAGCAAAGATCAGGGGCACATTCCTGGATGAAGCCACGTATAGCATGTGCTCTGTCAACCATCCAGGGTTAAAATCAGAAGCTGCAGGTACTGTCCGCATAACACAAAATGTAAATAAAATCTCCTTAGGACTGTATATAAAACAAAGCCATAAGCACAGACAAGCAATGGGCGTTTAAATACAGATAAATAGATTTGCCTCATCTCTTACAAAGGAAAAACTAATTGAACTTTTAGCAGTGTGGGAGAAAATCATAACGCTCCCACAGCATAATCAACTATTAGCATTCACATGGATCAGCGAAACACAAAGCGTAACTAGTAGTATTTTGCAGTATCATGAAATGTTAAATCATCAGAACATTATATGCGTAGACTACGCACAACATAATTTTTTTTTTGATAAATTGTATACAACTTAAAAATTTACAACTCACGATAGGGGGGTTCCCTGCAAGGTTATGTATTTGTATTTAATTTAAATGGTACAGTTAAATTTAAACCACTAATTGCTAAGGGTACCACAGAGAACTGTCACGGTCAATATTCATACTGTTAGTTATCTACCTGTTATGCCTACAATTTAGGCCTGTCTTTTATCAGGGATTTGATTCTCTCAGTCATTTCCTTGTATTTAGAAAAGTTCATGTTGGTATCCGGACTCTCTCTGGTCACGAACCTCTCTGATTACTTCGTTGAACAAATCTGACCAACTCCCACTTCTGTGAAATACTCCAGCAGTGTCTCTAATCACCAACATAGGGTATGTATAATTCATCAACAGATAAAGAGAGGACGTTCGTATGTATTACCCAACACTAGAATATTGGTACATTGTACTAGTTTCCAAGCTCTAATTTGGTATTGTGGAAGATGGATTTTTTCCATACAGGGTTTGGCTTGGGCTTCAAGAACAAAATTATCATGTGTGAGCCACCTTCCCGAGTGAAAAATCAGAGTTTGGCCAGCTCGAGGCATCAGGAGAGTCTATTTTCCCTTCACCATACTCATTTTGTTTCACTGCAACATGAGAACTGGGTTTATGAAGACTACCAACAAGTGCAGCATAAACTCTATCATCAGGTCTTAGACCTATTCTCATCATCTCGTCATAAAACTTAAAAGCTTCATCTGCTCTCCCTTCCTTGGATAAACCATAAATAATTGCTGTATATGTCTTCACGCTTCCTCTTATGCCCTTTACCAACATTTCACTGAAAAGCTTCAGAGCCTCGTCTACCCTGTCAACTATACACTCCCCATGTATCAGAGATGTGTATGTAAATACATCTGGCACTATCCCCTTCCCTATCATTTCAGATTTTAACACATGAGCTTGCTTTAATTTTTCTTTCTTGCTATATGCATCTATTAGAGTATTATATGTAACAATATTAGGCACCATTCCCTCTTTATCCATATTCCGTAAGATCCTCTCAGCTTCTGCAAGGTTTCCTTCCTTACAATATATCTCAATAAAAGTAGAGTAACTCACAACGTTCGGAGCCACTCCTTTCTCCACCATCAAATTTAGCGTCCTCTTAGCTTCTTCATACCTATGCAATTTACATAGCCCACTAGCAAGAGTGCTGTATGTAAACACATCCGCTTCAAATCCTTTCCTTTCCATGATAACTTGCAGCCTGAAAGCTTCATCCATCATCCCTCTTTTACAATAACCATCCATCATCGTGTTAAATATCACCACATTCAGATCAACCCCCTTACTCTGCATCTCTTCCAACAACATCTCTGCAGCCTCCATTTGCCCCGCCTTGCACATTCCTTTAATCATCGCCCCGAAAGTATGAGCATTCGGACCAATGCCTTTCGAAACCATCTCATCAAACAAAGCCAACGCCCTTCTAACATTCCCCACCCTACAATTCCAACTTATCATCGACGTGTAGACATAAACATCCATCTGCATGCTCCTCTCACGCATTTCCTCAAACACCTTCTCAGCCTCCCCAATTCTTCCAGAACTCGCATACCACTCTATCAAAATAGTATACGTCGTCAAACAAGGCAGCACTCCCTCGCTCTCCATCAACCCCAGTATCTCTTCCACCCCCCTCCGATCCCTCCTCACAACACAAGCATTCAACAATGTATTATAAGTAAAAACCGTTGGCCTGACAATGCCTCTCTCAGCCATCTCCTTCATCAACTTCTTACCCCTCTCGATCTCTCCTCTCCTACACAACACATCAACCACAACAGTCAACGACTGAACCCCGATATCAACGCGGCCACACTCCACCATCCGATGAAAAAACCGCAAACAGAACTCCACCTCATTACATCTCTTCAAAGCAAGCAAAAGCACAATGCAAGACCTACCCTCTATCACCAACCCCTTTGCCATCACATAATCAAACACCCCAATAGCCTCTCTGAACATCCTGTTATCAGCACACACCCTGAACAACATGTCACATAGTTTCTCCACAAAATGGGACTCACTCCCACATTCATCAACTAAAGAAAGGAGGCGAGGAACAGGGTGTTCGGCGACAAGGGAATTCAAATGGGTTCTCGTTAATGCAAATTTTTTGGCTGAAAATAGTCTGCAGAGGAGGATGAGGTGGGCTTTGAGGTCTGGTTTTTGGGGGTTTTGGGTAGTGAGGAAGTGGAAGAAGGATAAGCAGGAGTGAGGAGGGAGAGAGGGGTGGGAGAGGACATAGTGAGTGAGGTGAGGGTCGATGCATGGGGTAGCGGAGTGGGGTTTGAAATGGGTGGAGTTCAGAAGGTTTTGGATTATGTTCTGAGCGAGTTCGAGATGTTGGGTGTTCAAAGGGGTGATGAATCTCGAAAGGGTCTTGTGGGAAAGAGAACACATTGAAAGAATGGTGAAAAGTAAGAAGAATTTGAGATGTTACAGAGAAGAAAAATGCTTCCTGCACAGAACGAGAAGAGGTTGATGGAGCTTCTCTATAATTTTTCACTGAAATAAACCAGAATAGCTTCTTTTTTTTTTCAATTCCAGAAGGCTGGATGTACAAAAGAAATTATTTTGTTTTAACGGTAGAAATTTTGGTTTGCGAATCCATTTCTTAACTATCAAAATTTTCTTTTGTTACATTCATCGTTATAGAAATATGCTCGTTACAACTATATTTGGGTTTCCTTTTACAAAAATAACAATTTTATATAGTTTTTATGCAAAGAATTTATTTTTTTTAGATTTTTACTAAAGTTATATTAGTAAACATGTTTTAATTTTTTTTCATAAAATCGTGATTAGAAACATATTTTTAATTTTTTTATAAAGTCGTGTTTAAAAATATATTTTTTTAAAATTCTTTATTCTAAGTAAGTCTTGATAAAAGAATTCATCAAATAGAAAATAAAATAAGAAATGATTAGAATTGAGTGAAAGAAGTAAATAAAAAATTTTAAATTAGATTTGAAATTTAATGATAAAAAACTATTGTAGCACAGATTAAATAAAGAACAAAACATCTATTGGACGGTTGAAATATAAGAATAGGTGCATCCATCAAACATTTTATTAAAAGAAATTTATTTAGACCATAAAAAATATTTTTTAAAGTTTAGTGTAGATAAATAGATTAGATAATATGTAAATTAAGTAGATCAATATGTAAAAATAGATAGTCTAATATACACAAACAAATTAAAAAATATAAAAATGGTTTATTGTAAAATAAATAAATAAAACAAAGTAAACACTTATTGTAAAATAAGAAAATCATGTGAAATCTAAAATTAACTCAATCAAGTATTAGAGAACGAAATCAAAAATATATATGAAAAAATAATTAGAATTAGTCAAATATCATTGTATTTTTTTTTTGTGAAACATTCGTTCTTATATCACAATGTTAATTGAAGTTTTTGTTCCACAGATTGATGCATTACACATGTTTTGTGATACAATTTTCATCAAATTACTTTTCATATCAATCTAATTTTATATAGTTTATTCAAATTGTTAGATAGTGAAAGGACTTCTTATATTATTCTTAACAAACTTGTATTTTAATTTGTCATATTATTATCATCCAACAATTAGAAACAATAATTATCACAATCTACAACATTAACATTCACAAATGTGCATCCTTCCTTACATGTTGATATTTTTAAGTCTCCATAAAGAGCCCATAAAAACTATAATAAGATAATATTTATTATGAAAATTATAACCAAAAATTATATTAAAGATCAAATTAAAAATGTGAGATACTATTTTGTTAAATTTTTTATACTTTATCTCTTGAGTGTGATCAATCTTTTAACCACTTTAGTTTGATCTTAAATAGACTCTTTTAATTACATCTGTTACATTTTCTTTTTCTTTTTAGTTAAACATGATCAATAATAACAGATTCATTAACGAATGTGAAGAGATTTGAAAGATAAGAGAGATTTGAACATGTGAAATTAGAAATTATGAAACAGTCATAGTAAGTGAGTTGAAAATTACAAAATACTCTTTTCTACAAAGGTCAATTAGTAATTTTACAAATATATCAACTAAAAAAATAAAAGAACCTATAACATTTATCAAATCATTTTCAATCTTTCACAAACATTCCTTTCAAATCTCTTAAAATCTTATCATTTATCCATTAATCCAAACAACCTTATAATCCACGTACACGATCCATTCAAATTTATTCTCTAGAATCCATTCCTCCAACTAAACAAAACATTTGCCCAAATTAAAAGAAAACATCTTAAATTATTATAATAAATGAATACATGAAAATATATGAATCTTAGAATAATATATAAACAATACTTTGGTTAGTATAAGTTAAATCTAGAACATTATATCTATCATATATTATGAACTATTCTTTTATACAAACCTATATATTAAAGTATCTTTGTTCATATCTCACATCTTAAAAAAATAATAATAATTAATAACTCACAAAACACATCTTTTTATCAAAATAATGAAATAACTTTCATTACTATTCTTTTATATTAATCTATATTATCATATATCTCTTTCTCAAAAAATGAAACAACTCTCATTATTATTCTTTTATATTAATTCATACCATCATTCTTAATTACTCTTTTCTTTCCTTATTTACTTATAACTTATTTGAAGAATTAAATAAAATTCATACTAAACTTTAAAAAACTGTAAATTATACCTCATTTAATACTTAACAAAAAAAAATAATCAAATTTTAATAAGAATATTAATTTTAATGTTAGAAAATTAAAAAGTTCCAACTCATTTAGTACTTTAATTTTTTTTTAATAATAACATTAATGTTAGAGTTTTCACATGTTATATTTTTACTAAGATCACAACTATAATTATGATATTTTATTTTATTATTTAAAATATTCATTCAATACCTATAATAATTATTTATCATTAATATAAAATTTTCATTAGATTAAGCCTTTTATAGTTTTATCTAACGTCTGATTTTTTCTATATTGTAGATATATAACTAAAATTCATCAGTATTTGAACATTTAATTTCTTTATAAGACAAGAGTGAATAGATTCAAATCGAATTTAAACGTCGTTCCAAAGTTAAGAAATTTGAATTTAAAAATAGATTCGACTTAATTTTTAAAACAAATTCAAACCGCCTTTTAAACTAGTCCAATTTAGTCCAAAATATAATTTTTGAATATTTTATATTACAGTAACTTTTATTCAATAAGTTATATTTTCTACAAAATGATATTATATTTATAATAAATTTATTACTTTTAAACTATTTATTTATAAAATACAACTTTTTAAGTTTTATATTTCTTTTATTTTCTCATTTAACTATACATTGTAATAAATCTAATATATTAATTAGAGTCAGGTTAAATTTTAAATCTTTATCTATTCTAATTTATATTCAAATTAAATTGTTTGATAAAATTTAAGTATTATATATATATATATAAGCCCTAGTTTGAGCGTCTAATTGTTGAGAGTGTATGTGAGAGAAGATGATGAGAGCAATGGAACTGTTCGGAGAGATGGACGAGCAGGTTTCGTCGATGGCCATGGACGTCGATGACGTCGACCCTCTCGATTCCTTCGCCGAGGGTGTCATAACCACCGACCTCAAACTCGCCGATGTCAATTTCTTCAACAACTTCGAAGATGATTTCGATGATGCCGATATCAACTAATCATTACATTGGGGTTAAATAATTTCTGGGTTAGGGTTTCTTTATCTTGTACTTTCCTCTCTGTGATGGTGAAGGGAATGAAAAAGAAAAAGAAAATAAAGGATGTTGTACTTTATTTCTCGGATTTTCGTGTTAATATGATAATTGTGTTTGATTATTAACTGTACTTCGGTTTTATTTGGTTATTGTGTGGTTCTTGTATCAGTTTTGTTTAATTATTGTTTGTTTTAAAGGTTCTATGGACAAAACTTACTCTATCTTTGAAAGAGAATTTATTATATGTTTGCACATAACAGAGAAAAAGAAATATACAATTATTTTCACTATTGATGCATCTTTTTTACAATTATTCATCAATAAATCATATAGCTTCCGAAAGAACCACCCTGAAGTTCCTCCTGCATTTTTTGAACGTCTGACATGGTTGCGCTCATTCAACCATTAGCATTTAGAAGTTAGAAAAGAAAATTAAAATTTGAATTTTTGTGTCTTTGATAAATTTGAATGGGAGATAAATCTTGTGTGGTGTTTCTTGGATCTCCTGAATGTTTCAGCTGAGGCACTGTCATAGATGTGGGGGATGGAAAGGATGCTTCTAGCCATTTGTTTCAAGGCTTCCTTTTAGTAAGGCAAAGTTGACTTGGAGTGTACTCTTGTAAATTAAAGTAAAAACAATATCAGTTATTCATGAGAAAATTTGGTAATGTTGTAACGGATTCATGAGTTAAATTTATAAGTTGGTTTTCTCCCCCTTGAATAGCTTGCTCCCTCTTGTAAAATTGCAACTAGAGCAATTATTATTGCAAATTATACTGTTGATCAACTTTTAGCAATGTTACAATGCTTGATTTGGAAGATCTGACGAGAATAAGCACATTTTTTGTGTGCCAAGAAAGCATTATAGCTAGCAGATGGAAGGTCGCAGTTACTTACAGAATTGGTTTGTGTGGTTTCTAATGGAACCTTCAGTTACTTGTGAAGGTGACCATTTTCTTTGATTTAAATCACATAATGACGGCGTCATGACATTCTGATTCTGCTTCATTGGGGGTATCTACAGTTTTTGATATGATAAAACGGTAGGGAAGTGGTAGTGAGATGAAGTTTTACAACATGAATCGTATTCGTGAACTTGAATTTCTGTTGTTTTCTTTGTTCTGTGTTTAATTCAAAATTGTGCTGATCCAAACTGCTTTAGGTTACATTAAAAATTTATTTTGGTAAATTGTTGAAATTGGTTTCTCACTGGTTTTGGAAAAGTTAGGTTGAATATTATCTAATGTAGTCGATAGAAGTTATGTTTGAACCTGGAGTTATTTTAAATGTTCCCCTAAGTACTTGTTGTTAGCTTTGTCTACGTGAGTCTTATTATTAGCTTAATCACTTATTGTCAGCTTTGTCTTAGGGGGTCTTATGGTTAGCTGAATCACTTGTTGTTAGCTTTGTCTTTGTGGGTGTTATTGTTAGCTTAATCACTTATTGGCAACTTTGTCTGGCTTGGACTCGTTAGCTTAATCACTAATTGGCAGCTTCTGTTGTCTGTGCCGGTCTTATTGTTAGCTTATTCACTTAATGTCAGCTTTGTCGTTGTGGGTTCAGCTTTGTCTATGTTGGTCTTATTGTTAGCTTAATCACTTATTGTCAGCGTTGTCTATGTTGGTCTTATTGCTAGCTTAATCACTTAGTCAGCTGTCTTATTGTTTTTCATTAGTATTTTCCTTGCAGTACATTTTAAATATATAATTTTGAAAATGTTTAAATATGTTTTTAGTTATTGTAGAACGAGTGTTTTGATTTAAGTCCCTGGAATTTTTTTTTTTTTTGGTTTCAGTTCCTCTAAAATTTGAAGTTGTTATTGATTATAGTATTATGGGATACTTGTCAACTCTTCATGTTTTGAACAAAAGATCAAATTATCATTTCAAATAGTTTTTAATAGTGTCAGGATTAGAGGCCAAATCAGTGATTTCAAATTTTGGAATAATGAAAATAAAAGAAAAATATTTTTGGAGGATTAAAATGAATATTTATTCATTTTATAACGAGTAACATTATTATTTTTATTTATTTTATAAGAACTAAAAAGTGAATAATAAATTTTATAAACATCAAAATCAATTCACCAAAAATATACTAAACTCTTTTAAAAGATCACTAGAATTTATTTAAATGTTAATATAATATTCAGTATTATTTTATAATATTTAAATATTTATATACTACAGAATATTTAAGATTTGAAGAAGCATTAAATGTATTTTTCATTTTAAAAAATGACTAGCTATAAGAAAAAAAAACTAATATATCATTATTATTTAAGATTTATTATAACTATTTAAGCACATATATATAAGTACACGTAATAATTTAATGTTTAATATGTTTGTAGTTATTTATTAAAATAAAAACATATAATAACCACAATTATTATTGCATATTAAAATTGTAAAAATGAACATTTATTATAAAAAAATGTATATACATAACATATTTCAATAGTTTGATTCGTTGACCCTGTTTGCCAGAATGAGGATTTCGTTTCTTTTCAATTTTTATGATAAATAATGTCGTAAATGTTATATTAGTCTCTAGCAACTCACCATTCCTTATCGGCTCCATTTGGAAAATATACACGACATACCGCATTGCTACCGTTTTCTTGGCTGCCAATTCAAGTAGGTTTTATTAATAAAACAGAAAATCTTCTTCCCGAGAATATTAATTATGCCAAATATGGCCACAAAAATTAATGTTGAAAAAAATAAATAACAAGTTTTACTCTCTTCTTACAAGTTCTGGAAAATGACTAACATTATAAAACTTTATAACGAAATTAAAAAACTAAATGAAATCCGTTTCCTATAGAACACATTACACAGGGAGTACTGCAGAGGATCCTAACCTTTCATTAAATTCCATTAGCATTAAATAATGTCTGTTATAAAAATAGTTGTAAAAAAAAAAATAGTGAGATTGTAACACTGCCATATAATTCTTTTTAGCAGAATAGGTCCACTCCCGTTACACTAGTTCCAGAAAGGAAATTCAGGATATGCCGAGATGATGCTTATGTTTAATTATGTGAAGCAATTACAGCTGCAGCTTATCATTCAAGTTGAAATATAGCAAAGTTGAGTCAATGAAATACTAATAACTAACAAGGTTCAGTCATCTAACAGTAGCTCCAAGAAACAGCTTTTTGTGTTGCAATCCAACAAAATGATTATCTTAAATTTTTTTTAAAAAGGTAAATAAAATGTATATATAACAGTTAGCTAACAGAGTACAGTCTACTGTACCACAAAAGAATTGGCTGCAAGTCTGCAAGCGATCTCAAATTAAATACATAAGAATGCTGTTCTCAATACCTATATACAACTGTATCAAGTATACTTCTAGTCGGGTACGGGAGACTGAAGCTGGCCAGCCTTCGCAAACCCTTGTCGGATCATTATAAGCTATAGTTTTGATCTTGTTCTGACCTTGGGACTGCTTGGTAATTTGATCTTACATTCTGAATTAAATAATAACGCAGTACAAAACATTAATAACAGATAAAAAAAATGAAAGAATTACTAGTAAGAAAAGGAAACTGCATAATGAAATCATTAGAAAAATGAATCAACACCTATTTTAGTCCCCTTAAGATACAACTGAAGTTAATTTGGTCCTCTAATCAAAGTTGAACATCAATTTGATCTTTAATGGTAGAAAAAGGACGTCAATTTGGTTCTAGTAAGCAAATTGCCTCTATTTAGCCTCTAATCCAAATGTTCCATTAGCGTCATCATGGTAAAAAATAAAAGGACAATTTTCATTCCACTTCCATAATTTGAAAGACCAAATTGAAGCTAATTTCCTGGAGGTCCGAATTGACGAAACTTCTATTTTTGGAGGACTAACATAACTTCCATATCTTTCTATTATGATTATTTATCCTCACGGATGAAGAAGAAAACGGAACTGAGGAGATATACCCAATCTCCTACCTATAATTTAGGTAATACATCTTTAATCTTTATGCATTTTCATATCTCGAGGTACCATATAACCAATCATGAAATAACGTGCTGTACTGTATGAATTAAAACATAATACTTGCAGGATAAGCACATTCATTAGTGATCAAAATATAAGAGTATTGAAAGGTGTTTATTGTACACCTAAACTGAATGACAAATTTGTTAAAAGACCATAACGAATATCAAAATATGCATTTCTTAGTTCTTAAAGAATTTTTTTTTTTCATCAAAAAAATAATGCAGTAAAAGACAAATTTTCAATTTGTATATTTCACTCTTTTAATGTTACAATTGTTATATGTATTTTCATTATAAGAGCCTAGGCCCATCTCTAAGTAATGTATTGTACAGTTTATATATAATATGTTCTTTTGTTGTGCTCGTGACACAAGTATTCATTCATATGAATATCTAGCTTATATTTCTACAACTATTATAATAGACTACTTCCCAAAAACAAAAACATCCGAGCTACTTTATTACCTGTAAAGCTAAACAAGAATGACAATAGCACAATGGAAGAATTAGACAAGTAAGACATTGAATAGTTTTATGAGATTGCACTGTACCTCTAGTAACGTGATGTAATAGAAATCCTCCATATGCTGCATCAGAGCACTTCCATCTCTGATTGAGCGGAATATATTTATTTCAGTTTGCAACAACTTCTCAATAAGCTCCTTCTCACCCTTCAACTGATACATCAAGGTTGGGAATGGTGAACATGTAAGAAAGACCACCTCTAGATTCTTAAAAGGAATATGTCAGTTACTATTAAAAAATAGCCCATTTTGATAGATTGCTGAAGAATACAATACTATGTAAAACAGTGAATACATATGATGTTAGACCCGTAGGATACACGCACAAATGCTATTACAGGAGCTGAGTTAATGTTTATAGTTGCTAGGTGCCAATACTAGACATTTTTAGGCAAAACTAGACATTTATAGTTGCTAGGTTCCAAAACTAGACATTTTTAGGCAAAACTAGACATTTATAGTTGCTAGGTGTGAAATTATGAAACTACAATTAATGCAAATATTGGACACATGACAAAATTGTAAGGGTGTGCTTCAAAGCTTGGAAGCCCCTTCCTTTCATCCCTGGCTGTCAATGAATTAGCCATCATAGAACTGACTCGAAAGGAGGAGTAGGTAATCACATCTGACATGTATTTCTTACTCTTCATAATTAAATTCATGTTATGAAGATTCTTTAGTCTCCAATGAAACACCCAAAAAAGAAAAATCAGAAACATATGTAACATCTTTATCTTCATTGAAAATAACTGAAGACAAACATAGACCAAGGTTACATCCAACCAGAGGCTAGGAAGAAAGTGAGAAAAGAAGGAAACTTTATTAATAATACCTTCTCCATATCTGAGTTTTTATTTCTTTAGGAATAGACATGGTCTTCTTGAGTTTAGGTTTGGCTAAGTGTTGGGTGCTATGTGTTACCTTGTTCTTATGCGTTAGTTCTTGTTGAGGTCGCTTGGTTTTGTTTCAGTTTTTATTTCCATGTGGCATGGATTTTGATGTGATCCCCATGTTTTTCATACTCCTTTTTCTTTGTTTACGTTATGGACTCTCATATAATGGCATATAATTGTCAAATTTTGGATGTCAATCTAGTTGGGATTCTAAAGTTTCATAGTGATGCCCAACATGCGTTTTATAAAAAAAAAATCTAGAAGAATGGAGTATCTTTTGCAATGCTAAGCCTTATAAGGCTAGGAGTATGAAATTGTAGGAACTTGCATCGTCTAGGAATATGATCAAAATACTTTATTAGAGATCCTACATCAACTAGAAATAAGACTAAATTATAGTATATGAATAAATATATATCTCATTTTATAAGCCGCCTGTGTTTTAGAATAAATCCATGTCTTAAGATGGTATTAGAACCTATCCATTCCTATTATTAGGCCACTTGCATATGTCTATATAGAAGAGCCCTTGATAAAGGCCCAACCACAAGGGCAATTGCCAGAAGAATCCAAGAAGAGTAGAACTCAGCTGAATCCGGCATAATAAAGCTCTTATCAACTTGAGCCATTGATTTTTCTGTAAATAGTAGTGTAGTTTAATTTTCCCTTTTGGGCCATGTACTGGGCCTCCTTATTTTTCTTTTGGGCTTTGTATTTTGGACTCACAGTAGAAGCAAAAATAATGCACAGAGTCACCTAGAACTTCAAATTGGACTTTATTTAAGCCCACTTGAAACCCTGGGCAATTTAGGACATCAAGAGCAAGCATGTAACGTCCACCCTCACACTTTGTGTATGTCCTCAATGCTTTAAGTGTGACTTGACACATGACACAAGATCCACCATTGCCATCCCCTTCTTTTGACCACTTGACAAGTGTCACATGGCCACTGGTTGTTTTACATCTAGGAATTTTAAATTTGAATTTTCCACTCACTTTCCAAGTTGGCTGACTTGGGAGGCTATAAATTCATGTATTCAGCTTGAAATTTGGCTTGAATGAATATAGTGAAGTGCTGAAAATTTTCCAGCCCACACTTGCTTGAGCTCTTTTCTAGGTTAGCACATCTTGCATAGCCTAAAACCCTTGAAGAGTTGGCCTAACCTCTCTTCTCTTCCTCTCAATCTCTAGATCATTTTCCTCCATTGAAACACCTTGTCTTCCATGCTTAGAGCTGCTCCATTCTGCTGCCAATTCTCCATCCATTCATGGTTGCAAGTTTCACGCCCAACCATAGCCATGGAGGTTCATCATTTGGTATCAAGAGCTTTGGTCTTTAAGAGTTAAGTTCTTTGCTATATTTTTCAATTTCTGAGTTGTTTCTAATTCAATTTTCATGTCTTGAATGTTCTTCAAACCTGAATGTTTGACATTTGAATAAATAATAATAATCTGTTAACCCATTCCCTTTTGACCTCAATGGTAAGGTGAGTTGCCACGCTATCTAGGTGTACTTGGATAAGATTTAAAAATAAAAGCTCGATGATATGGCTTTATATTTAAGAAAAATCAATTATCATAAAAGAATAAAAAAATGCTTTTACAATTAATTCCTTATATGTAACACAAACTAACAACCCCTTAACATATTTGGAATGTAACATTTAAAATTCATGTGAAACCAAATGACTATAATTATAAGTGAATATGTCAATAAACAGAATAAACATTTACTTGGAAGTTAGAAAAGAAGAAACATACGAATTCACTGACTATAACATCGGGTGTTGCTTCCCCAAGAACATCACCTTCATAACCATCTCCCAAAATATCTTTGTTTTCCTGGATGACAAGCATTTGATATAAGAGTAGGCGTTTGGAAATGTTCAATTTACTTAAACTTCAAGAAATTATTCCTAAACAACTGACTTTCACTTCATATGTATTGTCATGCTCTTGATAAATTACAATGCATAACTGTTGATGCCAGGGTGATACCCAAAATAATAGCCATTTTAATTTTGGGACTAATAAATGTAATTATTTCATCAGTCATTTCCCCTAATAGCTCTTTTAATTATGCCATTTCAATCATTTTCCCAAATAGCCAAGCTCTTGATTACTACATTGTAGAACTATCGAGACTAACAAATATAGCCATACCATTTCAGTCCTTTTCACTAAATATTGCCAT
>Ga0099825_1002113_pt1:0-25000 | contig 26229 bp, 16 predicted proteins | sample SiratroredBW_FD_76838 | JGI IMG/M metagenome (GOLD analysis project Ga0099825, IMG submission 76838) | Root nodule microbial communities of legume samples collected from California, USA - Siratro red BW | ecosystem: Host-associated > Plants > Roots > Nodule | place: USA: California... | reverse complement strand
GTTGAATTAAGAACTTTTTTACATGAGATCACGAAATCAAGTGCTTAACAAAAAGAAAATGGCTCATCAGATTCCAAATGCCATCACCGAATGCTTTACGATTATTATTTCCACACTACCAACCAAACCTAAAGTTTTCAACACAATTACCTGTTCTTAACACGCCATGCCTAAGTCGGGAAACATAATAATGAGAAAATGACCCATTTCAACATAGTTGTCCATGAATACCCCAACCCTAAACTTTTAAGTTTAAGGTACTTCAACAATGTTCAAGATACATATAATATTATTGATAAATATTATTTCGTTTAAAATCATTTAATATCTACAATTTTAATTGTTAACCCGTAGTACAATAAAAATAACACCTTACTATGTTTATGTCGGGACATTAATGAAATAAGAAAACCATTGAGACTTACAAACTCAGAAACATTAAGCGTTTGGAGACGAAGTTGAAAAGGTAAATAAAACATAATTTAGTAGGAGAAGACATACTGAATACGATTTTAACATTGGTCTTGCCTAGTGACACCGACAAATTAAATATTTTTAATTATTCTAGAAGTAAGTATTAAATATTTTTGGCTTCAAAGACCACTTTCAATTCTGGCAACTGTGGAATTAAGAACAGGTTTACTCTCGACTATGCGAGGAAATAAAATAACAGCATAAAAGAAATCGATTCCAAGGAATATTCATCTATTAGGAATGCAAGTAAAGTGAAGAGAGAAAGAAACTTATACAAGGAACTTGCTCAAAATATATCCTTTTCCCGATTTCATTTTATTATATTGTAAGCATGTAAATGTCTTTTAACATCATACCTATTTGTTACTTATTCTCTTTTCTTCCACGCTTTATTTCTTTCTTTTCAAGATAAAATCATGGTAAAAATTATTTGTTACTTAAAAATCAGAGGAATTGAAATCACCTTGGTACCAAGAGTAAACAAGCACAAGTTTAATGATAGTATGGGAGCTTCTAAAACAGTTATGATTAGGAAGCAAATGAAAAAGTTTGAAGAGTTTTGGCAGCAATAGGAGTGTAATTAGGTAGGGATGGAGAATCAACTGATTTGGTTAGGTTAACTAAGTGAAAAGGAAGTTATGACAGAGATTGCATACACATTCCACACTTTTTCTAAGCAAGTTTCTTTTGACCATGGCATGGCCAAATGATTTTATAATTTTAACTCTCTTTAATAATATTTAATTTCAGTTGTGATGGTACTATTTGTTGTTCACGCGCACTGACAGGTTAAGGTTTAAAATGTTGGTTTTACACGCCAATGTCTTTTTGTGAATTGCGTGGAGGGTATCACTTTACTTTCATAAAGACATGTTCCCAAATTGTGTCCCTATATGTCAAACTCAAATCTCTTTAAACTCCAACTCTGGTGTTCTTTAATTTGAATGCAATAAGCCCAAGGTCAACTTGGAAAAGCAATTTCGTTATACTTTACATTTATTCAATTTTGGAGAAATTACACTAGGGGAAAGGTTTTGGTTCTTCTAGTAATCGCAATATATGACTACCACTCCACGAGAGAATCACTTTTAGCAAGACAAAAAGAGGGTCTAGTGGGATGTATAGCTTCTGAGTTGTGACCCGTTAGTCCTCAGTAGTATAAAGTATTTCTCATAAATTTATTAAAAAATAATCATAATGATTATTTTTCTATAATTGTTCTTACAAATCTGAATAAGAATATGAAATGTTTTTCTTATATTAATGAGACATGTTTTATTTTATTTCATATGTATTTTATTTCAAGATGCAGTATTTTTTCTAATAAAGCAAGTCTAAATATGTGGATAATTTCTTAAAAATAAATTTTGTACTTTTTTATGAGATATAGTTGCTTATAAATAATAGTTTAATTTGAAAAAAAAAATAAGTGTAAGTAAATAATTACAAAAAAAAAAATTGAATTGGCTCGTTTGTTTACTATTGAAACAAATTTATATATAAACTATTTAAATATTATGCAACATTTTAACATCACTTAAATTATTTAATATATGATAAGATATTCAAGCCTTATTATTGTCGCTTAGCGATTTTAATGATGGAAAGTGTACGGGTAAGAAAGACCGTTGTATTACAGTTTTTCTAAGGTTAGTGATCTTTTTAATTCATAAACTAATGTATTTAGTTATAAACATCGAAATAATTCTATGTTTTATTTTTTTATTTTAGTCTAATTAGCAAAATGATTTGATTGAATATGACTATTAGACCATAAAGTGTTGATACTTTGAGAGTGATATGTCAATCACTTGATAACCTTATATGATAGTCATGTAGGAATGAGTTGACAATGAAAATGGTCTTTTAATTGGAGATTTTGATTCTATCAAAGAAACATTTTTTTTATTGAACTTTAGGGGTGTTTAACTAAAATCATCTTGTTTGTCTTCCCAAGGTTTTCCCACTGGGACTTTCACTTGAGGCGGAGATTTGTTAGATATCCAAGTGTGAGTCTAAGTCCCATACTGAGTAGGAATGAGAAATTTGAGCAACATATAAGAAAGAAGACTCACAAACCCAATGCCTTAAGGTTTTGGATTGAAGGTGGTGTCATTCCCTTCTGTAGGTTTGGCTAAGTTCTCATTCTTGTGAGATATTCCCGATTTTGTCCCGTCTGATTATCCAACAAATGAGAATGAATTTAAGGTATTTTGTGTGTGCTATCGTGATTGGTCACTAGTTTGAAGTTAAGTGCTTTGGATTGGAGATGAGTTTCAGAGGTGGTGCTTTGGAGCGATGGTGTATTTTGATTTGCGATGAGGTGAGGTCTCGGAGTAAAACTCTCTCCTTTCATGGCTCTTTTGGTGTGAGACGATTTCGCTTTTGTGCACTCACTTGCCTCCTTCAATCCTTTTGGTTTGGAGTTAAGTGCTTTGGAGATGAGTTTCAGAGGTGGTGCTTTAGAGAGATGGTTGGTCGTTGGGTCGTAGTTCCCCAGTGGAGCGGTGGTGCATTTTGATTTGCGATGAGGTGAGGTCTTGTAGTAAAACTTTCCCCTATAATGGCTCTTTTGGTGTGAGACTATTCCACTTTTGTGTACTCACTTGTCTCCTTCAATTCTTTCGATATGGGGCGATCTTTAAGTATGTGACGGGTTGTGTGCAATGTGATTTCTCCACATGATTTATGCTCTGACTCCTCACAATGACATTTAATCCTCAAACACCTTTTTACTTTTTAAAATACAAATTCTGAACAAAGACAAAAATACCCCTTAGCCACGTAAGCAATTTTGCCACCTCACAATTGTTAAAGGGAGTTATTTTTCATCGGTTGTCAAAGTAACATTTTCCTAGATCATATACTGAATAAAGATTATCATTACTATTAAGTATTATTAGTATTATTGTTGTAGTATTATTAATTCCTATACCAAGGTAATATACGATATACATATTAGAATAACTTTAATTTTATTTTTATGATAATTAAGTATTAACATATTTCACATTTTAATTATTTTTATACTTGATCCCATTATCTAGAGTTCATATATTGAGATATAACAACAATGAGTACCTTATCTTTTTTAACATAAGAATTTTTATTTTGTTTAAATACTTTAATGTTAGTTATTTTGTTTAAAGTCTCTAGTTTTTAATTTGTTTTTCAAACGTTATGTTCAGTAGATCCTCAACTAACACACAAAAATGACTTTTTATATTCGTTACTATCTCAATTGGTGTAAAAAAATACTATTTTTTTGTGTAATCTAAGAATCTAGATCAATGTATAATAACATTTTACATCATGTGGTTAGCCAACATAAAGTGGCTTTATTTTTATATCACCCACATTTACATTGATTTTCAAAGTGATGGAATTTTACCTAAATAACTGACTTGAAGAAAAAGACTATTTATACAAGTGTCAGTATATTTCTCTTTTTTTTTTTGAAATGTAAAGTGTTGTATTTTTTATTTTCTTTGAATGTAAGATGTCTTCACATATGGAATCTAACTAAAAAAGATGAATTTTTGCTACCTTAGAATTATAATGGTATGTTTGGTTACTAAATCAAGTGGTTCTTTAAAAGTAAGGTATGACTTCCATAACTCTTCTCAATTTTGGTGTATGTTAAAAATAAAAAATAAAATAAAACAAGAATGGAGGGTTGAATTGTATTTTAAGAATTTCTTTATTTTTTACAAGTATGTTTGATATTTCACAGTCATACAATAGATTCAATATTTAAGAAAATGAAATATTTTAGTTTTCGTAACTTCTAGTTTGACAAGTTTACTCACTTTTTAAGTTAGTTATCCAAATAACATGCAATATATAAAAAAATGAAGGAAAATGTTTACACATTATTTTTATATTGATTCATTTGTCGCAACAGATTACGTCTAATTCTTGACCAACTAGTCAAGTTCTACAAGGCAGACTACTGCTATAAAGTACAATAAGTACTATTTGATCACACTCCTAGCCAATACTAAGTATATTTTAAGCTTGTTGTCACTCATGGCTAACCCAGTTAAGTATCTTTACTCAAGCCACTCTTAGCTGACCTCTAAGTATTCTTTACTCAAGTTATTCATAGTGATAGTATTCCTTCACAAGTCACTCTTGAGTTAAGACAAGTTCAAAGTCGGATTGATTAACAAATCACTATTTTTCACTCACTACAAAGGGTAATGTCTTTCGACATGTACAAAATTTAAGCTCTCTCTACTAGTATGCAAGAATAAACACAAATTGTGTTCTTAAAAAGCTTTTGGGCTCAAGAAAAATTTTGATAAAGTTTCAGCCCTTACAAATTATGGTTCTTTTTCTTTGTCGTCTTTTTGAAGCATGTCTTTTTTATAGGTTTGGAAAAAAGTATTTGTTATATTCCCTTTTCTACCCCTTAAGTAGCTTTGAGTTCTCTTCATTGTCTTCTTCTTTTGCTATTTTTTGATGAGCTTTTATATTGAGAAACATTAAATGCATGATATGCAATATTAATTTCTCTTTTCTTCTTCACACAATCTCTTTGATAATTGGTAGTACTTACCTTCTTCAGTACCAAAAAATGGTTAAAAGTGCACACCATACAAGGCAGATAGGTGGGCCAGAGTTGAAAATAGCTTGTGTCATGAGAGTTGATGAATGTTACAACTTTCACCCAAAACCTAAGAAATCTTGATTGTTGTTTTCACTTGGACACTAATGTACTTGTTGTTAGACGTTGAAGACTTTATCCGTATGACAAATTTAAGCTTCAGGAAAGTTCTTTGATCTTATGTCAGCCTAGAGTCTATGTTGAGGTTATCATTTGATCATCGTCGATCTATCATATGACGGACTAGTTGGTCTGGTCTGAGCTTCTCATCTCTTATTAATCAACCACCTATTAGATGAAATGGAAGTTCTGCATAATACTCTATCATTTGTCATATGAAGCACTTGCTTTTGCATGATCTATTGTTCAACGACTATCATGCAAGTTCATGCTTTTGTTCTTTTTAAGCTCTTAATAAAAAAACATAAAGGTTGTTATGCTTTTGTTCTAACAATGTGGATGAATTGAAATTAACCAAATTCCATACTACAAGTGTAGTGAATTGAAACCCTAACTTAGATACTCGTGGATGAATTGGTGTGAATTTGGATGCATATTAGATGAATTGGTGTGAATTTGGATGCATATTAGATGAATTGGTGTGAATTTGGATGCATATTAGATGAATAGGTTTTCTAGATATAAAAAAGGTATACCCAAACTGTTGGTTTTTGTATGGAAGTTGAAATTGCAGTGTTCAATGTATGTTGATAACATGGCTTTCTGTAAGTAATTATATTAATAAGAAAAATAAGATTTATAAAGTCCATAGAAGTGCTAGTTATATTTATTTTAATGTGAATTGTGTTAGTGTCTTATGACATAGACAATCTAATGAGATCTTAAAAATCTAATCAAGTCAATTTAATTATGATGGTCTACTCAACAACAATCTAGTCTTCACCAAACAACACAGTCTTGTTGGCAATGATACAATTTGGTATTTAATGAAGTCAAGTCAAGCCCAGTGCAATGAAGACTTGAAGATTGTTTAGTGTTTGTGTGTGTGTGTGTTGTTTGTTTGTGTGCATGCATTACAAGTTAGTGGAATTAGCTCTAAAGGTTTCTGAGAGATTTGAAACATAAGATTGTAATTGATTTAACTAATGGTTTTAAGTAAAAATTATTTACTAATTTTATAAAGGATTATTTTTCAAAATCAGTTAGCTGAAAATCCTTTTACTAAAATAAATCAATTTAAATTGGTTTTCAATCGATTATTTTCGCTAAAGTGTAACTCTTGTTTAAATTTGTTTTGAATACAGTTAAAATAAAGTGTAAGAGCGCATTTTTGAGAGATATAAAGAACTAAGAGCATTCTAAAACAAAATAGTGAACATTCTTTGTGAGCAAATTCAGTTTTTGATAAAAAAAACAACAAAGTGAATCTTGAAGCAAATTTCTCTTAATTATGATTGCACTGCACTGTTTTCATCTATTTACAGTTGGGGAAGTTCACTACAGCCCATTCTTTTCATCTATTTTGTACTAGTTTGGTTGCAAACTTGTGTTGTATTCAATTTACATTGATTGTAAGGTGTTTTAGTCTATATTTATATAGGGTTTATGTTTGTAGAAGTGCAACAGGGTGTTTCATAGGGTTTTGTGTCATCTTGTAGGGTGCAAGATAGGTTCGTGAATGTATTGAGTGTACATTTGACTTGTGTTTAGTAGAATTCTTTGCTTGTTGGCAAGGAAAACTCGATATAGCTCTTGAGAAAGAGTGAACCAATATAAAATTTTGTGTTCTTGCTCTCTCTACTTTGCCTCTTTAATCGCATTTCAGTTTCTGCATAATTTTATCTGTACATGATAATTTAATCAGCTGATTTTGCAAAACAATTGATTGTTCTTTAAACTGCTAGATAATATGTAATTTGTTGGTTGATTGATTTGTAATGTGATTTTGAGTCTGAAAATTTAAACTTTCATATCTTGGTAGAGTTCGAGCAATTTGAACATTTTTCTGTGATTGTATCTCTGTGATAAAAACAACTTGTTAATTGTGCATTTCAATCAACTGATTTTTTGTGTTACTATGTTGTTGGAAAATTAAATTGATTGTTATGTAAATTGAATTCATCGTATTTTCATTGAAAGAATTTGAGAAAATTAAATTAATTTGCCTGGTTGAATTTTTTAACAAGAAAAAAATTAACTGATTGTTTATAAAATTGAATTGATTGATTCTCTATTTGAGTGATAGACTGAGATATTAGTCGACTTTTTTTTTCTTTTACTTTTCATTCGATTGTTTTTCTGTTGTGTAGCTACTGAAACTGAGTAAATTGATCCAATTGAGAATATTCATTCTTTCATTCATTCTTTTGAGTAATCTTTTGTGAAATATTTTGAAAGTTTAATACAACCTCCTCTTAAACTCAACCTAAAACTCTTTTCAATTGGTATCAAGAGCTAATGCTTGAAAATTAATAAAGCTTTAATCTTGTGGTTTAGAGCAAGTGGTCCTTTGCAAAAGGAGTCTCCATTAATAGGCCTCCTATGTTCAATGGTGTAAACTACTAGTCTTGAAAAGTAAGAATGAAAAATTTCATTGAATTAGTAGACCACGGTATTTTGAATGTTATTGTGAGTGGTCCTTTTGTGCTTATGACTATTATTGATGATAAATATGTAGAAAAACTTGGGATGAATTGATTGATGCTGAGAGTAAGAAAGCTCAATATGGCTGCATGGCCAAAAACATTAGCCTCTACGTTGAATCTTGATGAAGTTTTCAGGTTATCTCAGTGTGCTTCAAAGAAAAAAATGTGGGACATCCTTGAAGTTACTCATGAAGGAACAATTAATGTCAAGTGTGCAAGGAAAAAGGCGTTAATCCAAGAATATGAGTTGTTCAGAATGCAGCAAGGTGAAACTATTGCAGATGTACAAAAATGGTTCACCCACATTGTCAACCATTTGATAGGACTTGGAAAGGTGTTTGACAAGGAAGAACTCAACATCAAAATCTTGAAGTGCTTGGATAGGAGTTGGCAGCCAAATGTCACTTTCATATCAGAAACAAGGAATTTGACAACCTTGACCACAGCAACTTGTTTTGGCAAGTTGAGGGAGCATGAGCTAGAAATGAACATATTGAAAGAGCATAAAAATGGAGATACAAAGGCTAAAGGTCTACCACGCAAATCTACTGCTCAAAATGAAAACAGCTGAGTATTGCTCCAATGAATGTAGTGATGCTAAAATCTTCAATATACTAACGAGAAAATTCAACAAATTCTTGAAAGAGAAAAGAAAAGAGAAGAACCAACTAGCTAAGAGGTACCGTACAAAATTTGATTCTAGTTCCACTAACTTCACTTGCTTTAGCTATGAGAAGCAGAGATATGTCAAAGGTTATCACACTAGGCACTTGACGACTTCTAAAAAAACACACATGCATTTGAATTAAGACATAAAAAATTTTACACTTATCATACAGTTGTGCAATGCATTGAATTAAGACACTAAAAATTTTGCACTTATGATATTATTGTCCTCTTCAACATTTGGTTAAAAGCAAGAAACATTATCTACTTATATGATAAACTAAATTCCTATTACTTATTATAATAGAGTCATCGTAACTATGTAAAATATAGAGACTACAATTGACTACGTTCATTTTATATAAAATATATTTAAATTAGTATATTTTTTATTTTTAAAATTTTAGTTAGTTATCATTTAAATTTATGATTTTTTTTGTTAATTTTAAATTGAACCAGGTAGTTTCAAAGCGAGTCATTCTTTCAAAATTCGTTTCTCGCAAAAGGCGCAAGTAAGAAAACTAAATAGATTTGTGGGAAGAAAACTTCTTCAAGATTTACTGTTATCGATACCTTTTCATTAACATAGAACTTCTTAAAGGAATTATATAAAGACTAATAAGTTTAAGATTAAAATTTAAATTTTATAAGATCTCTACTAAAGTATACTAATATAGTAATAGATTTAAAACTAAGAATCTTAAATAAAACTCTAATTATAAAAATAAAAATTAGTTTTATTTAAAAAGAATTCTTCTGATAAAGAAATATTCCACTATAATAAACACGAAAAAATCATTCATAATAATCAATAATAAAAATAACATTAAAATTAAATTTTTTATATTAAATATAAATATTATTTCATTAAATGAGATCTTTTCAATATAAAGTTTTGAACTTTGCTGCTTAACAAAAATAGTTGTCTTTGCAGTGAAGTTTGATCTAAGTTGTAACAAGATTTTTTAATCTTTTAGCAACATTGTTTCTACATGGAAAGATGCTTAACAAGAAAGATGGGAAAAATGAGAACTATTATATTATTTTGAAGTTGTCAAAATGTTAAGTATAAATACAAAATTATAAAAGTGAGTGTTTATAAAAATTACGTACAGGAGTAAAACTTATCAAAATTTGGTATGAGTTGCTTAAAAATTACGTGACATAACATTTATACTGAAACTGAAATAAATTGATTGCTTTACTTACAAGAATCAACTCTACAAATGTTGTAAAATCTTTGTATTTGAGGAAAAATATGTACGAGGTTTTAAAAATAAGGTGAAATAATGAAATTTTCGAAAAGAAAAATTAAGATTGCATGTTATGATATTAGATTAGATATGTCTTATTGGAATATGTTTCACATAATAATAAATTTAACGATTGGAATCTTAAGCAAGATTTTAGTCATAGTAATAAAAAATAATATTTTGCATTAAAAACAACTCTGGTTAGGAGTAAATATTTACAATAATAAGCAAGAAACTATCATTCACCAATAATAACAAAAAAGAAATAAATATTTTTAAATTAAAGTGTAAATAATATATACATTATTAAATAAAATTTATAAGAGCTTATTGTCACTTAAAGTGAAAGAGTAGAGAGTGGACATATTAGAAAGATTAAATAAGTACAAGACTTGAAATATATCTATATAAAGAATTGATTAGTCAGTTTTATTTTTTGTTTATATGTTCAGTTTTCTCATTTTTATTTAATATAAAATTTAAATTTACACTTAAATATATCATAATTTCTTTTTAGGGTTTCTTTCATATTGATACATTCTTTCTAACGAAAACATTGCTCATCTGAGTCAATCACTAAAACAAGTCATCGACTTTGATACAACTTTCTGATACTACTTGTTGGGTAAATTGAGGAGGAAAATTGAGAAGATTAAACAAGAATGAAACTGAAATCAAACTTGTTGGAGATCTCACATCATCTAGAGATGAAGTCTTTTAATAGTTTATAAACTGGGTGCAAACCTCACCTTGCAAACGAGTTTTGTAAAGTTTAGTTAGGCTTAAAGTCCACTTATTAATATGATATCAGAGTCTATCCTAGTAAGATTGTTAGGTCTATCGGACCACCCGTTATCGGGCCGCTATTGGACCACCTTGACATATAAGTTTCATGTTCTAGTTGAGAAGTCTCGGCATGAAGGGGTATATTGGAGATCCCACATCATCTAGAAATGAGGCCTTTCAATAGTTTATAAAGTGGGTGCAAACATCATCTTACAAGCACCTTACAAGCCGATTTTGTAAAGTTGAGTTAAACTCATTTCTTAATAAAACATATATAAGAAATTGAAATTACCTTCAATCCAAACCTTAAGTCACTAAGTGTGTAGCTTTTCTTTTTTATTTATGATAATTTTTTTTTATTTTTACCCAATATATAACTTAGACTCATATTTAAATAATTAATACCGACCTCCTAAAGAGAATACAAGTAAAATTTAACAATTAAAAGAAATATTTTGAAACTTATAAAAATAAATTAAGTCTTTATGTTATCATCATTATATTATTTGTAGATGCTCTTACATATTATACGTACAAAAGTTAGATAAACTAAATAAAAGTAATAAATTTAACAATATTTTTTAATTTACTCCAAAATTAATTTTATCATATTTTAAAATATAATAAATGAATGAAATTTAAGGATTAGTAGATATTTATATCTCAAATTAAATCAATAGAAATATTTATATAATTTATTTTAAATATTATTTTCTTTTGCTAAAACATATCAATTGATTAAAAGATGTTTGAAAACATATTAATGTACTTAAATAAAAACTTCTATGAAGAAATAACATTTTTTGAAAAATTTTTTATAAATAAGGATGGAGAAATATTATATAAAGAAATGACCAATTCTTGAAAATATTTTTATAAACAAGGATGGAGAGAGAACCTTTTCAAAAGAGAAAACAAAACTATGATAAAATTAATTTATTTATAGACTAAACTTAACCTACAAATAGATATTAGAAAAGTTAATTTAAGCTCATACATAATAAGTGTACTGGTGAATGTATTCATAAGTTCATTTAAATTTTTATAATTTATCGCATTAGCAGAATAACTTAAAAATGTTATTACATTTTCAAAAAAAAAATAAAGCAAACCTTTGTCTTAGAGAATGTGATAGTATTTTTGTAACCATTAAAAAAATAAGAGACAGAATCGTAAATTTGTAACTGCAGCATTTGAATTTGACCAGTAAGCACTGAGAACCAGAAGGAGGAGAGAAGAACGTCGAAGTTAACACAGAAGACAATAAATAAGAAAACACAATGCTTTGGCAATGGTGAAAAAGTAACATAAAAAGATGGGAAGGTCTAGTCAAACATCTGTAAATGTTGTCAGAAATCAGAGAGATGAACGGTTCAGATTAGCTCCGCTTCCCAAAAATTGGTGAGTTTCACACAGAGATGAGACATGTTGAGGAGGAAGAGCTTAGCTTCTTCCCATTCATTAATGCTCTTCATCCTACGCATCATGCCACATGTTCTCCTTACATTTCTCTTCAAATTTTTTATTTTTGAAATAAATAAAAATGTTTACTTTTCATAAAAAAAACCCCATATGCAATAATATATTGGCACAAATTCGTTTCTTTAACCTAATCTTAATTTAATAAGATAATGTTTATATTCATCTCTATATTATAATTAGGTCTGAATTTTATGCTCTCTAACACATAGAAGACATCATGGGTAGTAAATAATATAATAAACCTATCAAATCTCTTTATAATAAACTATCACAATAAAATAATTAATTATGCAGTATAACTTCTTACAATAGAAATACATAATACAAATAATTAATTAATTATACAGAGCAAGAAATGGAGAAAAGAAAAGTAGGTATTATCTGGTCCGTTAGTTATGTAAGTTTGGTGGGAGAGGAGTGAAGAGTTGAAAATTTGAAAAAGAAAATGATATTGCAATCCAAGATGATTTTGAAGAAAGGAAGAAGGGGCAAAGCAGCTGCACATGCAGCTGCTACCTTACCAGCGTGAAAGGACTCACATATCGCTATCACTCTGACAAATGCCACATACCTTGATTCGCGTATGTGTTCTTTGTTTGGTACAACTGCTATATATTTTTACGTCTAAAACATTATCATTGCTTTGAATTTCTGTCTCAAATCCTCATTTTTCTTTCCCATAGCTACTCCTTCTTAATTATAAGTGGGGGCTATATTTAATGTCATACATTTTGTTTATTCCTCTCTTCTTTTTTCTTTGTATTCGATTTTTTTTTATTTTTTTGGCATTCCAATTTGTTCTCTTTTTTAGAATTTTTTTCAATTAAAAAGTGAGTATAATTCAAACAAATCTCATGAATAACAGAATAATTTACTTATTAACTTTTTATTTATCAGGTAAACTATACAAAGTGACATATATGAGAACTTACTATTAAGTCTAACATAAATAGAAAAAAAATGTTAGAGAATAAAAATATAAATAATTGATAAATAATGTGAATAGAATGACATTACAAATAAAATAAAATAAAATTAAAAATATTATATTTTAACCATGCAATAAAGCTGTAGAAAACTTTTTATTTGATTAAAAAGAGCAAATAAAGTTTAGTTACATGTACTTATTTATCAATGAGCTAAGTTAAACAATGAAAATAAATCCAAATAAGATTATGTACCAAAATGCTAAACTAAAGTATATTATAACTCTAACTCTAACAACTACACTATGAATTAAGATTAATTAAATGTAATTGAACTGAAAAATGTCAAAGAATAAAGTCACTAAAACTATCATTGTGTTTAAGCATTAATTTATACTGAAGTTATATATTGAAAATGAAAATGATTATACGCTTGACAAGGTTTTGATTCGTGTCTTGAATTCAACATAATTTTAAACAACCTCTCAAAGCTTGGTACAGTAAATTGTACCATTTTTTCTTAAAAAAAATAAATAAATTTGACATGAATTTTATTATAGTATAAGTTTATGTATATGTCATTGAGTTATTAGATCAAGTATTTACTATTAGATAAAAAGCTATAGATAATAGTCATGGCACAATATTTTTTTATAAAAGTTCATAGTCCAAGCATCATGATTCGATTGTAACTTGGACTACTTAGTCTTCATCACGAGACAATTAATGTCATCTGCAACAATCTTTCCTTAACCCCCACTAGAAATTGAACTCTTCAACCGTAAATTGACCCACATTACCTATGTCACAAGACAATTGTTCAACCTACACAATTGCCCTACTAGAAATCGAACTCGTGACCTTAGCTCTGATACCAATTGTTAAATTGTGTGCTTATCACTAGGCCCAAAGCTATAGCGAATAGTTAAGGTCAAACTCTTTCTACTTAAGAGTGTAACCGTCCAAGCATCACGATTCGATTGTGACTTGACCCACCTAGTCCCCATCACGGGTCAATTGGTGTGACTCACAACAAGTGTTACTAACAAATCCCTTTATGAGAAATTCTATAAACTAATGCATGGTAAATTTAAGATGAGTATGATGGGAAAGTGTAAATTCTTTATCAGACTTTACTCAAACAAAGAGAAAAATACATCATAATCCATCAACAAAAATATATCAAGAAAATTTTATGGAAGTTCAACATGTCATAAGTAGAGACCATGAAAAATCATATGCACACATTTAAAACACTTACAAAGCATGCAACATGGTGAGAATATAGATAAAATGATCGAACAAAGTATGATCAAATCTCTCTTGTATTTTATTGTTAACAAGGTGGGAAATATGGTTAACATTTATGCATAAGGTTTTCCATCGGATCTGTATAATCCTACTTGAAGGATAATAAAAAGATTCTTTAAAAAGAGTAAATTATTTTGGTTTTGAGCAAACTAAATCATAAACATGGATGATGCTAAAGATTTTTAACACTTAGTAGAATTTGGTAAAACTTTGGACCATGACAAATATCTCTTTCAAGCCAAAAACAAATATTGAGTGCTTCATATAAGGGTTGAGTATCTAGTAAATGATCTCTTTAGTGTTTAAAATGACAAATATAAGAATACAATTATAATGCTAATGAATTCAAACTATGAAAAGACCATATCCAATAGCCAAAAGTTAAGCATATGACAGTGAAATATTACTTGGTTCATTATTATATCCAACAAATCACCCTCAAACCTAGAATGTGTTGAGAAGAATCATAAATAAACTGTTGATATCTCTAAATGCATAATATTCTAAAAGATATATAGATGAGCCAGTTTCATCTCAATAATAAACTTTTTTTTTGTGCTAAAAAATGGTCAGACAATTGCATCATTTGCATAGTATTAATGATATTTGTAAGACTATGCAAGACTAAGACTGACTTCTCTACCTTCATCTGAATAAAATGTCAAAAATTTTGAAAGGCCAATCATGATGATAAGACAAGTTCCTTAATGCATGGTACTCAAGGCGACTTGAGAAAGAAGAAATGTAAGAACTTTCAAAAATAACAAAGACAACATCAAAGGAGCAAGGACAATACACTCATCTATAAATAAAAGATTTTTCTTCATCTTCAATACACATTTCATCCTCTTAACTAAATTTTTTCTTTCCCTATTTGTGTTTTCTTTTTCTTTTATATTTCTTCTTTCTCAAAACATCCACAACATTAAGAAACCCCTAAACAAACTCTATTGGTGGAAATGCTAACTACTCTTAACCTTTATCTCATATTTGCGTTGCAGACAACCTCGTTCATCACTACAAGAAAAATGCTATTTAGAAACCAATTTTTAGCTACCAAATGAAATGGTTGTTAATTGTAACTAAAATAGTCACCAAATTAAATTTTGGTTGCTAAATAACTACAAAATAAAAGTAATGATTGAATTTAATAACCAATTAGGTCAAAATAAATGGTATCTAACATTAGCTACCAAAGTTTTAGTGACCTATGCCATTAGATTCTAAATTGGTATCTAATTGAGTTAGAGACCAATTTATAATCTAATGGCATAGGTCACTAAAACTTTGGTAGCTAATGTTAGATACCATTTATTTTTATCTAATTGGACACTAAATTCAATCATTACTACTATTTTGTAGTTATTTAGCAACCAAAATTTAATTTGGTGACTATTTTGGTTACAATTAGCAATTATTTCATTTGGTAGCTAAAAATTGGTCTCTAAATAGTTTTTTTTTTTCTTGTAGTGCATCCCTTTATAGATGTTTTTTTGAAAAGGGAGAGAAATAGCAAACATTTTAAGGTAGGAAAAAGCAAGGAATAAGAGGCTAAGGTAAGAGGGAGCATATGTCAAGGGGGAGCATCTTATTAAGAAAAAAGATAAGCAAAATCTTTCTATTTTGCTAAGCTTAATGCTTCAATATCTTTGTACTTGTTGTTATTGAAATTGATTTGTAATGTTATATAGATATATCGACTAGATATAATCTGACCTAATGATAATTAAGTACTTTATGTTTTGAAAGTTTGATAACCTATCAAACTCATACTTCATATGCATTTTTTATAAAGTTTGCATCGAAGTTAAATTTTTTTTAAGAAAACTTAATATGTTGAACATGCATCCTGAAAATATCATGTTTTAACTTTAGTGTTTTAAGCCCCATAAAAAAGGAGAAGAATGTTAAGAAAAAATCCAACACCTTATGATTTTGATTAAATATTGAAAGCACCTAAGTTCAAACATGATCATATATAATATGTAAGACAATTAATTTTTGACAACATATCATGCAAAATGCAAGTGTTGTATTTGACAGACGAGACAACACTAAGCAGTATTTTCTTACGTCTGATAGAGCACTTGTATAAATTGTATCATACGTGTATAAAAATAAGATGATACGCACAGATGACACTAAACCATTTTGAATATATATATATGTGTGTGTGTGTGTGTGTGTGTGTGTGCGAGCGCGTGTTCATTTATTATTTGGATGCAGGAAATATCCACTATCTTTGTCTACCAAAGAGATTCATTAAATAGCTGAGCCAAGTCAACACCAAACGCTCTCTTGGAAAAAGAGCTAAAGTAACTTTCTTCACCAACTTCTTGACACAAAAAGTATTTCAAATTTGACCTGGCTGTCAGTCTTGAATGACGTGCACTTTTACTATGAATTGGTGCAAAAGGCTATAAAGGAGACAAGCATTGTCAGCGATCAAGGATATTGCATAAAGATGGAATGCATTCAATTCTATGGATAAAAATCCATATGTAATAAAGGCGTAGGTAATTTACATACGAATTTTTATGCACAGATTTTTCATACGGATTTTTCCATATGTAAGTACAAATTATTTTTTTTAAATATTTATTATTACGATTATTATCATATTTCTTTCATTACAACATATTATTTATTATTTTTAGAAGTATTATTATACTTTTATTATTATTAATTTTATTATTAATAATACTTACATTAATATTAATTCCAAAAGTGTTGAGAGAAAGACTTAAACCCAAGTCCTTCAACATATATACACAAGTTATCATCACTACACCAACATCAACTTTGCAATTACATACTCATTGTTATTATTTTTATTATGACTCTTGTTATTATTATTTTTGTCAATATTAATAAATATAATATTAATATTACTAAAATAATAATATTATTATCTTTAATAATAACAATAATAATAACAACAATAATAATAATAATAATGTTGATAAATATAACATCAAAGTAATATTAATAATACTAGTACTATTATTCTTAATAACATTAATATTAATATTAATATTAATAATATTATTAATAATAATAATAATAAAAATAACATCAAATATAATAATAATATTCTTAATCATATAAGTTAATTATAATAATAATATCATAAATAATAACAAAAAAAAATAATAATAATAATATTTATTATAATAATAATTCTAAAATAATAATAACGATATTAATAAATATAATATCTAAAGTAATACTAATAATATAATATTAATAATATTAAAATTACTCTTATTAGAAATTTTAATATTAATATTAAAGTAATAATAATATTTTTAATTATATAAGTTAATAATAATATATATACCAATTTTAATAATATTATTTATTTTTATTATTAATAATAATGTTAATGTAATTAATAGTAATAATAATAATTATTATTATTAATATTAAAAATAATAATAATTATTATTATAATTTTGATAAAATTAATTATTAATATTATCTACGAAAAAGTCCGTAGGTAATTACATATGGATTTGGATCCGTATGTAAAATCCGTATATAAAATCTGTATGTAAAATGCATATGTAATAAACATGTATGTAATGAATCCGTATGTAAAATCCGTAGGTAATTACATACAGATTTGTGTTCGTATGTAATTACATACGTATTTCGATCCGTAGGTAATAAATTCATATGTAATGCTAAATTTACCTACGGATAAAAATATATATGTAATAATTCATATTTAAATTAAGAATTTCTTGTCGGTGACGTAGAAAGTCTTGGGCATATAACGTCGGTTATGCAACCAACGATATGTACACCACTACGTCGGTTGAAAAATAGAAATCGACATCATATACCCAACTAAAATAACTGAATTACAACGTAAGAAGTGGATACTACATCTGTTGTAAGCTACAATTGACGTAATAGGGGATTTTTTACGTCGGTTGTAGCTTACAACCGACATAAAAAGTACCCTATTACAATCGACGTAAAAAGTCCTCTATTACACTAGTTGTAACTTACAAACGACGTAAAAAGTTATTTTTTTTAAACAAATAATGGGATGATAAATCTCTAATCGATACAAGAAAACAACACAAAATTTTATAGAATTTTCTAGCAAGTACAGATGTGTGAAATAAAAGGCTACAATTTAAAAATATAGGTGAAAAATAACAAAAAAACCCTAAACGATGGAATTTTTGAATTTCCGAAGGCCTAACCACTTATGGCCGTTGGCCAACGAATTCGTTACCCCATTTTGAGCAACTTTCATTTTTGGAGCGTCTCAATCCGAGCTCTATATCAAAGGTTATTACTGTTTGAAGTTTTTTTCTCCTAAATTTTTGAAATCATAAATCTATGATAAACTTATACAATGTAAAAACTCTACCATCAAATATATATTAAATCAAGATGCTGTTAAAAAATTTGGGTCAAAAATAAATTTTTAACTATTTTTAATGAATTTTACAAAATTGCTAACCTCTTGCAAAGAGGAGAGGCAAGGGGTGTTGAACCAAGCATTCAATCGAGACAACTAAGAAGCTTGCGCACACCAAATAAACGTGGAAGAAGACAAAAATGGAGCCAAACGAATCTTAGCAAAACCAATTAGCAACAAAGATGCAAATGAAAATCAGTAGGAAGAGAAAGCGGCACCACGCGAAATACAAATGAAAACTAGTGAAAATAAAAGTGGCACCACACAAAGGCTAAGAGGAAAAGGCAAAGAATACAAGGCATAAAGGAGAAGACAGGGAGGCTGAGGGGGAGGCAGCGAGGCTGAGGAGAAGGTGAAGGAGAAAAAAACGTAAGAGAAAAATGTAAGCACTCTCTCTTAAAATCCCTAAATTTAACTCGAGGGACATACTATGTCGGTTGGAGTTTACAACCGACGTAGTATCCGACCAAATTTTCTTCAAAATTCACTCGCACACCAAGAGGAGGATATTACGTCGGTTGGGAAGTCCCAACCAACATAATATGGATTACATACTACGTCGGTTGGCACCTCCCATTCAACGTAGTATTTTCAGCGCCATTACAAACTTTTCAAATTTTAAATTTACACTTTTTTCAGTCTTTTCTACGTTGGTTATAAGTGGCAACTAACGTAGAATATAGTATATTACGTTGGGTTTGAGTTAACTGACGTAATATCTCTTCAAATGTTTATAAAAATGACATCATATTTTTGTTTACATCGATTTCGTACGTATTATCCTGACGTAGAATGTGTTTTTTTACTAGTAGGTGATGAGAAATTTATAAATGTTCGTACCATTTGAATTAGTTGATATTCATTAAAAGCTAAATAAATATGCAAGTACTTACCTTGTTAAATATACTCAAAATTAAAAAGTAATTTAATAACCATATATACTATAATATATATTTTCAAAGTGAATATAGTCTTCTAAAGACTATTTAGTATTTAATATTTATTTGATATATCTATGTTAGACAGTAAATATGATATATTATCATTGTTAAATGATTTATGTAGTTTATATGAATTATTTTATCATGTACTGAACACTTTTTGTTTTTGTGTGTGTGTTTCATAATTGTGCTAGGGGAACACAATAATACGTATATAGAATAAAGCCTGAAGGATATCAAGAGTAATAATTATATAGTTTGAAAATTTTAAATTCTATTTTATAATATATATACATATATATTATATATAGTCTCTCTAAATATATATTTATTGTCAAACATCACTAATAATATATTATGACAACAAGTAAGTTGCTTGTGTGTGTAAATATGCGCTAACATATTCACCTATAATTTGTTTTAAAGTTATTATTATATTAAAAATATTACTCTAGTAGTGTGACTCGTTCTATTTTTGTAGACACAATAATCCTTATTTCCTAGGTTGTAAAAGGGATTAATTTAAATAACACTAGGGCCCGAGAATCGCGTTTACATATATATGCCTTCTCATAATATTGTTAATCTAGCATATCGTTTTCCATGCAGATCTTATCAACGAAGATTATGATATGCTTCAAAGATCGTCAAATTCCAGCTGGCCAAAGCTACATCAAGAAAAACACATCCATAAACAAAGACACACTTGGACATAAACATAAATGTTGATGAAGATCTTTTATTCTACTGATTTTTGTTATCTTATTTCAATTTTCAATGCGGAAAACTATAAATTAATGGAAGAACATATAATAATAATTACTAAAAAGAAAGAAATTTCAACTAAGACCCAATTTGTCACAGACCATGTGCTGCTGGGTAGCTTCGTCGCATTAATTTCTCTCATGTGTAGTGTACTTTAGTGTAAGAGTGGGCAACAGTAACAAAACCTGTTCAGATTCATATAGAATTAACACGAGTATAGGGGTTTTGTTTGTTAGCCACCTACCTATGACAACTATTCATTATGTGTGGTTAAATTGGGCAGTACTGTTGGCCCATTATTACTTTTTACAGTGCCAATAACCAATTTTGGACACGTTATTCAAACAAAAACTAATTGAATAGCTTAAAATCAACATTTTTCACATATGTCTTAGGAGTATTATTCTTTAATATTGTCTTAATAGCCGGTTGAGATCATCTATAAGGTAACAAGATAGGGAGAGACTCTGTCAAATATCTACCAAAAATTTAAAAGAATAAATAACTTAATGATAATTAAGGTTAGTTAAATATTCTAAATCAATTTATACTATTATAATTAATTAAAAAGTGATAATAATTCAGATCTATTTTGAATAATATTTTTATATTTTCATTTTTATAAATAACTTGACAAAAATACATATTTTTTTATTAGTAATAAATATTCTGAATATTGAATACTTACCTACTGTTGAATTATTTTTATAAGTAGACCCAGCTAAAAGAAAAAAAAAACTTGAGACTTAAGATTAACAGGTATACAAGACATAGTAGAATTTTTTTTTCCGGTCCCGTAGAAAAACACTTTCTTTGCAGACATTGAGAGTGTTATTGATTAATTTGGAGAGAGTTAATAAAAAAAATAATGATTTTGAATACAAAATTTATTAGTAAATATATCATGTGATTGAATTAATTAAGTTATTTTTTAATGTAATGACAAATTTTTTCAAATATAAATAATCTTAATTAAAAAATTTAGTTGAAAAAATAAAAAAAAATTATTTGAAAAAATATTACTTAAATATGACCAATAATTATAAAGAATTAGAAAATAAAAAATATGGAAGATAAACGTGAAATTTATCGAATAATTCTCATAAATCATCGCTTTCCTTTTATCTTACATGATTTTTTTCTAATTCAAAATTTTCTATATAAATCATATTAAATCACCCATACGAAACTTACATAATCATTTCAAATTCATTCAAGTTAAATTTTTTAAAGAATAAATTGTGTAGACCAAACAATAAATGCATGATTGCTTTTTTTCATTAAAAAAATATTTTGAAAGAAAAATCAAATCTAGTATTTTTCATTCCTCAACCGTATCCTTAATGATATAAAAAAGACTCAACAATTTTAAGATTCTAAAAAAGGTAAAAAAAAAATTAAGTGATTTTATTTTGAGGCTGGACAAGAATTTGATAGTGGAAAGATAAAATGAATAGAAAAAGTACTGTTGGCTCTAAACAAATAATTCTTTCATTAAATTGACCAACCTTCAGAGTTCTGACAAATTTACATACGAACTGAATTGTGCTTCTGTCTGTGTCTGTTGTAAAAAGCCAAGTTAGAGAGAGAAAATCAAAGAGCAATGAATAGTGAAATGAGATGTTATTGTTGAGAATAAAGAAATACCACTACACACTCTCTCAATTTAAGTGAGTTTTATTTGAAAGAAGGGTATTTGGGGGAAAGGGTTGATGCGTGCATTGCATTGCATTGCATGTGACTATGGAAGCTTGTTAACCATCACAGCCAGAACCGCTATGTCCCACATGGATTTCGGAGATTTTCCCGCTCCGAACAACATGGTTTCCAGCCACAAAACACCCTTTGCAACAGTAAAAGTGGACCTATGGTAACTTGTACGGTTAGTCTTTTCTTTTTAACAAATTTATGCAAAACCAATGCTACCCTTTAGGCAATTGTAAAACCGCTTTTACCTTTAGCGGTTTTTTTGGTCTAAAAAAATTCAAAAACAGTTAGTTGAACTTGTAACTGTGGCCTCTTTTCCCCCAACTACTCTGGCAGGGCCTATAAATAAGGTCGCACCCCCGTTCATTTTCTTCACAACACTGCTTCTCTCTACACTACCTGCTGCTCCTTCCTTTGTCCCCTCACTATTGAAGTAATTTCTATTTTCATTTTGTACCTAAATTTGTTGTTCCATCTTTTGGAGGCTGAAGAGTTACATCTTTGGCTAGACAAAGGTTGTTTTTACATGAGTTGTCTAATTGTTTGTTTTGTTGTCTGTTCAGGAAAATGGCTCTTGTTATCTTGCTGGGTTTTCTCACTGTGTTCTCCTCTGCTCATGCTTATGATGGAGGGTGGACTACTGCTCATGCCACTTTCTATGGTGGGAGTGATGCATCAGGGACAATGGGTATGGTCTATGCATCACTTTAATGATTTTTTTGTCATAAAGATTCCATTTTTACCTTGAAGATGCTGTTCTTGAAGCATTTTGGAGCAACCCATTGGACTAATTTGTGGGTTTGTGCAGGTGGGGCATGTGGGTATGGGAACCTCTACAGCCAGGGCTACGGAACAAATACTGCTGCTTTGAGTACTGCACTGTTCAACAATGGTTTAAGCTGTGGCTCTTGCTTTGAGATTAGGTGTGCCAATGACCACAAATGGTGCCTTCCAGGCTCCATTTTGGTCACAGCCACCAATTTCTGTCCACCAAACAACGCCTTACCCAACAATGCTGGTGGCTGGTGTAACCCTCCTCTTCAACACTTCGATCTCGCTCAACCCGTCTTCCTACGCATTGCTCAATACCGCGCCGGAATTGTTCCTGTTTCCTACAGAAGGTAGGCTTCTTGGTTATCTCCAAATTTGATTTCATTGCATGTAAAAGTTCACTCCTTTTTTATTTCAAGTAATTTAAAAGAAAATCACAAGTTTGGCAACAACTAAGCTTTGTGAAATTTGTGGTTTTTGCAGGGTGCCCTGCAGGAGAAAGGGAGGGATCAGGTTTACCATCAATGGGCATTCTTACTTCAACCTAGTCCTGATCACAAACGTTGGTGGTGCTGGGGATGTGCATGGTGCGGCCATCAAAGGTTCAAAAACTGGTTGGATGCCAATGTCAAGGAACTGGGGTCAGAACTGGCAGAGCAACAACTATCTGAATGGTCAAAGCCTTTCCTTCAAGGTCACCACAAGTGATGGCCGAACTGTGGTGTCCAACAATGTTGCCCCTGCTGGTTGGTCCTTCGGACAAACCTACACTGGTGGTCAATTCCGCTAGATCTATGTTCTCCAAGTTCAAGTCACACGCATACAAATACTATATAGTATGGTCTAAGAGTATGACTGGTTAGTATACTAGGGTATTAGATAGTATGCTACTAGGTAAGGGGTCAGTTTTTGAGATTCTAAGTCCAGACATGGGAAGAAGGGCATGTTTTAAATTGCCCCTTCGGTTTAATTTCTGTGTCTGCAGGTGGGGACCTGTTTTTTTGGCTCCTCTTTATTACTTGTGTGGTTTCCTTTTTCACTTTTTTCTAAAGTTTTTTGAACCCTCTGTGGCTCAATAGAAGCTATGGGAGGTGGAGTTGTGAACTACTTAATTGGAAGAGGTGGACTCTGACCACCCGCCAATTAGTATTGGAATAGTGTATGTTTCGTCTTGTTGGGAGTGTTTATTACCTTTTGTAAGCAACCTTGTGTTTCAGACTGAAAATGCAAATTTTCATGAGGAAAAGTTTCAGGAATTACCATTGCTATGCTTCTGTTCGTTTACTTTCGTAGTTTAATTGTTACACCATGTTTTATTCCTCTGCATCCGTTTAAAAACGAAGCATGGAAGATAAGAATATTATTGGTGTTGAAAAAGTCAGATTGCATTAAAGTCTTGTAGGCTCAAGTTGGGCCACGTGAAGTTGAAATCAATTTTGGGCTCGTATTTTGGATCTGTTGGAAGAATCGAGTAGCATCTTGAAATTTGAAAACATAAGAAGACTACCTGAACTAACAACGATAAATAGGTTAACCAGTGAAATATATTACATTTGTAGTTGGAGGAATCCAAATAGCATCAAGTATTTTATAAGAATTCAATTCCAGTAAATGTTGAGTTATTCTAGATAATATAACCAAATAATGACATTAAGAAGATAGTTAAACCTAAAAATATAGATTTAGATATCAATTTTATCTTATTGCTAATGAATATAAAATTGATATATCTTTCAATATTATTCACATTATTTATATAATTATATAAACATTTCACTATAAAGTGCAATCATCGTGATTTATAAAACTGAGAAAATTAAAAATATATTTATATAATATGAAATAAATTTCTAAATTTAATTACATATTTTTAATTATGTAAAATATTATTTATTATTATTAAGTCATCAAACTTTTTAAATTTTAAAATAAAATAATTGACAAATAATACAAAGTTTTTTTGCTTTTAAGAATTAAACATACTAGACAAATCATACATCAAAACAAATTGAAAAATCATATTTTTTTCAATAAGTCATAATTAATTATGATTGAATGCATAAATATGCCGCAATACATTATGTGTATTTAATCATATGATCAATTATGCCCTACTGCAACACCAATAAAATCATTCATAAGAACATTTCTTAAACACTGTAAATTGCTTTTCTTTTTCTTGCTTAGGACTAGAGATACCTCCCCTCACCTTTTTTTTTTTTTTTTTTTTTTTCCTTTTTTTTTTTTTTTTTTTTTTTTAAAATT